>Ga0255049_10001245_pt1 | contig 14238 bp, 9 predicted proteins | sample JV7_2_3_MG_FD_183615 | JGI IMG/M metagenome (GOLD analysis project Ga0255049, IMG submission 183615) | Seawater microbial communities from Jervis Inlet, British Columbia, Canada - JV7_2_3 | ecosystem: Environmental > Aquatic > Marine > Inlet | place: Canada: British Columbia | collected 2016-10-06
AAATGGTGGTCCGCTGATACTCGAGGATAATGCGGTTGCGCAGATCCTGTATGGAGAGGCCGATCGCAACCTTCGGATCTTGGAGGAAGAGATCGGTGTGGAGATCCGGGCCCGCGGGAATCGGGTACGTGTGCACGGCCCCGAGCTTGAGCGCAAGCTCGCCGAGAGAGTCCTGCGCGAGCTCTACCACATGGCGGCTGCCGGGCTCATGATCCATGAGGCAGAGGTGCGCCAGGTCGCGCGTATGTCCTCGGACGATGCGGGACCCGCGGTGCAGGCCCTGCTGGAGGGCGACCTGGTCGAGGTCGGCCGACGCAAGCGGATCATCCCGCGCTCAGCAAACCAGCGCCTCTATGTGCAGACGATCCGCTCCGCGGATCTGGCTTTTGGGGTGGGCCCGGCTGGGACCGGGAAGACCTATCTCGCGATGGCCATGGCGGTCTCCGCGCTGCTGAAACGAGAGGTCAGTCGCATCATTCTGACCCGGCCCGCTGTCGAGGCGGGCGAGAAGCTAGGCTACCTGCCGGGCACACTCTACGAGAAGGTAGACCCCTACCTGCGCCCGCTGTACGACGCTCTACACGACATGCTCGATCCCGCCGAGATCTCGCGTCGCATCGAGCGCGGAGTGATCGAGGTCGCGCCGCTCGGGTTCATGCGGGGCCGCACGCTGAACGACGCCTTCATCATCCTGGACGAGGCGCAGAACACCACCTCGGAGCAGATGCGGATGTTCCTGACGCGCCTGGGCTTCGACTCGAGGGCGGTGGTCAATGGGGATGTCACGCAGGTCGATCTGCCCAGGGGGGCGGTCTCGGGTCTGGTTGAGGCCGAGCAGGTGCTCACCGGGATTCCGGGCATCCAGTTCGTCCACTTCACCGAGAAAGACGTCGTCCGGCATTCGCTCGTGCAAGAGGTTATTCGAGCCTACGAGCGGCGCTTGAACGAGAAGTAAGAGGGCGGCACGATGGCCAAGCAGGAGCTGAAGAGCTTCCGCGGGGGTGGAAAGAGCAAGCCCGGAGCCCCCGCCCCGCCGCGGAGCAACCGTCGCGAGCTGGTGATCGCAGCCCTCGGGGCCAGCTTGGTGTTGTCCGCGCTGCTTACCCTGGACGTGCTCCCGACGGGCGGGACGGGCCGCATCCCCAGACTGGGGGAGATCGCGGATCGCAGCTACAAGGCGCCCTCTGAGATTCGCATCGTCGATGAGGCTGCGACCAAAGAGCACCGACGGGCAGCGGCGGAGCAGGCGGTACTGGTCTACGACTTCGATGAGCGACGGCGTTCGGTGTTGCAGGAGCGCGTGGTCGCGGCCTTCGGCAATGCACGCACGGCCCTTGAGGACACCTCGACCGAAGAAGGCGGGAAGCCGGACCCGGCGCGGGTCTTTGGCGAGACTCTGGGCGAGGAAACCGAGGTGCCGGATTCGGTGATCCAGCAGCTGGAGAAGTCCCAGTTCGATCCCGCTCAGCAGGCGCTGCTGCTTCAGCTCATCTCCCCGGTCGTTTCGCGCATGATCGTGGATGACGCCTCGCAGTTCGAGCGCCAGATCGAAAAGCGTACCGTCGTCGTGCGGGAGCTGGGCTCGGGGAACGAGCAGATCCTGTCGGAGGAGGACACCGTGCTGACCCTGAGCTCCGCACGGGAGCTCTTGCGTGAGGACGCGGAGAAGGTCTTCGAAGGGCGGCCCAAGGGGGAGCGACGCACCCTGCTGGCGCTGGCCGCGCTCCTGGTCCGTCCCAACTTGAGCTTCAATCTGCGCGCCTCCGACCAGCGGCGGCAGACCGCCGAAGAAGGAGTGAAAGAGGTCGTGATCTCGCTGCGCAAAGGCGAGATCGTGGTGCGCGATGGCGACCCGATCACGCAGCGCCACGTGCTGATCCTGGAGGGGATTCGCGAGCAGGTGCGCAGCACCAGCCGAGCGGAGCGCTTCCTGGGCACCTGCGGGCTCCTCTTCATCCTGCTCTTTTTAAGCTGGCACTTTGCCTCGTCGGGAATTCAGCGCTTCTCGACCGAGCCCCGAGACGCATACTTCCTGCTGGGGATGCTGACCATGACCGCGGTGGGAATCGGGGTCAGCCTATTCCTATGCGACGCCGTGTCGGCGAGCCCCGCGGTGGCGCCGCGGATCGTGCCGACGCCGGCGGTGATCTACTTCGTGATACCGATCGCAGCCGCCACCATGCTCGTCCGGCTGGTCCTCAGCGCGGAAACGGCAGCGCTGTTCGCGGTCCTGATCTCGCTCCTGGCGGCGCTCCAGATCCGAGGCGACCTCGACTTCGCCTTCTACGCGTTGGCCGGCTCGTTGGTGGCTGCACGCAGCGCGGCGCGCGTCACCCAGCGCGGCACGCTGCTGCTCGCCGGTCTGCGCGTGGGCATGATCAACATCCTCGTGATTGGCGCTCTGACCCTGCTGCGGGGATACGTCGATCTGGCGCCGATGCTTCTCTCCATGGGACTTGGGATGATCTCGGGCCTCCTGGCTGGGGTGCTCGTCTCGGGCTTTGCGCCGTTGATCGAGAGCCTCTTCTCCTACACCACGGATGTGAAGCTGCTAGAGCTGGCCAATCGGGAGCAGGTTCTGCTCCGCGAGCTCGAGTTCCGGGCTCCAGGTACGTATCACCACAGCATCATGGTCGGCCACCTCGCCGAGAAAGCGGCGGAGGCCATCGGGGCGAACGCGCTCCTGGCAAAGGTTGCAGGTTACTACCACGATGTCGGCAAGATGCGGCGCCCCCACTTCTTTATCGAGAACGTGACTGTTCACCGCGGGGAGAACCGGCACGAAAAGCTTTCGCCCTCGATGTCGGCGCGCATCATTCAATCCCACGTGAAGGATGGGCTCGAGTACGGGGAGAAGTTCAAGCTCGCGCCACCCATCATGCGCGGCATTGCCCAGCACCACGGCACGAGCGTCATCCGTTTCTTCTTCGAGAAGGCCAAGGAGACGACCGATCCCGAGAAGGGCGAAGTCGTGGCCGAGTATGACTACCGCTATCCCGGGCCGAAGCCTCAGACCCGAGAGGCCGGTATCCTGATGCTGGCCGACTCGGTGGAGGCTGCATCGCGCACACTGACCGATCCTGCACGCTCTCGCATTCAGCAGCTTGTGCAACGGATCACCAACAATTACTTTCGAGATGGTCAGCTCGATGATTGCAGCCTGACGCTGCGCGATCTGAACGCGATCGCGAGGAGCTTCATCGATACACTATGCGCGATCCGCCACGAACGGATCGATTATCCCGAGGCGACGGATTCGGAGGGAAGGAAGCTCGACGAGGCTGCGGATGAAGGTGTGGTTGAACGCCTCGACCCCGAGAAGAAAGATCGATCGGAGCGCGCTCCGGCGGAGCGGAACGCTGATCTTAAACGCCTTGGGCTTCCTTGACCAGGAGCTTTCGATCACTCTCACCACGGACGATCAGATCGCCGAGCTGGCCGGGCGCTTCGGCCGACCGCGGCGGCCGACCGACGTGCTGGCCTTCTCTCTCCTGGATGGTGAGGATGTCGCGTTCCGTGGACGCTGCCTTGGCGACGTCGTGGTCTCGCTGGAGACGGCCGGCCGGCAGGCCGAGCAGCGCGGGGTTGCGCTCGAGACCGAACTTCGGGATCTCCTGATCCACGGGGTCCTACACCTGGTGGGAATGGATCACGGGACCCCCGCTCAGGCGCGTGGCATGCGGGCGCTCGAGGATCACCTGCGTTGGGAGCTTTTACGAGCCGAGGCAGGACACTCAGGACACTAGCCTGGGGAGGGGCGTTTGCGCTCCTGCTCGCGCTGGGCTTTCCATTTCGCGCGGGCGAGCTGCGCTTCGATCTGGGCTCGTTCGCAGGCTGGGTTGCCCTGGTCCCGTTCGTCTGGATGCTCGAGGGTCTGCGCCCGGCAGCGGCCTTCAGATGGGCCACGCTCGCGGCGACGGCTGGTTTTACGGTGGTCCTCTACTGGCTGTTTGTCGTCGTGTACGTACACGGGCATGCGCCGGCCTGGGTGGGCGTTGCAGCGGTTCTGCTGATGAGCTTGGTGCTCGCACTACACGTGGGTCTGGTCGCTGCGCTCTACGCGGCGCTGGCCACCCGCGCGGGCGGCGCGAGCATGTTCGTATTGCCCGCCGCCTGGGTCGCGAGCGAGCATCTGCGCAGCTTCGATCTTTTCGGAGGATTCCCCTGGGCCTACCTGGGCTACACAGTCCACGCCGATGGCCCGCTCATGGAGCTGGCGGCGTTGGGCGGGGTCTACGGGCTCTCGTTCCTGCTCGCATTTACGGCGGGGCTGTGCGCGCGCGGCCGCTTCGTGACGGCGCTCGCCGTGGTCGCCGTGCTCCACGCGCTGGGCTTCGGCCTGCGTGTGGCGAACCTCGATGCGAGTGCGCCCGAGGCCGGCGGGATCCGAGCGGCCCTCGTGCAAGCCAGCATTCCGCAGGACACGAAGTGGGACGCGACGCTGGCCCGCCAGGCCTTCGAGAAGCACCTCGCGACCTCGCGGCTGGCGGCGGCCGCGGGGCCGCTGGACCTGATCGTGTGGCCGGAGAGCTCGGTGCCCGTGATCTTCGAGACGGAGCCGGAGTATGCGCGAGACGTGTGGGCACTGGCGCAGGAAACGGGGGCCGTGCTCGCGCTCGGGGGGGTTGGCATGGAGCGGGTTTCTGGGAACCCGGGCTACCGGATCTTCAACAGCGCGTTCGTGGTGAGGCCGCAGGAGGGTTTTGTCGATCGCTACGACAAGTCGCATCTGGTGCCTTTCGGCGAGTATGTCCCCCTGCGTCGTGCGCTGGGCTTCCTTTCTGGCCTCGCGACCGGCCTGGCGTCCGGCGATATCACCCCGGGCTCCGGTCCGCGGGTGCTGGAGAACCTGCCGGAGTTCGACAGGGATCATGCTCTCGCGGCTCTCATTTGTTATGAAGTGATCTATCCGAGCCTGGTGCGGACAGCGGTGCGCGATGGTGCGCGCGTGCTCCTGAACCTGACGAACGACGCCTGGTACGGACGCACCAGCGCACCTCATCAGTTTCTTGCGATCGCCGCGATGCGATCCGCAGAGCATGGATTGCCGATGCTTCGGGCCGCGAACACCGGAGTGAGTGCGGTCGTTGATGCAGGAGGGAAGGTTCTAAACGAGTCGCCGATTTTTGAGCAGCGAGCGCTTCGGGTTCGGGTGCCGCCTGCGCGTTCGGGACCGACCCTCTACACGCGCTTCGGCGACTGGGTCGTGTGGGTGAGCTGGGGAATATTGATTGCCATCGGAGGGCTTCGGGTTGTCGGAAGACGTGAGCGTACGGGTCAGGGAGGTTCAGCAAGAGCTCAGGGCTCTGGGCGAGAAGGCCGCGGAGCTGCGGAGGCATCTTTGACCTCGAAGGAAAACGCGCCCGCGTAGCCGAGCTCGAGCGCACGACCGCGGACCCCGATCTTTGGGCCGAGCCTGAGCGTGCCCAGAAGCTCCTGCGAGAGAAGCGGCATCTGGAGCGGGAGGTTGGGTTTTTCGACGAGACCGACGGCCAGCTGTCAGATGCCGAGGTGCTGCTGGAGCTGGCCCAGGAGGCGGGCGACAGCGAGACTACAGCCGAGGCGGCGGAGCGGGTGCAGAAGCTGCGCGAGCACCTCGAGGAGGCCGAGCTGCGGCGCTTGCTATCGGGCGAGCACGATGCCAGCGCGGCCATCGTCTCGATCAACGCAGGCGCCGGCGGGACCGAGGCCTGTGACTGGGCCGAGATGCTCCTGCGTATGTACCTGCGTTGGTCGGAGGATCGCGAGTTCAAGACCGAGATTCTCGACATCCAGGCGGGCGATGAGGCTGGGGTCAAGAGCGTTACCTTCACCATCGAAGGGGAGTATGCCTACGGCTACCTGCGAAGTGAGGCCGGAATCCATCGGCTGGTGCGGATCTCGCCCTTTGATGCGCAGAAACGCCGGCACACCAGCTTCGCGTCCTTCACCATGGTTCCGGACGTGGGAGACGAGGTCGAAGTCGAAATCGATGAGAAGGATCTGCGCATCGATACCTACCGCGCTTCCGGGGCGGGTGGGCAGCATGTGAATCGCACGGATTCGGCCGTGCGCATCACGCACAAGCCTACGGGCATTGTGGTGCAGTGCCAGAACGAGCGCAGCCAGCACAAGAACAAGGCGTCTGCCATGAAGGTGCTCAAAGCCCGGCTGTATGAACGGGCGCGGCAGGAGCGCGATGAGGAGATCGAGCAGTTGGCGGGGGAGAAGCGGAAGATCGACTTCGGCAATCAGATCCGCTCCTATACTCTCCACCCGTCGCAGCGGGTGAAGGATCATCGCACCGGCGTAGAGGTGGGCAACGCCCAGGGGGTCCTGGACGGAAACCTCGATGCTCTGATCCGCGCCTATCTGCTGGAGACGGCGGAGGGATAGCCGTGGCGAGCGAGGCGGAGATACTCGCGGCGCGACGCAAACGCGCGCAACAGCTCCTCGAGCGAGGGGAGTCGCTCTTCCCCGCGCGCGTGCCGCGGCCCCTTGCCTCGATCCCCGAGCTTGTGGCGCGCCACGAGAACACGGACGCGAAGACTCTCGAGGCGGAGCGACAGGAGGTCGCCGTCGCCGGACGCATCATGAGCATCCGCTCCTTCGGCAAGGCCAGCTTCGTCGTGCTCCAGGGCGATGGTGGGCGCCTCCAGCTCTGGGTCAGACGGGACCAGCTGGGCGGCGAACGCTACGACGCGTTCCGCCTGTACGAGCTCGGCGACTTCATGTGGGCGGGTGGACCCCTGGTCCGCACCCGGAAGGGAGAGCTCAGTGTAGACGTCGAGAGTCTCGGGTTCCTGGCCAAGTCCTTCCGGCCGTTGCCCGAGAAGTGGCATGGTCTGGCGGACGTCGAGACGCGCTACCGCCAGCGCTATCTCGATCTCCTGGCCAACCCGCAGTCGCGCGAGATCGCCGTAGCCCGCAGCAAGATGATCTCGGCCCTGCGCGAGGCGATGGAGGAGCGCGGCTTCATGGAGGTGGAGACGCCGATCCTCCAGCCCATATACGGTGGCGCGAATGCGAGACCGTTCACAACGCAGCACCGCACCTACGAGCAGGACCTCTTTCTGCGCATCTCCTTCGAGCTCTATCTCAAGCGATTGATTATCGGGGGGATCGACCGCGTCTACGAGATCGGCCGCGATTTTCGCAACGAGGGCATTTCCCGCAAGCACAGCCCGGAGTTCACGATGCTCGAGGCCTACCAGGCCTATGCGGACTACACCGACATGATGAAGCTCGTCGAGGAGCTGGTGGCACGCACGGCCGAGCGCGTGATCGGGACGACTCGCGTGGAGCGCGATGGGCAGACCATTGAGCTGGCCCCCCCCTGGCCGCGACACAGCATGGCGGAGCTCATTTTCAACGCATGCAAGATCGACATTGAGAAAGCGAACACGCTCGAGAGCCTGCGCCAGGCTCTGAACTCCCACGCACTGCCGGGGGTCGATCCCGGAGCCGCGACCAGCTGGGCCAGGCTGGTGGACGACCTCTTCTCCCAGAGCGTGGAGCCGCAGCTGATCTCGCCGAGCTTCGTGATCGAGTACCCGGCCGAGCTCTCACCTCTGGCCAAGCGCTGCGTCGATCGACCCGGTCTGGTGGAGCGTTTCGAGGCGTTCATCGGTGGGATGGAGATCGCCAACGCCTTCTCGGAGCTCAACGATCCCGACGACCAGCGTGTGCGCTTCGAGGAGCAAGCTCAGGCCAGCCGAGCGGGGGACGACGAGGCCCATCCCCTGGATGAGGACTTCCTGCGTGCGCTCGAGCACGGGATGCCCCCCACGGGTGGAATGGGGCTCGGCGTGGGCCGTCTGGCGATGATTTTGACCGGGACCTCACATCTGCGCGAGGTGACCCTCTTCCCCCATCTGCGACCGCGGGATGACTGACTGGCTTCAGCCCGCGCTGGGTTTCGTGTCCGCCAGCCTGCTGGCGCTGGTAGCGCTGGGCTTCGGTGCCATGTTCGTGTTTTTTTCGGTCTCGGCTACGCTCGTTCTCGCTCAGTTTCTGCGCTTCGTTCGGCCCCTGCGTGTGGCCGGACCGGCGTTACTGGCGGCGGCGGCTCTGTTCGGCGTCGTGGGCTATGCCACCGGGACCGAACCCTTGTGGCGCCCGCCGCTCGTGCAAGGGCTGCTCGGGATGTTCGCCTACGGGCTCGTGCGCTGGCAGCGGCCGCGCCAGATCGTGCGCTGGATCGTCGGGCTCCTGCTGCTGGCGAGCGGCATCCTATTCGTGCTCTCGCTGGTGGTACCCGCGCTGCAGTCGATCGCGATGCAAGCGCTGGCCCTGAGCGCGCTGGCTCTGGGGCTCGGCGCGCTCGGGCTCTGGCCGCTCGTTCTGGTCGGGCTGATCGAGCATCGACGGCAGCGGCCCGTCGAGTGGTTCATCTCGCTGCGCTACCTCGTAGCCCGACGGCGACAGACCTTCATCTCGGTGATCACCGTGATCTGCGTTCTGGGCGTGGCGCTGGGTGTGGCGGTGATCACCGTCGTGTTGTCGGTGATGAACGGCTTCTCGCAGGTCTGGGAGGGGAAGATCATCGGAGCACGCGCGCACTTCGTGGTGCACTCCCGTCTCGGGTACTACGGAGACTACGAGCGGATGCGGGAGCAAGTGCTCCAGGCGCCCGGCGTGGAGGGCGCGACGCCGTTCCTCCAGACCGATGCCATCCTGCGCAGTGGAACCGGCGAGATTCAGGCAGTGATTCTCAAGGGCGTCGATCCGGCGACCGTCGGCGATGCGACGCAGCTCACCAAGGACCTGGTGGCCGGCTCTCTGGACGATCTAGCGCCGGATCCCCAAGGAGAGGGCAGCGCGCGGCTGCGCGGTGTGGTATTCGGCGCGGAGCTCGCCGACCGCTTCTTTCTGCGGCTGGGCGATCCCGTGGTGTTGATCTCGCCCCTGGGAGGACCGCCCACGCCGCTGGGCCCGGCGCCGCGCATGCAACGGTTCCGCCTGGCGGGGATCTTCCGCTCGAATTTTTTCCAGTTTGATGAGAGCTTCGTCTACACGAGTCTGTCCTCTGCGCAGGACTTCATGAAGCTGGATGACGTGGTGTCGGGAATCGAAGTGCGAACCGTGGACCCGTACCGCTCCCGGGCGATCGCCGAGCAGGCCATCGCGTCCCACGACGGACTCTTCTTCGCGCGCGATTGGAAGACCTTCTACCCGGGCTTCTTCTCGGCGCTCAAGACGGAACGCGTAATGATGTTCGTCCTGCTCTCGTTTATCATGGTTGTCGCGGGATTCATCATTATCGCGACTCTGATCATGATGATCATGGAGAAGTCCCGCGACATCGCCATCCTGAAGGCCATGGGCTGTGATGACGATGCTGTCCTGCGCGTGTTTGCGACCCAGGGGTTCTTGATCGGAATTGCTGGCGTCGCCCTGGGGCTGGGTACGGGACTCGTGATCACCTGGAACCTGGCGCGTATCCAGAACGTGGTGGAGCGCGTCGTGGGCTTCGATGTGCTGCCGGCCAACGTGTATCAGCTCCAGCAGTTGCCCTACCAGATCGTACCGTTGGAGCTCGGCCTGATCGCGCTGATCGCCATGGTCCTGTCGATCGGAGCGACGCTGCTCCCGTGCTGGCAAGCCGCGCGCCTCGATCCAGCGGAGGCTCTCCGCTATGAGTGAGCTGTGCGCACGGGAGATCGTCAAGCGTTTCCCCATCGCGGGGGGCGAGCTCGAGATCCTGCGGGGCGTGGACCTCGAGGTGAGCGTCGGCGAGTCCATCGGCATCCTGGGCGTGTCGGGGTCGGGCAAATCCACGCTCTTGCACATCCTGGGGGGACTCGAGCGACCGACAGTCGGAAGTGTGTGCTATCAGCACACCGAAGTGTATCAGCTCGATGGTCCGGCCCTCGCCCGGCATCGCAACCAGCGGGTCGGCTTCGTGTTCCAGTTCCACCATCTCCTGCCGGAGTTCGACGCCGAGGAGAACGTCATGCTGCCTTGCCTGATCGCCGGTTGGTCGAAGCGCCGCGCGCGCGAGCGCGCACAGGAGCTGCTGGGCGAGGTGAGCCTGATGGACCGGCGCCATCACAGCCCGGGCAAGCTATCGGGTGGAGAGCGGCAGCGGGTGGCGATCGCCCGCGCCCTGGCCCTGTCGCCCCCCGTGCTCCTCGCCGATGAGCCGACCGGAAATCTGGATCCCTACACCGCCGAGCAGGTAGAGGAGATCCTTCTGCGGCTTAATGCGGAAGCAGGTACAGCTCTGATCCTGGTGACGCACAACGAGAAGCTCGCCGGACGCCTGGGGAAGAAGTGTTACCTCCGAGGGGGGCGGCTCGAGTCGTAGGCCTACCCGGGCGGCCGCCAGCGGCTTCGGATGCGCGCCACCCGCGTCCCCTGAATTGCCACTGCAAAAGGGGGCCCGCTACCCTTGATCGCGTCCTATACAATGCGGGTTCGCCAGCGAATTGCGGCAGGGGCGCTGAAAGCTGATCCAGGGGAGCGACGAGTTGAGGATCCTCATGCGGACGTTGCGGCGGAGCCTGTGCCTCCTGCTCTTCCTGTCGCCTGCAGACGCCCTCTGGGCCAAGTCTGCCATGCCTTCCACGAGCATCCCGATCCTCGTGGCGCTCGAGCCCTTTGCTCCTCTGGAGAGTGATGGCTCCGAGTGGCTTTCGCACCTCGTGCGGGCGCTCGAGGTGGAGGGAACGCTCCGGGTCCAGGATGCGCAGCTGCTCAAGCCGGGGCCCCTGGTGGAGACTGGCGCAGGGTTGAGCGACCGGCATTTTCAGGCGCAGGCCCAGCACAGCGGAGCCCGCTACCTGGTCATCGGTCGCATCACGCATCTCGCACAGCACTACAGCCTGGACGTGCGAGTGCTAGGGGCGGACGACCTGAAGCCGTTCGCGCACCTCGTCTACGAGGGCAGCGGCCCCGACGGTCTCGCTGCGGTGCTCGCAGAAGCGGGCAGAGGTGTGCGCCCGATCCTGGAGAGGAGGCCGGGCTTGCGCTCCGCCCCAGCGCGCGCACGCACCGTATGGGCCAGGCCCGAGCTCGGGCCCGACGTGCAGGGGCCCCCGGATCCGAAGACGGTGGTCGGAGTTCAAGTCCTCGGGAACCGGCGGATCGAGGGGGACGCCATCCGGAACGTGGTGGGCACGCGCGTGGGTGAGCCCCTGCGCGCCGCTCGAATCGCCGAGGATGTCCGGCGCATTTACGCACTGGGATTTTTCCGCGATGTGCAGGTCGAGGTGACGCCAGAGCCCGGCGGCAAGCTCGTCACCTTCCTGGTCGAAGAGAATCCGATCATCCGGCAGGTGAGCATCTCGGGCAACGACAACCTCGGGGGAGACGATATCAAGGACCAGCTCACGCTGACGGTGGGCTCCACCACCGACTACCCCCTGCTGCTCGAGAACCAGGCTCGGATCGAGGCGCTGTACAAGACTCGCGGATACCATCTCGTGCAGGTTAGCTACAGCGTGGAACCTCTGGGTGATGACAGCGTTGCGATCAACTACGACGTAATCGAGGGTAAGAAGCTTCGTCTGATCGAGATCGACTTCATCGGGAACGAGACGCTCACGGATAAGGAGCTGCTCAAGATCGTGCTGACGAAGCCCTGGGGCTGGATCTCGTTTGTCTCGCGCCTCTGGGATAAGTCGGGGATCTACGCGGAACCCATCTTCTATCAAGATCTCGGCCGGATCGAACGCACCTACATGGATGAAGGATTCATCCGCGTACGCATCGGTGACCCCGAGGTCAGCTATGACGAGGAAGGACTCCGCGTCGAGCTAAAGATCAGTGAGGGCCCTCGCTACTTTGTGGGCGAGGTGGATGTGATTGGCGACGAGTCCATGGACCGCGACGAGCTGCTTCAGTACGTCGCGCTGGCCCCGGGGGAGATCTTCGGTCGCGCCACGCTGACCGGGGATGTCGAACGCCTGCGGGCCCATTACGCCGATCGGGGCTACTTCTCGGCCAAGGTCAGTCCCCGCACCCGGGTGGATGAGGAAACGCGTACGGTCGATTCCGCCTTCGAGGTGGAGAAGGGTGAGCTCTACTTCGTGGATCGGATCGAGGTACATGGCAACACCCGCACCCGAGACGAAGTCATCCGCCGCGAGCTGGGTCTGGCGGAGGGGGAGCTCTACTCCGCGCGGGCCCTGCAGCGGAGCCAGGCCCGCATCCGGAGGCTGGGCTTCTTTGAGGAGGTCGGCCTGGAGACCAAGCCGCTCGACGAGCCGCACCGGGTCGTGGTGGACGTGGACGTGGTCGAGCGACCCACCGGCAGCTTTAGCTTCGGGGCCGGAGTGGGGTCGACCGATGGGTTCCTGATCAACGCGGCGCTCCGCCAGGACAATCTCTTTGGGAAGGGCTATGGGCTCGTCGCCAACGTGGATTTCGGCTCCCAGAACTCCAACATGTTCGTGCGTTTCATCGATCCCTACTTGCTGGGCAGCATGACCAGCCTGAGTGGGACCTTCTCGAGCACCGAGCGCGAGTTCATCGACTTCGACCAGAAGACCCTGGGCTTCAGCTTGAACGCGAGCTATCCGCTGGACGAGAGCGAGACGCGGATCGGCGCGGGCTACGCCTTTACCCAGCGTGAGATCACGTCGATCTCGGAGTTCCAGGCGTCTTCACTGCTCCAGCGCGAGGAGTTCCAGGGCGAATCCGATACCAGCCTGGGGACGCTCTCGATGGTGCGCGATACGCGCGATGACATCCGCTTTCCGCGCAGTGGTCAGGTCACGGGCTTCGCGGTGGAGTTCGCGGGCCTGGGGGGGCTGACCGAATTCGTGCGCCTGGAGGGGCGCACGACCTGGTTCCTGGACGCGGAGCGCTGGCTCGGCTTTGACTCCACCTTCGTCATCAACAGCCGCGTTGGCTGGGCGATCCCGCTCAACGATATCTCCGATTTCGATCTGCCGGAGTGCAACAACCAGGCGCTCTGCGTGGATGCCGTGGACACCACCGAGTCGAGGGCGCTGACCAACATCGATACGGATCTCGAGCTGCCCCTGACGGAGCGCTATTTCCTCGGGGGTCTGGGTGCGTTCCAGGTGCGCGGCTTCAAGCAGCGCTCTCTAGGGCCGCGACGCCCGGTCCTGAACCACGCACCGGTGAACGCCGCGGGAGACCGGCTCTTCTTCGCCTCGGGTCGTCTGGCGAACGGCACCTGCCCCGTAGGCCAGGTCTGCAACAGCCTCAACGACACGGACGTCGACGATTTCGAGGATCTGGAGTTCGCGGACGTGATCGGTGGGAACAAGATGTTCCTGCTGAACCTGGAGCTACAGTTTCCCATCTCGGAGGAGCTGGGACTCCGGGGGATTCTGTTCTTCGACATGGGCAACGCCTTCGCCGAGAACGAATCGATTAACCCGGCGGACTTCCGGTTTGGCACCGGCGCCGGAGTGCAATGGTTCAGCCCATTCGGGCCTATTCTGATCGAGCTCGGCATCCCGCTCGACCGGCTCGAAGACGAGGACGCGTCCGTATTCGAGTTCTCGTTCGGCGGGAGCCAGTTCTGAGAGGGCGCGTGCTCACGCGCCATTCGCTAATCACACACCTCAGGGCACACCTCAGAGGATAGGGAGGGTCTATGGGAATCCATGGCTTCCGTTACTGGATCGTTCTCGGCGGGCTCGCTGGCCTGCTCTTGGCCGGCTCCGCGCTCGCGGCGGACTCGATACGGATCGCGGTGGTGGACCAGCGGCGAGCGGTGGCCAGCTCGAACGAGGGTCGCAAGGCAGAGAAGCTACTGAAGAGTCTCATGGATAAGAAGCGGAACCAGCTCGGGCCGCTCGAGCAGGAGCTGAAGCGCCAGCAGGAGGAATACGAGAGCCAGAAGTACGTGCTCTCGCGAAGCGCGCTCGAAGAACGTAAATTGGACCTGCTCAAGCAGCAGCGCGATCTGGAACGCAGTATGCGCGAGGCTGAGGATGAGCTGGAGGTCGAGAACCGAAAGCTCATGCAGCCGCTGCTCAAGCAGATGCAGAAGGCCCTGGCGGAGATCGGGAAGGAGAAGGACTTCACGATTATCCTCGAGACGGCGAGCCCCGCGGTGCTGTATGCCGAGGAAAGCATCGACATCACCGACCTGGTGATTCAAAAGCTGAACCGAAAGAAATAGAGGGCGAAGCCGATGGACAAGCTTCCGCTCACAAGCGAGCAGATCCAGGAGCTGCTGCCGCATCGCTACCCGATGCTGCTGGTGGATCGGATGCTGGAGATCACCGACACGGACGCGGTCGGGGAGAAGCTGGTGAGCGCGAACGAGCCGTTCTT
>Ga0255049_10001248_pt1 | contig 14232 bp, 12 predicted proteins | sample JV7_2_3_MG_FD_183615 | JGI IMG/M metagenome (GOLD analysis project Ga0255049, IMG submission 183615) | Seawater microbial communities from Jervis Inlet, British Columbia, Canada - JV7_2_3 | ecosystem: Environmental > Aquatic > Marine > Inlet | place: Canada: British Columbia | collected 2016-10-06
GGTGCCTGATCCTGCGGCGATGCGGCGCTTTCGGCTGCCGTTGATCGTCTTGGGATTCCGACGCTCGGATGGGGTCATCGATCTGATGATGGCCTCCACGCGGGCGAGCTGTTTGTCATCCACCTGAACATCCTGCAGGGCGGACCCTGCGCCTGGGAGCATACCAACGAGCTGCTGCAATGGTCCCATCTTCTTGATCTGTTGGAACTGTCCGAGGAAGTCTTCGAGGTCGAACGTGGCGTTGAGCATCTTCTCCGCCGCCTTCTCAGCCTCGTCCTGATCGAATGCTTCTTCTGCCTTCTCTATGAGCGACATGACATCGCCCATGCCAAGAATCCGATCCGCCATGCGTTCCGGGTGGAAGACATCGATATCGCCAATGGTCTCGCCCGTACCAACGAACTTGACAGGCACACCGGTGACCTCACGGGCGGAGATCGCCGCACCGCCTCGCGCATCGCCATCGATCTTCGTGAGGACAAGGCCCGTAATGTCGGTGTACTCGGAGAAGCCCTGAGCGACATTGACTGCTTCCTGCCCGGTCATCGCGTCCACGACCAGCAAGGTCTCGTCCGGGTCGGCGGTTTTCTTGACAGCCGCGAGTTCCTTCATCAGGTCGGTATCGATCTGGAGACGTCCCGCGGTATCGACGATTACTACGTTGGCGCTCTCGTCTCGGGCCGCCTTGAGTCCAGCCTTGACAACCTTCGCCGGCTTGCCGTTCCTATCGGCGAACACGGGCACGCCAATGCTCTTGCCGAGCGTCTCGAGCTGGTCAATCGCAGCTGGCCGCTGCATGTCTGCCGCAACGAGCAACGGGCGCTTCCCCTTGTCCTTGAGATGCTTCGCGAGCTTTGCCGCGGTTGTGGTTTTGCCTGATCCCTGCAATCCGACCATGAGGATGACCTGCGGAGGGGCTGCTGGACGCTTCAGGGGTGATGCCTCTTCGCCAAGGGTGACGATGAGTTCCTCGTGGACGATCTTGATGACCTGCTGGCCTGGTGTGAGACTCTTGGTGACCTCTGTTCCCACGGCGCGCGCCTTTACCCGAGCGGTGAAGGACTTGACAACTTCGAGGTTCACGTCTGCCTCGAGAAGCGCCATGCGAACCTCTCGCAGCGCAACGTTGACGTCGTCCTCACTGAGACGCCCCTTGCCACGGAGCATCCCAAAAACCTGGCCGAGGCTGGATGAGAGAGAGTCGAACATGGTCCGGAGTCTATGGGCCTAGAGCACTGTCGCTGTCTCCGGCGCAGATGTCTCTCCGCCATCCGATGGGCCATCAGAGACAGTGAGGAAGAATCCTTCTCCGGTGCGAACCCAGAATGCAAACAACACAGTCACACCAATCAACGCTGCCGTCGAAACGTTGACGCCGTGCCCCCAACGGTCAACCTGCATATGTGTGAGCCACGGGCCGAGGCTGAGGCCCAGAACGAGGGTCATCCCAGCGAAGATGACATCACGTCTCAGTGCCCCTCTGAAGGTAAGCGCCAGCGGAACCGCGAGCAGGATCGCGTCGTAGATGACCACGTGAGGGGCAATCAGCAAACCCACAGCGAGCGCAAGCGCGAGACGCGGGGCGAGCTCAGCGGCAGACTTCCTCAGTACGGCGACCGTAGCAATCACAAGCAGTAGCGACACAGGGATCAGCACATACCAGCGCGCTGGATCAGGGCTTCCCCAGGCGGCCGATGCAAAGGCGTCAAGGGAGATGCTGAAGTGCGGGGCTGAGAGCGTGTCGACACCACCGGTGACCAGGCTGATCCAGTCCTGCCAAGCGCCGGGGAGAATGATCGCGGAGCCGACGCCGAGAACGAGTAGCGTCGCGATCCCCCAGATCGCCTGTGCCATCCATCTCCGTGGTTCTGCGAGCCAGAACAGCAAGAAACCTCCATAGAGATGCGGCTTCCATGACGAAGCGGCGATCAGAACTCCGCTCTTCCCGACTTGGCTCTGCTGCATCGCCGATGCAGCGAATGCAGCGATGCCGACCAGGAAGAATGTGCTCTGACCAAGACCAAGAGCGAACACGGAGGGGAACGATATGAAGAGGACCGCGTAGAAGCGCCAATCGGTCACTCCGCACGACCTAAGACCGAGGAACAACACAAGGACTCCGAGGACTGTCCACACAAGAAACCCTGGCATGTCGGGCAGGTACGTCCACGGAATCATGGCAATCGCCGCCCAGGGAGGATATACGAAGTCGACCGATCCGATTGACAGGAACTGCTCTGTGTACAGCACGCCGTCCATGCCGGTTCGTGCGACATCTCCCGCAGCGAGGAAGACCCAGTAGTCGAGCCCGATCCGAGAACCAGCCTCGAGGGCGCTGTTGGACATCTCGACAATGAGATCGGAAACAGATCCGGCCACCACAAGCGTAAGGCTCACGTACATCACAATTCGGGTGGCCGCTGAGGACCGCATGGAGCGCACCGACATCATCAGCTTCGACCTGCTCGCCGTCGTCACAGCAACTGCACGCTCCATGGACCTTCGGATTGACACCGGCGACGATACAGCATCATCCCGGCTCGATCACGCAATCGCCATCGCACGACCTGATAGCCTGCCGTCATGAATCTCACTGCTATTGACCATCCGCTCACACGGCATTACCTCACGGTGCTCCGCGACAAGAGCACCGACCCCCAACAGTTTCGGGCCGCCGCAAAGGGCCTCACCTACACGCTCGTTTTCGAAGCAACTCAGAGGCTCGGACTGATCGAGATTGACGTCGAGACTCCGATGGAGACCACACGGGGCTATCGAATCGACAACGTTGTGGCCGTTCCGGTGCTGCGAGCTGGACTTGGACTCCTCGAAGGCGTCCTTGAGATGATCCCTGACGTCAAAGTCGGGTTTGCTGGCGTCGCGCGCGACGAGGCGACCGCACTCCCCCACGAGTACTACGCGAAGCTCCCTGATCTCTCAGGCGCGACAGTCCTTATCTGCGAGCCGATGCTCGCCACGGGCGGCTCATTGTCGTGGGCTGCCGACAAGGTCAAGAGCTCAGGCGCTACGGACATCACGGCGCTGTGTGTCGTTACGGCGCCGCCGGGTGTCAAACGGATGTACGAGGACCACCCAGACGTACACATCATCACTGCCGCCCACGACCGCGAACTCAACGATGACCACTACATCGTCCCAGGCCTCGGCGACATGGGAGACCGACTCTTCGGGACCATGTGATGGATTCGGAATTCGAGGCAGCCGTAGTGGCCGTCGTCGAGAGCATCCCCCTCGGCGAAACGTCGACTTACGGCGAAGTCGCCGAGGAAGCGGGCTTCCCAGGGGCCGCACGAGCCGTTGGCAACCTCATGCGGACTGTTCCCGGACTACCTTGGTGGAGAGTCATCACCTCGACAGGCCGGTTGGTACCCGGTCTTGAAGTTGAGCACACACAGCGTCTGAGGGCCGAAGGGGTCCGCGTCAGCAGCGGGAAAGTGACGATGGGAGGAGCCACATGAGCTATTCGATGGTTGAGCTGATCCGGTCCAAGCGCGACGGTGGCGAACTCGATCCAAATGCACTGCAGTGGATCATCTCCGAGTTCACCGCTGATCGCATTCCTGATTATCAATTGTCTGCACTCCTGATGGCGATCATCTTCAGGGGCATGACGCCAGCTGAGCTCGGACCTTGGACAGACGCAATGCTCCACTCCGGCGAAGTCCTCGACCTGTCCGCCGTCAAGAAGGCCAAGGTCGACAAGCATTCGACCGGAGGCGTCGGCGACAAGATCTCGATACCCCTGGCACCGATCGTTGCGGCTTGTGGCGTTGCGGTGCCGATGATGTCAGGAAGAGGTCTCGGCCACACGGGCGGCACCTTGGACAAACTTGAGTCGATTCCGGGATTCAGCACCGACGTCGATCCCTCATCTTTCAACGCTCAGCTCGATGAGATCGGCGTGGTCATGACTGGCCAGACGGAGACCCTGGTGCCGGCAGACCGTCGAATCTACGCACTCCGCGACGCCACAGGCACCGTTCCCTCCGTGCCGCTCATCTCGTCGTCGATCATGTCAAAGAAACTTGCCGAAGATCTAGACGGCCTGCTCCTTGACGTCAAGGTGGGCAGTGGTGCGTTCATGAAGACCATCGACGAGGCAACAATTCTCGCCAAGACAATGGTTGGCATAGGCGCAACCAGCGGCACACCCGTCACCGCGGTGCTCACGGACATGTCCCAGCCACTTGGGCGAACGGTTGGTAACGCGAACGAGATCGCCGAGTCAATCGCGATCCTCAGAGGAGAGGGACCTGAAGATGTGCGCGACCTCACGGTCAGGTTCGCCGCTGAGATGCTGATGCTCGCTGGGTACAACGACATGGACGAATCGACGGCTCGTGTATTGAGCGCGATCGATTCGGGATCTGCATTCGAGACGATGATCGCGCTCACGGAACGTCAGGGTGGTGATCCATCAGTCATCGAGAACACTGACCTTCTACCGAGGGCGAGCCACGAACATGTTGTGACCGCATCGCGATCTGGAACGGTTTCTCGCTGCGATGCGTATGCGATCGGAGTGGCTGGCGTCCGTCTCGGCGGAGGCAGGGCAACGAAGGACGACACAGTCGACCCAGCTGTCGGATTCACCATGGAGGCCAAGGTCGGCGATCGTGTTGACAGGGGTCATCCACTCGTTCGAATCGGCTACAACGACGAATCCAAGCTTCAGTCCGCGCTCGCCGCGCTCGATAATGCATGGGAGATCAGCGACGAACCGACTGCGTCGCGCGAGTTGATATTGGGAGAGATCCGATGACGAGCGATCCAATCCACGCATTGCATGCTGCGGCGATCGTTATCGCAGCCAGGACAGGGGTGGATAACCACGATGGAGCCATCGTCCTCGGTTCAGGCCTGAGCAGTTATGCACGTTCTCTCGAGGGAAGCATCGAGATCCCATATGAGGAGATCCCTGGATTCACTGTCCCCAACGTTGCAGGGCATGGCGGAAGCATCATCTCGGTACCAATCAACGGCAAACGCCTCCTCGTCCTTGCGGGGCGAGTCCACGCCTACGAAGGTCTCACACTCGATCAGGTCGTGTTCAGCGTGCGAACGGCGGTCTCCACAGGTGCGAAGAACATCATGCTTACGAACGCAGCAGGTGGCGTAGGAGACGAGCTCTCACCCGGCGATCTGGTGATCATCTCCGACCACCTCAACCTGACGGGCAGAAACCCGCTTGCCGGGCCGAATGATGATCGCATCGGTCCGAGATTCCCCGACATGTCCGAGGTGTATTCGAAGAAGCTTCGCGACGAGCTCAAGAGCGTATTCATCGACGCTGGAGTTGAACCCCACGAGGGCGTGTACGCCTGGTTCCCTGGTCCGTCGTACGAGACGCCAGCCGAAGTAAGGATGGCGAAGACGCTCGGAGCTGACCTGGTCGGGATGTCGACGGTTCCCGAAGCAATCGCAGCTCGGCACATGGGGGCGAACGTGGTCGCCGTGTCACTCGTGACAAACCTCGCCGCTGGCATCTCCCCTTCGCCTCTGTCACACGAGGACGTGACCGACACGGCTGGCAAGGCGACCACAACGTTCTCCACCATCCTCAATCGGTTTCTCCCGCAACTGGTGGCGTGATACCGAACTTTGAGCAAGCGCTCAAAGTCGGGTTAAGATTCTCTGGTATCCAACAAGGAGCCAACGCCTCATGAACATCGCGGTCTGCGTCAAACAGATCCCTGACCCAGCAGCCCTGTACGAGCTTGATGGGGAGAACCACTGGGTCGTACGACCCGAAGACCAAGTTCTCGACGACACCGACCGCTTCGGAATCGAGGTCGGGCTCCAACTCGCGGAAGCATCCGAAGGAACGGTCACCCTGTACTCGATGGGTCCTTCTGGATCTCTTCAGGGCATCCGCCAGGCACTCGCGATGGGTGCCGACAAGGCCGTACTCGTCGATGACGAGTCGCTCAAGGGATCTGAAGCCCTCACGACCGCGAGGATTCTCAGTGCGGCCATCGAGCGAGAGGGTTTCGATCTGGTCATCGCAGGCACCGAATCGACAGACGGCTACACAGGTGCCGTCCCTCAAATGATGTCGGAGATCCTCGATGTGCCCTGCCTTTCGTTCGCCAGAAAGGTCGAGGCCGGAGATGGCACCGTTGCGATCGAGCGCCAGACAGCCTCGGGATACGAGAATGTCACGGCAGACCTTCCGGCGTTGCTCGCTGTCACAGCAGGAGTCGTTGAACCGAGATACCCGACGTTCAAGGGGATCATGCAAGCCAAGTCGAAGCCAGTCGACACGCTGACCGCGGCCGAGCTCAGGGTTGACACACAGGTTGGGCAGATGGTCACATCCGTAATCGATGTCCCCGCCAGAGAAGCAGGCAATGTGATTGAAGACGAGGGCGAGGCCTATCTCACGATTGTCGAAGCACTCGAGCAAGCGAAGGTGATCTGAGATGACGACATGGATATTCGCTGAGGAACTCGACGGAGCGCTATCAGGCGGAAGCCTTGAGCTCCTCGCAAAAGCACGTTCCCATGACTCTGTCTCCGTGTTCTATGTCGGCTCAGCCTCTGACGACACATGGGCGACGCTTGGCCTTCACGGCGCCACAAAGGTCTACCACCTCGATCCGGGTGACACGCTGCCCTCAGCCGGCGCAACTGCAGCGCTTGCGTCCCTGTTGGACTCCGAGGGTGGCGACGTCATCCTTTTCGGACCGGGGAACACCGACCGTGACGTAGCCGGAAGACTCGCGGCTCGCATCGGCAAGTCTCTCGTTGCAGGAGCACTCGACATCGCCAACAACAACGGAATCGCGGTGACGTCCGAGATCCTCGGCGGAACCAAGGAGATCACCACATCGATCTCGGGTGGTGCACCCGCCATCGTCGTGACCCGCCCAAAGGCGTTCGTTGCAGAGCCTGTTGGCGGATCTGTTCCTGAAGTCATCACCGTTCCGATGCCAGACACTGGACGGTCAAGCGCGACGATCACCGAGCGGCACGTTGAAGAATCTGAAGGGCCAGACCTTGAAGCCGCGAACGTTGTGGTTTCCGGTGGTCGTGGGCTCGGCTCGGAGGATGGCTTCGAGATGATTTCCGAACTCGCAGGGCTCCTCGATGGAGCCGTCGGTGGGACGCGTGCCGTCGTTGACGCCGGTTGGGTTCCATACTCGTATCAGGTTGGCCAGACGGGAAAGACCGTCAAGCCGGGCGTCTACATCGCGTGCGCGATATCTGGGGCAATGCAGCATGTTGTCGGCATGAAGGGATCGTCGACGATCATCGCCATCAACAAAGACGCAGAGGCCCCGATCTTTGCAATTGCAGACCTCGGAATCGTTGGGGACGTCCACAAGGTCGTGCCGCAGCTCATCGAGGCACTCAAGGATCGCTAGCGGGACAACCGGGGACTCCGTCACCCACTCATCGTGAACTCTGCGAACGTCGTTCCGTCGGTGAAGATCAGTTCGTGCACAACAATCTCGTAGCCTTCGCTGTCGAGCTGCACAATCGTGAGCGTTCCGGTCGCACCGAAGTCGGTGCCGAGGATCTCGATTGGACCCGGTCCATCGGAGTCGAAGTAGGGACAGATTCCCGTGCTGTTCACAGGATCCGTACACGAAATGTCGAATGTTCCGAGTTCACCTGTCCACTGAGATCCGTATCCCGTCGTGTACAGCTCGAAGGCAAGCATGAACCCGTCTGACTCCGGGTTTGTGTGTATGTGAAAGAACGGGTCATTGCCGCCACCCGCGGGTGCGAAATACGGTGTCGACGGAAGATTTGTCCACGAAACGTTTACAGCGTCACCCACTATGACAATTGCCGGTTCGTCGGCAACTGCTTCGGTCGTGGTGGTTGCAGGGACCGTTGTCGTTGGCTCCGGTGGAGTCGTAGTCGAGACGGTTGCGGCTGTCGACGTGGACGCGGCCGGTACCGTGGGGCTTGTCGTCGTCGCGGTCGAATCATCCGATGCACCACAGCTGGCTACGAGAATGATCAACACCGTTGTCAGAACCGGCAGATGCCATTTGGTCTTGGTACGCATGAATCCGCCCCTTCGCGCGTTGGCGGGATCCTAGTGAAGGCAGAATATTCCTGCTGACGCCCGCTAGCGATCGAGGTCCTCTGGTCCGAAGGACATCGCCAGGAGATCGTTCAACGGGACCTCGATCGCCGAGCCGTCGTCGTTGCGCATGATCACGGTGCGAACCCCGAACTCCCGCATGACCTGGCGGCAGTTGCCACAAGGCGTGCAGTGCCCGCCGTCGAGACAGACAACGGCCACTGTGTCTATCTCGGTAGCGCCGCTGGCGACGGCGGTGGTGATCGCGTTGACTTCCGCGCACACTGAAGCCCCGTATGCGGCGTTCTCGACGTTGCATCCCTCAAATGTCGATCCATCCGGGAGAACGACAACGGCTCCCACTCGGAATCTGGAGTAGGGAACATGCGCCTTCAGGCCAATCCGTTCGGCCTGGTCGAGAAGTAGATCCTTGTCTCGTGTCATGATGCGAGCAGTGCCTCCACGAAGTCTTCGGGTACGAAGGGTATGAGATCGTTCATGCCTTCGCCAGTACCAATGAACTTGACGGGCACACCGAGCTCCCGCTCGACAGCAATTACGATTCCGCCCCTCGATGTTCCATCGAGTTTCGTGAGTATGACGCCAGTCACACCAACCGCTTCAGAGAACGCACGCGCCTGTGCAATGCCGTTCTGCCCAGTGGTTCCGTCGAGGACGAGCAGGACTTCGCTGATGCTCGACACTTCACGTTCCAGGACACGTACGACCTTTCCCAACTCATCCATCAGATTCTTCTGGCTGTGAAGCCGTCCGGCGGTATCAACGATCACCACGTCCGCGGCCTCGGCGCGGGCAACGGTTACCGCATCATGTGCGACCGAAGCCGGATCGACGCCCTGTGCACCGGATACAACAGGCACGCCAACACGATCGCCCCACTCACGTAGCTGCACGTCTGCCGCGGCCCGGAACGTGTCTGCCGCGCCGAGGACGACCGACGTGCCATCCTCTACGAGGGCGTTGGCGATCTTCGCTATGGAAGTCGTCTTGCCGGTCCCATTGACGCCGACGACCACCACGACCGCAGGCGAACCATCGACGTGAAGCGACCGATCCCGATTCGCAAGCATCGCCTCAATCTCTTCGACGAGTGCTTCACGCGCCTGGGGCCCGTCAGCAGGACCATCGGAACGCACACGCTCCACGATCTGGGCGGATGCGACCGGGCCGACGTCGGCAGAGATCAAGGCCTCCTCGAGGTCTGACCAGAGATCCTCAGATATCTGATCAGACGAGAAGAAGGCACCCAACGACGCTGTGAAACCCGATCGAGACTTCGATAGACGATGCCGCAGAGCGCTGTCCGACGCGCGGGGCGTGCTCACTGCGGTTCGGCCGGCATCGGACGCTGCACGGCTCCGAGAGACGACAACGAGGATCACTATCACGACGACAGCCGCGGCCAGAACAAGGCCTATGAGCAGTACAGAGTCCATGGACGCAAGGCTACCGCTGTTGAGTCAGCGGTATCAGGGGCGACGCCGGTCCGTCGTTGCACGTCGATTTCCGACTGGCACAAGATGGTCGGAAACGGCGCCTCTTCTGTCGTCGATCCCCCGCCGCTCATTCATCCTCTTGGAGATGACCATGGACGATTCGCCCGGCTCCATCGTGACGCCGTACAGGACATCAGCAGCCCCCATGGTCTGTTGCTGATGGGTGATGACGACCAGCTGAACGCTCTTGCGCAGTGTGTCGACCAGACGTAGGAACCGATGCAGGTTCGCATCGTCGAGAGCTGCTTCGACCTCGTCGAGCACGTAGAACGGACTCGGTCGTGAGCGGAACACCGCGAACAGGAAGGCGAGCGCCGCAAGCGATCTTTCTCCACCTGAGAGCAGCGAGAGCCTGCCGATCTTCTTTCCAGCCGGTTGAGCCTCGACATCGACCCCTGTTGTCAGAGGGTTGCTCGGATCGGTGAGAGTGAGTTTCCCCTTGCCTCCTGGAAACACTAGAGCGAAGTTCTCAGAGAAGAATTCAGATATCTCATCGAAGGCATCGATGAACAACGCCACCATCTTCTCATCGAGAGCAGTGATGACCTTGCGCAGTTCCTCCCGAGAATCGTTCAGATCGCCCAGCTGCGTTTCCAGCTCCTCTGATGCGGCTGCGATCTCGGCATATTCCTGGGCAGCCAGGGGGTTGATGGGTCCCATTCGTCTGAGGTCGGCCTCGAGCGCTTCAAGCCGCTGCCTCGGCTCATCGCCTTCAACCAGCTCTGGTGCCGGAGCCGCGTCAGCCTGTTCAGGCGTTGCGTCTGCATCGCGACGGAGCGCCTCACACGAAGCCTCGTGGCGGACGCTGAGCTCAGCGAGTTCAATGTCAAGCGCGGCCAGTTGATCGCCGACAACGCGGCTCGCCCGTTCGAGTTCCTCCCTGCGCGCCTCAGCCGTCGAGAGGTCGCTGTTGGCGCTGCCGAGCTTCCCACGCATCTCCCGCTGCCGGTCGCGGAGAGCAGCAATGTGCTCTGAGACGATGGCGATGGCAGCCTCCGCCCTCGTCTGGATGCCCTTCAATCGGTCGACATCCACGTCGGTTTCGGGCAGAAGCACGAGTTGGCCGACCTCCGTCGACACGGCCACAAGTCGACGCTCCATCATCTTGCGACGCTCCACTACGGATGCAAGGTCAGCGGCGGCTTGCTCACGCGCCTTTCGGGCGTCGTCCCGGCGCAACGCCACGGCCTCGCGCCGTTCGTTGAGCGCGTCCCATGCTGCCTGCCGCACCGCCACTTCCCCTTCGAACTCGGCCAACCGGTGCCGCAACTGTTGGATTCGCTCGGCTCGGTCCGCCTCGGCCTCCGCCAAGGCCTCAAGTCGCTGATCAAGTCGACCACGCTCAAGCGTGGATGCCGCCTGGGCTCTGTCGATCAGTCCGAGCGCTTCGACATATCCAGCGAGGCGGGCTTCGGTTGCTTCCAGCTGCTCCAGCGAAGAGCGCTCCTCGGTGGCGAGAGCATCGAGTGTCCGTTTCGCCGCCACGGTTTGGCTCTCAGATCGGGCGAGTTCACGCTCGGCAACCTCGAGCGACACGCGGGCGGCCTCAAGAGCGGCAGGTCCCGCGCCGTCGGGCTGCGCGATGGCCATCCCGAGCCTCGTGATCAGATCGCCTTCGGGTGTTACTGCGCGAATCGTAGGTTCATCCGCAACGACCCGCCAGCCGGTTTTCCACCCCTGAACGAGAACGACGTCGCCGATGAGGCCAGACGCCAGTTCCTGATCAGCCTTCGGACCGAGTAGGTCAACCAGAACGTCAACCCCAAAACGTTGGGCAACGGACGCTGTGCGCAGCTCATCAGCGTCAGGCTTGACGACAAGCGAAACTCCTCCGCTGCCGTTCCTCTTCACGGAATCGACTGCTCCTTGCATCGAGTCGGCATCGGAGGCAACGAGAGCGTCACGCCAGCTTCCCAGGGCGGCGTCAACTGCGGCTGCGATCTCAGGTGGTGCATCAAGCCTCGGCGCAAGCGCGCCGATCACGCCAGCCGACTCTGTCGCGACGATGAGTGATTCCTCATCAACAAGCCCTTCGAGAGCACTCTCAAAAGCGTCGACCCGCGCAATGGCTCCCGCAGCAGCGAGGCGGTGCTCCAACCTGAGGTCTTCGGCGCCCTGCCAAACGGTCTCAGACTCCACCCGCTTCGCCGTCTTCTGGGCGTAGTCATCAGACAACACCGTGACGTCGGAATCTGTTGATTTGATCGAGTCACTGAGGCGTTCGCGTTCGTTGGACTCCTCCAGTATTCGTTCATCTACGACGCCGACGCGTGACGAAGTCTGCTCACGCTCGGCGGCATCGCGACGGTCAGCAGACTCGAGGGCCCTGAGATCGCCACGGAGGTTCGCTACGACCCCTTCGGTCGGCAGCTGGACCTGCTCGGCGAGCGAGCGCTCTTCGTCCTCAAGCGCGCCGAGCGCGGTCTCTCTGCGCTCGGCCACCTCGATTGAACTTTGCTCGGCGATTGACGCGCTTTGAATGTCCGACTCGAGCTGTTGTTGCTCCATCTCGAGGTCTTCCCTGCGCTCGTCTGCACCCTCCAGACGGGCGGCAATCGATTGAGAACGCTCGCGCGACACGATGGAGATCCGCCGCAGTCGCTCACGGGCGGTCTCCAGACGAGCAGCGGCGGCAGTGTCATGTTCGAGCGCTTGCCCGACGGATCCTGCCTTCGCTCGCAGAGACCCGAGGCTTTCGCGCAACAACTCGAGTTCGGTATCGGAAGCACTTCGATCCTTCGCTGCCTGGTAGCGCTCGATCGTTGCTGACTTCTGTCGTACGACGATGCCACTGAGCTCTTCACCACCGAGCCACAGTCGCAGCGCGCGCGCGTCATCTCTGACCGAGTCAAACCTGGCTGCCGCATTCGCCTGACGCTTGAGCGGCCTCAGCGCTCGTTTCTTCTCAACGAGGATGTCGTTGAGCCGCGCTACATCAATGTCTGTGCGTTCAAGGCGCCGCATCGAACGCTCTCTGCGGCTCCGGTGCTTCGTAACACCAGCAGCTTCCTCAATGACGGCCCTGTGGTCATCAGGACTGGCGTTCAGAACGTCGCCCACCTGACCCTGGGACACGAGCACATGTTGGTGACGTCCGATGCCGCCATCAGACAGCAGCTCCTGTATGTCGAGCAGGCGACACGATGCGCCGTTCAGCTCGTACTCCGATGTTCCGTCACGGAAGAGCCTTCTCGTGATCGTGATCTCCGCGAGGTTGAGCGGCATGATCTCGTCATCGTTCGCAAACGTCAGTGACACCTCGGCTCGCGACAATGCGGGACGGGTCGCGGTTCCCGCGAACACGACGTCTTCCATCTTCTCGGTTCGCAGCGACTTCGTGGCCTGGGTGCCCATCACCCACGCGAGCGCATCAAGGATGTTGGATTTGCCAGCACCGTTCGGACCCACAACGACGTTCACGCCTGCTGAGAAATCGAGCCGGGTCCGGTCGGCGAACGACTTGAACCCCCGAAGTGTCAAATGCTTTAGTTTCACGGCTCCGCAGGGTAACAGAGTGAATTACACGTGTGTAATCAAAACGCTCGTCGAGTCAGCTGGACAGATCATCCTCGAGCGCTGAACGAGCGGCGTTGATCGCGGCAGATTTCTTCGAAGCACCCGAACCCGTGCCGATGACGGTCCCCTCGACCGAGGCCGTCGCGCTATACGTGACGGCGTGGTCCGGTCCACTTCGTTGATACTCGAAGTCGACAGTCTTGCCGACCTGCGCAAGCTGCTCCTGGAGTCCTGACCTTGGGTCGGCAATCGTTGGTGTCGCGACGCGGTCAGCGACCGTATCGGCAAGAAGACGGTTCACGACGCCAAACGCAGACGCCGCGCCACCGTCCATGTACACGGCACCGAGGATCGCTTCAACGACATCTGACTGAATGGACGATCGGGCCCGTCCGCCATTTCGATCCTCGCCGACGCCGAGCCGAATGGCGGCAACGAGGCCGTGAACCCTGGCGACGGAGGCCAACGATGCCTCGTCGACCACGGACGCTCGTGTCCTGGTCATGTGACCCTCTGATGCGTCACCGAGCAGATCGAAGATGCGTTCGGTGACGGCGAGTTCGAGCACTGCATCGCCGAGGAACTCGAGCCGTTCGTACGACTCGACTCCGTTCTCCGATGCGAACGACGAATGGGTGAGCGCTGTTTCGAGCAGGCCTGGATCGGTGAAGCGATAGTCGATCGCCTTCTGCACGTCCTCGAGGTGCTTGCTCAGGGCCATGTCAGTGGACGGCGGCGGCTATGCCTGCGCTCACCTTGTCTACGAGACCGTTTGATGCTCCCTCAGCGGCGATCTCGATCGCATTGTCGATGGCCACCCGCGACGATGATCCGTGTGCGATAACGACAACGCCTTGTGTGCCGACGAGATGCGCTCCACCGACTGTTTCAGCGCTGAGCATGTTCCTGATTTCCATGAACGCTGGCATGAGGTTCTGAACCGCATCGACGTATTCAGGTTTGGCGAGGGTCTCAAGGATCATCTTCTGGATGACCCTGCCCGTTCCTTCGCCTGTCTTGAGGAGAACGTTGCCGGTGAATCCATCCGTGACGATTACATCGGCGACGTCGGTCGCGAGATCTCGCCCTTCGACGTTCCCCGCGAAGTTGACCGCAGCGCTGTTTGTCAGGAGATCGAAA
>Ga0255049_10001251_pt1 | contig 14202 bp, 7 predicted proteins | sample JV7_2_3_MG_FD_183615 | JGI IMG/M metagenome (GOLD analysis project Ga0255049, IMG submission 183615) | Seawater microbial communities from Jervis Inlet, British Columbia, Canada - JV7_2_3 | ecosystem: Environmental > Aquatic > Marine > Inlet | place: Canada: British Columbia | collected 2016-10-06
CTATCCACCAGGCGCAGGTAGTGATTGATCGAGAATGTGCTTGCAAAGAAACTGCCCTGCAAATAGCTGAACGCGCCGCTGCCCAGTCCAAGGTATTCCTCATGTTCGACAATGTATTCGTCGAACATCCCTGCCTGCTTGGAGAAACACCATGCCGAGGACCTCGTATATCCATTTGCAAGCATATGCCCGGCGATAATCTGGTACAGGTCCCGCTCACGAGAGTAGTCAACACGCCCAACTGTGCGGAGCATGGATTTCCTGGTGCTATTGGCTGACATTAGCGGATAAAACGAAACCTGATCGACGCTGAGTTCGTCAACAAGAATATCCAGGTCGCGGTCGAGCGAGGCCTCGGTTTGGTGCGGAAAATTAAATATCATGTCAACGTTTAGCGTGTCGAAGACGCCTTGCGCATGCTGCAATCGATCCCGAATCTGATCACCGCTCCCGTATTTCTCAAATCGCCGCATTTCTTGCAGAAGCCCGTCGTCGAAACTTTGCACGCCAACAGATAACCTGTTGACACCTGCCTCCCGCAAACCACACAGAACGTCGTCAGTCAGATCAGTCGGAACAGTTTCCGCGGAAATATGCTGTATTGCGTGCAAGTCACGGACGAGCTCAATGGTCCTGATCAAGTCAGCGGGTAGCACGGTCGGTGTACCGCCTCCGATGTAAAGCTCACCGAACCGGTAACCGACATCCGTAGCCAGCTCAATTTCGCGGCGCAGCGCCTGGAAATACTGCTGCGCGGCGTCCCTCTTGAATTTGACCCGGTGAAACGAACAGAACGGACATAGAGCAACGCAGTATGGAATATGCAAGTACAGCATGTACTGCCTGACAGGATCCGGGGATGGAAGGCAAACTCCGGCTGGCGAATCCATAAATCTCATGTAGCGCCGGTTGCTGCGACGAAAATAGCTGCCAATCAGTGAATCGATATTCACGAACGGAACACTCCCCGTCTGCTATTTGTTTTCACTCGGCATACAGTGGTCCAAAGTCAGCATAGATCTTGTAGTGCGAATGAATGAGAACAGATCGTCCAGCAGTCGACGTTTTGTGTCATAAATGGTCATCCGCCCGAAAAATGCCCTGCTATTGTCCGGGGCCCCGGCCAAGTCTCGTATGGCAGTCCGCACACAGGCCAAGCATTTCGCCGTAGAGTTCACTGCGTGCAGTCGGCGTTGTGGCAATGGTGCCCAGCCCGGCAAGCTTATGAATTCGACGTGCTATCCGGTCGAGCGCCGCGGTGTCCACGTCAGCCGAATTCTCGTCCGTTACATCGTCCGGATGCAAGGGCACGTCGACCAGCATATTCATACCACGATCCCATGCGGTATCTGACGGAGCGATCAGGCCGTCCCACAAACGGTCCGCCGCCCATTGATGGCGTTGCATGTGCGAGACGGAATCGGACCAGTCAGCCGGCATTTGATCGTAGCCGAATTCGATTTCAACCTCGTTGACCAGGTGACAGTTGCTACAGGTTCTGGCCATACCGCTAACCGCTATTGCAGCGGATTTAAGATCGAGTGCATTGTTAACTTCTCGAGCATATTGGCGCATCAGGCCAACATACGGCTCGAAATCTTCGGGCAAACCCGATACTGCTTCATGATCGGCCAACCAGATCGCAGGTTCGCGAACGCCATCCAGGTTTCCCATGATGATCAGCGACTTGATTGTCGTGATCCGGGCGAGATGCTCGTGCATGTGCGTTGCGACCTCGGTTTCATCTTCGCCGCGGACTTCCTGAGCCGGCAAAATCCGTGATGTGCTCGCGATCAGCGTCAAAGCTATGATTGAAGCCAGCCAGAATAAGGACTTCATTTTCTCGTCTCTCCGTCGTATGCCAACTTGTTTAGTAACGTCCAGTATGTCACTAGCAGGCGTCGGAGTCCTTCATATCTGCCCAAACGCGTTTCGCGAGATTAGAGACGTCGCTCCTCAAATCTTTCGCCTGTTTCAATCGTACCCATTTGTTACCCCGTGCATTTCCAGTATATTGCGCCCACTTGCATATATTGCTGCGTCCTGGCGAACGCACCTTCCGGCTGAATTTCTACGCGCCTCGACAGAATATTCTTATGCAGTTAAACCGGTATTGACATAGGTAAAAGTACGGGTGCGGACTTGGTACAAGTACGGGTGCAGGCACTGTATGAGGCCATGTAATGTCCGTAATCAGAATCAAAGGATCAGAAATATGGATGCGAAGATCACACTGCGTTGCATTGGGCAGCAGCGGTGTTCGTTTATCCGCGTCCCGAGCCAATCTCTCGAATTCCATGAACGATGCGGGAATCGCGTCGCGGATGCTCCTGCGAGGTAAATACAAATGAAGAGAATTAACACACGCTGGTATCAACTGGTAGCTGTGATGCTCACCGGGTTTTTTGTTATAGGATGTGATGGTAGTGACGGTGCGACAGGAGCTACGGGTCCAGCGGGACCGGCCGGACCGGCCGGACCGGCGGGAGAGGATGCTATCAACTCCATCACAATTGGTGATGGCAGCGAACTCACCGCAGTTGAGATCGAGAGACTCGGCAGACTCACCGCGGTTATTACCGGGGTGACAGTTGCGAGCCCACCGGTCGTCGATTTCACGGTGACCGACAAAAATGGCGACCCGGCAGTAGGTATCGCCTCCGGCGTCGTCTGGTTCACCTTTGCCAAACTGGTGCCGAATACCAATCCTGCTGTCAATGGCGGGCTGCCTTATTGGCAGGCCTACGTCAATCGTGTCGAAGACGTCGCAGATAACGCTCCGGGCAGGGGCAGTAACGTGCTGGACCTGTCTATCCAGGCAACGACCGACTCCGGGTTTAGCGGCGGTTCGCATGTGGAAGTCGCGCCCGGTCAGTACCAATACACGTTCGGTACGGATGTGACCAATGTCACGGCTCCTATTGCAGTGGCCTGGGAACCCAGTCTGACGCATCGTGTCGGCCTCGAGATTCGACTCAGCGGCGAAGGCGAAGTACCCCTGGCACCGTATAACCCGGTCTTCGACTTCGTGCCTGACGGCAGCGCCGGTTCCGGTGTTACAAGAAACATCCTGGATACCCCCAACTGCGAAGGCTGCCACCTCGAGTTCGCCTTTCACGGCGGCCCGCGAAAGTCGATGGAATACTGCGTGACCTGCCACAACCGGGGAACCGTCGATCAGGATTCGGGCAATAATCTCGACTTCTCTCACATGCTCCATTCCGTCCACATGGGTGACGATCGAATGGGCGCCGTGCCGTTCAAGGTCTGGGGTTTCAGCGACTTTGAACATGACTATTCGGAGGTAACTTTTCCGCAGTCGAAGACCTACTGCGAGACCTGTCACACGGCATCGGCGACGGCCCCCGACGGCGACGCCTGGAATGCGGGTGCGACCGCCAAATCCTGCGGCGGCTGCCACGCGGATGGTCTTCTCGCGGCAAACCACGACGCCGTTACCGGCGAGGCTGTGTACCAGTTTGATCACGCAGCTGCCGGCGCCGACGTTCCCATCGGCACAGTCGATGACGGTCAGTGTGCGAGTTGCCACCTCGGCACAATTAGCACTGCCGGCCCCCCCCTGGCTATCCACAGAAGCATCCGCGGCGATGATCGGGCCCGCGCCGAAGCCGGTGACAACTTCCTGTTAGAGATCCACGGCGCGACGAACATCGGCCCCGGCCAGACCCCAACCGCCATTATCAGTGTGAAAGATGCTGCGGGAATTCCGTACGACATCCTGAACGATCCCGAGTTCGACGCAGCCAATGGTGCGGCACTGAATCTCTACGTCCAGTGGGCGACGGACGACTACTACGGTGGCGACGAGAATGGACTCGTGGTCGGCGGCAGGATCAACGATGACCTGTCGACCCAGGCTATCCAGGATCTGAACTTCCGAGACACCGGTTACGCGATACGGATGCGCCTCGGTGCGATCAAGAATGTTGCCGTTCCGGATCCGAGCGGTAGTTTCAGTGTACCGTTCTACCGGGCGCTGCCGCTTGATTTTACCGGCGACGTGGCGTTTGCGCTCGGTGGACATCCGGCCTTAGAGACCACCGATGCCGACGGCGTCACCGCCTACGAAAGAGGCGCTGCGGTGAGTGCCGTTTTCTATCCGGGCGAGGCGCGCCAGGCGGCCTTTGACAGCGCGAACTGCAACGCTTGTCACAAGCGCTTAATAAGGCATGGTAGCAACCGCAATGGCAATTACGAGTTCTGCCTGATCTGCCATAACGGTGACGCGGCGGTGTGCCAGAACAACCCGGAACTGGACGGCTCTTGCCCGGTAGGCAGCACCAATGAAGGCTACCACTTCGGCTACATGGTTCACTCGATTCACACGGCGAGTACTGCCTTCCAGACGGACAATGGCGGCGATTTCTCACATGTCACCTATCCGCAGAACCCCGCAAACTGCGAGACGTGCCATAAAGCGGGGCTGTATAACACAGCTCGCACGACGGCCAGAGCGGTCAGCACCGACCAGGGATCTGACATCAGGGTCTGGACGGACGACATCGCCTCGACGCCGAACGCAGCGGTCTGTGGCGTCTGCCACACAGACTCGGCAGACAAGGGACACTTCGCGTCCCAGGGTGGCCAGGTCGATGACCTGAAGTGCACGATCGTCGGCGCCGAATGTACCGTTCCCGATGGTTCGGTTGGCACCGGCCTGCCTAACGGGCAGGAAGCCTGCGCGGTCTGCCACGGCACGGGTGCGGAATTCGAGACCTCGAGGTTCCACAACCCGGGCGTAGAATAGCCACAACAAGAACGGGGCGCCCGCAAGGGGCGCTCCGCTTTCAAGGACCAATCTACGGGCCGGATATTTCTCCGGCCCTTTTTTTGGATAGAACGTAGACGCGAATTCGAATACGTACATCCACGAATGCATTCACGGTGACTTGCTATTTAGCTTGCCGGGCGATACTCAGTACTATCAGACCGAAGCAGGTATAGTTTGGAACAAGCAGGGCGGCAAGCTGCAAGTGCCGCCGACAACATAAAAGGTGACGGCACATGGCAAGCTACAACAACTGCTCGGGGCGCGTTGTAACTTGCATGTTGATGGCTCTTCTTGTCGCCGGCTGTGGCGGCAGCGGCAGCGGCGGTGCCGCAGGATCGGCGGGAGCTGCGGGATCGGCCGGGTCAACCGGGCCGCCGGGGGCAACAGGCAGCATTTCTGTTACATCAGCCGAGAAAATCAACGTTCTGTTCACCAGCGTTGTGGTTCCAGCCGGAGGCGGCGCGCCGACAGTTCAACTTTCGCTCAGGAATGATCTAAACCAGGGTCTGGTTGGCCTGCCTGCCGCAAATATTCGTTTCGTCATTGCGCAGCTGACGCCGGGGACCAACGGCGGATCCAGCGAGTGGCAATCTTACGTAACCCGAGATGACGGCGGCGTCACCGACGCACAGGCAACCACTGAGACTGCCATTGCTGGTAGCTATGTGGACAACAATGACGGTACGTATGAATACACATTCGCGAATGCGCTTACCGCATACCCGGCCGGTCCAGTATTCGACGAATCCAAGACGCATCGTATCGGCGTAGAGATACGCACCAACACCGGTGGCTTCCTGCCGGAAAATATTCCGGCCGATAACGCACCGTTCGATTTCCTGCCGACAGGTGGCGCGGCGATTTTCACGCGCCTGATCGTCGACAGCGACACCTGCAATGCCTGTCATGACAACCTCGAGATGCACGGCGAGGCTCGCTTCGATGTCGAGTATTGCGTTCAGTGTCACAATCCGTCCTCCATCGACGGCGACACTGGTAATACGGTCGATATGAAGCGGCTGATACATAATATCCATTCAGCGCGGCCCGACTACCAGATCGTCGGCTTTGGCGGAATCCTTCATGAATGGTCCGACCTGGTCTGGCCGCAGGACCTCAGGAACTGCGAGACCTGCCACGATGAGAACGACCCGAACACGCCCCAGGCCGGCAACTGGCGGCTAGTGCCAAACCGTGCCGCCTGCGGCACCTGTCACTACGACGATGGTGACGGCCTGAATGGCAAGCACGATTTTGCGATCGAAGACGGCGTGCATCCTTTTAACCAGCTCTTCACCGATGATACTCAGTGTGTCGATTGCCACGGCCCGAACGGCACGGTAACCAATGACGAAGGCCGACTGGTGCAGATTCCGGTTGCACATGAAATACGCGAAAAGACAGCGGGTGAGGCTTTCTCACTGAATATTCTGAACGTAATCAATACGGGCCAGGGACAGTTTCCGGTGATCACCTTCTCCGTCACCGACCCGACCAACGACGATGCCGCTTACAACATTCACACAGACGCACCGTTTATCGTCTGCGCGGGCGGCGCGAGCCGCTTGGCTGTGAACGTCGCCTGGAGTACGACGGACTACGCCAACATCGGCAGCGGCAATCTCCCCGGGGTTCCAATATCGATGAATCCGCTTGCGGCTTGCGGCGGAGCATCCGTGGATAACGGTGACGGCACATTTACGGTGACATCACCGACGGCGATTCCTGCAACGGCAAACGGATCTCTCTCCGTTGCCATCGAAGGCCATCCCGCTGTCGACGTATACGGCGATGGTTCGGTCGAAAGAATTGCCATTACGAACGCCATATTCTATGCGCCGATAACAGATGCCAATGCCGCCGTGAGACGTGCTGTCGTCGACATTCAGAAGTGTAATGACTGCCATAATCAGTTGTCGTTACACGGTAATAATCGCACCGACAAGCCCGAGGTCTGCGTGACCTGCCATAACCCGATGATGACGGACATCAATCAGCGTGCCGCTGACCCATGCCTCGCAACATTAGGGGCTGACGACCAGACCATAGATTTCAAACACATGATCCACGGCTTACACGCATCCGGTGAAATCGGCAAACCCTACGATGTCTGCGGCTTCCGTAGCAGCGTACATTCGTTCGACGTCGTCTATCCGGGCCGATTGAATAACTGCGAAGGATGTCATCTTGCGGGTACGTACTATCCGGTCGACCCAATGCAGCTGTTCGGTACGACATTCGACGCCAACAACCCTGCGATCCTGACGGACGATCGCGTTGTTTCGCCGAATGCGTCGGTATGCTCCGCGTGCCATATCGAGCCGCTGGATACAGAACACATGCAACTAAACGGTGCGGACTTCAGCGCCGCAAAAGCCGCGGACGGTACACTGGTTTCCTCGGAGATCGAGAGCTGTGTCATCTGTCACGGCGCCGAACGCGCATTTGACGTGAAAGAAGTGCACGAGGTCGGAGAATTTGAGTTCAACTAATCTACGCCGGGAGATTGCAAACCGAAACTCCCGATTCGGTCGGCGCTACTGCGGCCATTTATGACAGGGAATCGTATTCGAATGGATCTGCAAATTACCGGTCGTATTGCTGTTTCGCTCGTGTTTTGCCTGCTTGTGTCATCGGTCGCGCGAACGCAGACCGCTGGTGAGCCTGCCGCGGATGTCCCTTACAGCAGAAGTGGCGCGGATACCTGCCTCGCCTGTCATGGTAATGAGGCGGTCTTTCCCTTATTCCGGACAAGACATGGGACGCCAACTGATCCGCGCGGCCCGTTCGGTCAGGGCCAGTTGCAGTGTGAAGCCTGCCACGGACCCGGTGGTGTGCATGCCGGCAGGGTGCGGCGCGGACAGGAGCGGCCGCCGGTCGTCCGTTTCACTGCCGATTCGGCCGCAAGTGTCGAAACACAGAACGGTATGTGCCTCGGATGTCATGCAGCCGATGCCGGGCTCGCGTGGCACGGAGGCCCGCACGACGACAATGAAGTCAGCTGTGCCGGTTGTCATCAGCTTCATACTGCCAATGACCCGGTGCTCCGGACATCGACGCAGGCTGACAAATGCTATGACTGTCATGCGTTCCGCAAAAGCGACTCGCTGAAAGCGTATTCGCATCCATTGCGTGAAGGCAAAATGGCCTGCACCAGTTGTCATAGCCCGCACGGTGCTACGACGGAATTGCAGCTGGCGCGGCAGACAGTGAACGATACCTGCTTCCAGTGCCACGCGGAGAAGCGTGGTCCGTTCCTGTGGGAACATGCGCCGGTAGCTGAAGATTGTACAACGTGCCACAACCCGCATGGGTCGAACCATCCGGGGATGCTCGCGCAGCGCGCCCCGCTTCTTTGCCAGAGTTGCCACTCACAGAGCGGGCATCCGAGCATTGCTTATGATGCGGACGGTTTGGCAACCGGCATGCCGTCGCAATACCTGCTTGGTCAGAGCTGCCTGAACTGCCATTCGCAGGTGCACGGTTCGAATCACCCATCGGGATCAAAATTGATGCGCTGACGGGCAAGGATGAATTGCACGTCGGCGCCTGAGAGGCTGAAAAGATGTTCAAGGACGGAGTGACCCGGTTTAAAGCAATCGCGATGCTGGCGATCTTGTCGTCTGCGTTTATCGCAGCGGTCGCGAAAGCAGCGCCGCCTGACACGTCCGGCTGGACCTGCCAGTTCTGCCCGTTCGAAAGCGGCTACCAGGCGAAGGTCACGGCTGGTGGCAGCTATGTCAGCGACGATGCTGCGAGATTCGGCAACGCTAGCGGCTACGACGAGAAAGGCGGCTATGTCAACGTCGACGGCGATGGCAGTTACGCAAGTGACAATTATCAGCTCAGCTGGTACGCGGAGGACCTGGGCCTGGATTCGCGGGTACTGGAGATCGAGGGCGGCCGCCAGGGCAGATTCGGTTTCAATCTTGGTTACCGTGAGTTGCCGGAGCGCGTATTCGACACGACGAGCAGCGTTTTTGGCGTCTCGGGAAACGATACCCTGACGTTGCCGGGTTCGTGGGTGCCAGCTCCGCTGACGTCGGGCATGACGGCGCTCGCTGCGTCGCTCAACAAGCAGAATGTTGAAAGCGATCGTCAGATCATCGAACTGGGTGCGAACTATCTGCCCACCAACCGCATCAGGCTGTTTGTCGATTACCGGCAGCAGCAACGGGACGGTGTCGACATCTTCGGCGCGTCGACCTTCTCGCAGGCAAGCCTGTTACTCAGGCCGCTCGATCATCAGACCGACGAAATCAATCTCGGCGCTCGTTATACGCTGGAGCGTGGCCATCTGACACTTGCCTACTACGGTTCATTCTTCGAAAACAATGGGGATAGTCTGACCTGGGACAATCCGTTTTCATTCGATCCGTCCACCTCTCTTCCGGGCGAGGACCAGGGCAGACATGCGCAGGAACCGGACAACGATTTCCAGCAGGTGACGCTATCAGGCAGTTACGCCTTTTCCGCCATGGATACCGTAGTCGCATTTTCCGCGGCGAGCGGGCGGGGTAAGCAAAACGATACTTTGCTTCCTTATACGATCAATCCAAACATTGCCGCCGGCGCTTTGCCGACGTCGAACCTCAATGCGGAAGTCGACACGACCAACTTCGCACTCACAGTAACGGCAAGACCCCTGCCCGATGCCCGCGTGAAGCTGGCTTTTCGGCAGGACGAACGCGACAACAAGACGCCACAATCGCAGTGGACCCGCGTTATCACCGATACCTTTCCGACTATCGATAACGAACTCAATGTTCCATACAGTTTCGATCGCTTGCGACTTAATCTGAGCGCGGACTACAGGCTTTTCGACACCGTGCGGGTGTCCGCCGGCTACGACCGCACAAAAACCGACCGCGATTTTCAGGAAGTGGCGGAACAGACCGAGGATGCTGGCTGGGGAAGGGTACGCTGGCGTCCCAATCCGTACCTGGACATCACTGCGCGCGGCGGTGCGTCCAAGCGCGATTTCGACCGTTACGACGAGACGCTCGCTGCGAGCCTCGGACAGAATCCTTTGATGCGAAAATACAATCTTGCGTATCGCTACCGGGAGTTCGGTGAACTCACGTTTTCGGCATCGTTGCCCGAAAAACCGTTCGCAATCAGCATTACGGGATTTTACGCAGACGATAGCTATACGCATTCACAGCTCGGATTGACCGACAGCGAAGAGCTCCGCTTTGCCGCTGATCTGAGCTGGTCCGTATCGGAGCGTGCGTCAATCTATCTCACCGGCGGCGTCGAGGACATCGACGGGGAGCAGTCAGGCAGCGAACTGTTTGCGACACCGGACTGGCAGGCAAGTCACGCCGACGAATTCAACAATATTGGCGCTGGCTTTCGCGTTGCCGGAATTGGTGACAAAGTGGACCTGCAGCTCGATTACGTACGCGCCGAGGGTAATACGAAAATTGATGTCGCGAGCGGTGCGGGCGGACAAAGCCGGTTTCCGGATCTCGAATCTACGCTCGATTCGCTTCGCCTAAAGGTTCTGTATCGCTGGTCCGACAAGCTCGACGCAATACTGCAGCTACGCTACGAAAGTTTCTCGGCAGAGGACTGGGCGCTGCAGGGCGTTGCCCCTGACACGCTACCGACGATTCTGACACTCGGCGCTCAGCCGTATGACTACGAGGTTTGGTTGGTCGGAATCGGTGTTCGCTACCTGATCGGCGAGCCCTAAAACCGCTAACCAGTACCGCTAACGACTCGCCTGACCAGCGATCAACGATACCTAATCAGACGCCCGGTAACTGGCGTAATAATTGAGTAACGCTTCGGTTTCCTCAGGCGTGAGCGCACTGATTGCCGTCTGCATGGGCGGTAACTGGTCCCGCTCGCCCGCGGCATACTGCTGTATGACGTTGCTCAGGTAAGCAATCTTCTGACCGTGGACAATACTGAACTGCGGATCACCGGGTTCATGTACACCATGACACATCGCGCAATTGTTCTCGTGGATTTCCTCACCCGTGGCGGCCAGGGCAGCATCGAAGGCCTCTCCCGCCGGTTTGTAGGGCATTGCCGCGAAGTGCGCAGCCAGTTCGACGATGTCATCTTCACTAAGCGACGTCGTGATCTGGCACATCATCGCGCCTGACGGCGCGCACTTTCGTCCCCCATCCAGGTAGGCAAACATTGCATCTTCGAATACCGCCACATCGAGTCCTGCAATGATGGGCGTATCTGGCGTAATGCCGCTGGCGCCGTCCGCCCCGTGGCAGCCGGTACACATTGGCATAGACTGGGAAGCATCGGCCATGGCCGGGCCGCTGAAGACAATCAGACCGAGCACACCGGCCGTCGCGAGTAATTTATGCACGTTTTGAACTCCTGGTTCTTCGCGGCCAGCGGCCGCCCACAAACCCAGATGTATCATAAATTTCAGCGACACCCAGTCAATAAGTAGACTTGCTTAGCACCCTAGCTGATTCCCGACAGTGCAAAGCACTGCTTATGCAGCAAACATTAGCTCCTGATACCTGAATACCAGGTGAAGATCTGGCCGGAGCTACGCCCTCACCCCGACTCGTCGGCGCGGCGGCAAATTAATTGGGGTCGAGAGATCACGATACGATTGTTGACGGGCGCAACATCTGTACCTGCTGCGGTGGACTGGGATGGCGCTTTTCACATAGTATCGCCTGCCTTCACGGTAAAATGGCCAAGAATCAAGAATATCCAGTCATCGGATGGACACCATGAGTAAAGTACCTTCAGACATCGAAATCGCGCAGGCGGCGAGCAAACTGCCGATTTCAGAGGTTGCCGCGAAACTGAATATTCCTGCCGCAGACATCATTCCCTACGGCCACGACAAGGCCAAGATCGGCTACGGTTTTCTGGACGGCCTGAACGACAAAGCCGACGGCAAACTGATCCTCGTTACCGCAATTTCTCCGACCCCGGCAGGCGAAGGCAAGACCACGACAACAGTTGGCCTGGTTGATGCTCTTAACAAGATCGGGAAAAAAGCGATCGTGTGCCTGCGCGAGCCGAGCCTCGGCCCCTGCTTCGGCATGAAAGGCGGCGCCGCGGGTGGCGGCTATTCGCAGGTCGTACCGATGACAGACATCAACCTGCACTTTACCGGCGACTTCCATGCGATCGGTGCCGCACACAATCTCCTGTCGGCCTTGATCGACAACCACATGCATTGGGAAAACCAGCTCAACATCGATCCGCGGCGCGTAACCTGGCGACGCGTCCTCGATATGAATGAGCGGGCCCTGCGCACGATTACATCCGGTCTCGGCGGCTTTAATAATGGCGTCGTTCGCGAGGCCGGATTCGACATCACTGTCGCGTCGGAGATAATGGCTTGCTTCTGCCTGGCTACCGATTTGCAGGACCTGCGCACACGCATCGGCAATATCACGATCGGCTATTCGCGCGATAAGAAACCCGTGCAGGCGCGTGCCTTGAAGGCGGAAGGCGCAATGGCGGCCCTGCTCCGCGATGCGCTACAGCCAAACCTCGTGCAAACCCTTGAAAACAACCCCGCGCTGATGCATGGCGGGCCTTTCGCAAATATCGCGCATGGCTGCAATTCGGTGATTGCCACCAAGACCGCGTTAAAACTTTCTGACTACGTCGTAACCGAAGCAGGCTTTGGCGCAGACCTCGGTGCTGAGAAATTCTTCGACATAAAGTGCCGTAAAGCAGGACTCCACCCGGACGCAGTTGTAATGGTGGTCACGACCAAGGCACTCAAGATGCATGGTGGGGTACCCAAGAGTGAACTCAGCGAAGAAAATGCCAACGCCGTCATCAAAGGTTGCGCTAATCTCGGGCGCCACATCCGCAATATCGGACAGTTTGGCGTTCCGGTGACGGTCGCGATAAACCAATACAGTACCGATACCGAACCAGAGCATCTCGCGATTAAGAATTACTGCAAGGAATTCGACGTTGAATGCGTCGTTGCGTCGCATTGGGAGAATGGCGGTGATGGTGCTACCGATCTCGCAAAACAGGTACTCGACCTTGTCGATAACCACAAATCCCAGTTCCGGCCGCTGTACAAGGACGATGTCACTTTGTGGGACAAGACGCGACGCATCGCCCGATCGATTTACGGTGCGGAGGACATTATTGCGAACCAGAAAGTCCGCGATCAGTTTGCACAGTTGCAGGAGGACGGTTACGGTCATTACCCGGTCTGCGTGGCGAAGACGCAATACAGTTTCTCCACCGATCCCAAATTGATGGGCGCCCCGTCCGGACACGACGTGCCGATTCGTGAAATTCGCCTGGCGACCGGCGCCGAATTTGTGGTCGTGATCTGTGGCGCTATCATGACTATGCCAGGGCTGCCACGGACACCTGCATCAGAGAATATCGACGTAAACGAAAAGAGGCGTATCACCGGCCTGTTTTAGAAATTGGGGGCAAAACATGAGATCCACCACCGAAAGAGTCCTGTTATCCGTTGCCCTCTTATCGATCGTAGTTAGCACTGCGAACGCCAAGGGCGAGGCGCAACGGCGTTGGGAACGCATGAACCAGATACGCCAGGAGAAGTTCGATCTCGTCCTGCCCGAAGTCATGCGTGAGAACAACGTCGATATGTGGATCACGGTCAATCGCGAGGGTTTCGAGGATCCGCTAACCGACGACTTCGGCAGGGGATACGTTGGTGACTACGGTTACTACATCTTCACCGATCGCGGTGACGGTCGGATCGAGCGGGCGATACTCGGTGTCGGAACGGCGCTCGTCGAAGAAAACGGCGCTTACGACATCGTGGGCAGCAGCGAAGAGTTAAGGGAGTTTGTCGAAGAACGGAATCCGCAAACCATTGCGCTGAATTATGCCCGCAATATCGGTGCCGCGGACGGCCTCAGTTACACGACGCATCAAAAACTAAGCGAAGATCTGGGTGCGGAATTTACAGAACGCTTCGTCTCCGCGGAAAAACTCGCCTCGGACTTTCGCTCACGACGCGTCGCCTCGGAAATTGCCGCGTTTGCCTGGGCCGGCGAGATGTCGCGCAATATTGCGGAGCGCGCATTCTCAAACGAAGTAATTTCACCAGGCAAAACCACGCTCGCGGATATCGCCTGGTGGATGCGCGAACAACAGTTCGAGAACAGTCTTGATACTTCCTTTGGCATGCCCTCTGTTTACATCACCGGTCCGGACGGATTCGTTGCGCTTTCGAACGATCATGTCATCCAGAGAGGCGATTTTCTGGCGATCGACTGGGGCGTCGGCTACCTCAATTTTTACACCGACATGAAGCGCCATGCCTATGTGTTGCAAGAAGGCGAAACGCATTTGCCGGACAGCATTCAGAAAGCATTCGACAATGGTCGCGCGGTTCGCGACATACTCAAGCAGAATATCAAGGCGGGCCGAACGGCCGGCGAGACCTACGATTTGCTGAATAAACT
>Ga0255049_10001252_pt1 | contig 14195 bp, 17 predicted proteins | sample JV7_2_3_MG_FD_183615 | JGI IMG/M metagenome (GOLD analysis project Ga0255049, IMG submission 183615) | Seawater microbial communities from Jervis Inlet, British Columbia, Canada - JV7_2_3 | ecosystem: Environmental > Aquatic > Marine > Inlet | place: Canada: British Columbia | collected 2016-10-06
ATACGAGATTCCGCTCGAGCCCACCGAGGCCCTTGAGATGTTCGGTCCGGAGGTGGAGGCTGCAGCAGCTGATCTGGTGGCGGAAGGGTGGTTACGTCCCAGAGCGAGCCGACTGTTGTGGGCGGGTCGCAGGTCACCTGCCGGTTCGGTCGACATCAGGACGGCGGGCGGACCTCCATATACGATCCTCGATGAGAAGGGCCAGATCGTCGGGACGGTCGACGAGGGGCGGGTCTTCAGCCAGGCTCATCCCGGTGCCGTCTACCTCCACCAGGGCGAATCGCTGGTTGTGGAGGAACTCGATCTCGAAGATCGCGTCGTGCGAGCCAGACGCGGCGAGGTCGGCTACTACACCCAGCCCGATGCCGACACTTCGATCGACGTTATCCGCGTCATCGAAAGCGGCAAGGTGGGGCGCCTCCCCCATTTGCACGGTCTCGTCGAGGTGGAGAGCCACGTCGTCGGGTTCAAGAAGAAATCGATTCGAGACCGCTCGATGATCTCCTATGAACCACTCGAGCTGCCGACCAGAAGCTTCACCACCCAGGCCCTGTGGTTCGAGGTGCCCAACGACGTGATCAACGACGCTGACATCGAAAACGCCGATCTACCCGGGACCCTCCACGCCGCCGAGCACACCTCGATCGGCATGCTCCCGCTGTTCGCAATCTGCGATCGGTGGGACGTCGGTGGCCTATCGACCAACTATCACCCAACCATCGGTGGTGCCGTGTGGTTCATCTACGACGGGTACGCGGGTGGAGCCGGAATCGCCCCAATGGGTTGGCGCAACGGCGAGCGGCACCTCCGGGCCACTCTTCAGGCGCTGCGGGACTGCCAATGCCACGACGGCTGCCCGTCCTGCGTCCAATCCCCCAAATGCGGCAACTTCAACGATCCGCTCGACAAGGCCGGGGCGATCCGGTTGCTGGCGACCGCGTTGGAATGAACTGGACCTTCAGCGGCTAATCGCCCGCAATGAAATAGACCCAGGTCCCATCGATGATTCCGACTCTGTACCCGAAGTAGCCGCCGAAGTCGGAGAAGACGGCAAAGTCATCGTCCCCATACAGCGGGCGGAGTGCCTCCCGGTCGGGTTCGGCGACGAGGCCCCACTCGGTTACGAACGCCGACGGCCAGGCGTAGTACTCCGACTCACCGGGACCGGGCTGGGTCCCGTACGGGCGATTTAGCAGCTCGGCGAGAAAGCGCATCGGCTCCTCACCCAACAGTTCAAGCTGCTGCCAATAGGCGACGGCGTCCTCGTTATCTCCGAATGAATAGGCAAAGCCCTCAACCTGGAGGGCCCGGAGCGACTCCCAATCGCATCGCACGGCAGCCTCGAATATCGCAGCGCGCATCGCAGCGTTGGCCGGAGGGAGCCCCGGTTGGTCGGTGAGAACCGGGTCGACCAGAGAACCCGTGCACCGATACTCGTCGGGCGAGAGCGTCGTAGCAGTCGTATCGGGCGGGGTCTCACTCTCGGGCACCAACCACACCGGGTGCTCGCGAACGTTGGCCTGGCTGCCGTCCCGGGCGCTTTCCTCCCACACGATGAGCGATCCACGCTGGGCAACGTCCACCGTGTAGGGGATCTCGATCGACCAATCGCCGCGGCACCCGGTTCCACAGGTCGCGGTAGTGAACCCCTCCCAGATGATGAGACCATCGGCATCGGTGAGGGCGATGCTGACCGAAGCCTCGAATACGTTGGCGGTGCCGGATGCAGGCAGCGGATTGCCCACCGTTGCCCCGTGAGCAGGCTCGTCGATGAGGATCGCCGGGAGACTCGTATCGAACTCGGTGCGGACCACCGGGTCATCGAGTTCAATCCCGTGACCACCAAACACTTCAACCGGTACTCCGTCGATCTGCAGGCGGATGCCGTCGATCTCGTCGAATCGGGTGAGGGTGTACACCAACTGTTCGAGTCGGGCGATCTCTCCGAATGTGCCACTCGGCGCAGCGAATTCGGTCGACAGGTCGATTGTGGCTACTCCATCGGCAACGTCCATGCCGAGCAGGAAGGTTCCTTCAGGGATCGCCGTCGTCATCGCGGGAATCGACTCGATCTCGGGTGGAGTCGGTCCGGCGAGCAAGAAGGCGACGGCCATGCTCGGTAGGTCGGTGATCTCAGAAGAGATCGTTGCCAGCGAGCGGACGACCGGTACCAAGGCCTGTGAGGAGAAGTCGGTTGCAGTGGGATCGTCGACCAGTAGATAAACAACGACCTCACCGGCAGGTCCTATGAGTGGCGGTGCCACCGTGGTCGGAGTCACCGAGGGAGCGTCTGTCGCCAACGTGTCTTCTGGAAGGGACGATGCGACCGACGTCGTATCGGCAGCCACAGGTGTCGAGTCGGGTCGATCGACCAAGAGCAGAGTCGCACCGCCGATCGCCACCACAACGGCGGCTGCCGCGACTGCCACCGCCCACCCCGGCATGACGAACCGAGCACCAACGATGCGGGCAGCCTCACCCATGGGGGCGGCGGGGAGCTGATCAGGCGGGACCGGGTTCTTTCGGCGCATTTCGTCGAATGGTTCGTGTCTCATCGCGGGCCTCCGAGTTCGTCCCAGGTGGCAGAGAGCCGACTTCGGGCCCGGTGTAGCCGGACAGTCGCGGTGCTCGCTGAGCACCCCAGGGCGCGGCCGAGATCCTCGGGGCCGAGACCTTCCCAGGCAACCAGCATCAGGACCTCGCGGTCGTCATCGCGTAACGCTGCCAGCACTGAATCGAGCCCGGTCGCCTCTTCACGCCACACGTAATCGGCGTGTTCGGCGACTCGCCTATCGAGTCGTTCTCGTCGTACGCGACTGCGTCGGTGATTGGCCACCACATTGCGAGCCACCCCGTACAGCCAAGGGAGGGTCTCCGGTTCACGCGGAACCCGACGAATCTTGCGCCAACTGACGGTAAATACCTCGGAGGCAGCATCGGCTGCATCGTCACGCCCAATTCGCCGGGAGCAATAGGCGTGCACCGCTCCGTAGTGCTGCGCAAAGAGACCTCGGAAGGTCTCCTCCGGGGTAGCCCCCCGCGCACCGCTGCGGACAATCGTCATCGCACTCTCCATACTCCCCTTATGTCCACGAGTCGCGGTGGATTACGACAAAGTTGGCTTGCGTGACCACCAATGTCACCTAGCGACCCAGCAAGGCAGCCGGGATGAACTCGGCCCTGCCTGTCGCCTCGATGGAGGTGGTCCCAAGTATCGGTAGCTGCACCGTCCGCCGTACCCGCACCTCCACGGTACGCGGCTCGAAGGTGCGGTCGATCGCGCAACGGCACCAAACCATCTCTGCACCATTCAGATCGACAAAACGAGCTGCCTCCTCTTTTGGTGACCCTTGCGCGCCGAAAGGCAAGAAGGTCACCGGAGCCGCCGCAAGAGCTCCGGCATCCGCCGCGGTGTTCGCCTCCTGATGGGCCCGCGTCACCACGGCCAGCGCCGCAATCCACACGACGAGGAGGAGCATCACCGCGATTGCCCCGATGATTGCCAGGCTGATAGAGCCGGTGTCATCGCTCGACACGCATCACCGCTGAAGATGTGAGCGCCACTTTGAATCCACCAAACAGCGGCGTGACGATCGAGTGGTTGAGCGTTGCCGTGACCCGGGCCGTCCCGCCTACGTGCTGCTGTCGATCGATCGAGACACGAACCCGTGAGGCGGCGCCATCGTCGAGCGACCGTTGCACCGCTGCGATGGCTTGCTCCAAATCTGGTGTGGTGGCCGCCTCACGGGCACCCTCCCGGGCGGCGTGTCCGAGTTGGAGTTGGGCTCGGGCAACGAGCATGACCTCTACACCGGCGAGCAGGACAACCAACAGCAAGGGGATAACCAGCGCGAATTCCACGGTCGCACTCCCCGAATCACGCACCCGCCATTCCTCGAACTCTGTCGACAACCGCAGAGAAGAAGTCGGGAAGCACGTCCGAGCTCGATGCCCATGAAATCAGGGCAACAGCGACGACCGCCGCCGCCACGATCACAAGCGCATATTCGGCGGTGGCTTGGCCTTTGTCTGAAGTCATACTTTCCTTTCGTCAGAGGGTGAGCCGTGCCAGCGATCCGACGACGGTCGAGCCGACGGTGAGAAGGACAAAGCCCGGGAGAACAAGCAGTGTCAGCGGAAGGAGGAGACGAACCGGGAGCTTGCGAGCTGTTTCGACACGCTCCGAATGCCGACGATGCGCTTCGACCTCGAGATGTCCCGTGAGCGCAGGAAGGGCAGGAGCACCAGAGGCGACGGCGGCGGCGATCACCCGAGACGCATCGGCCATCGACCCATCGGTGCCGACGAGGGCGGCGCGTGTCCCGCTGACTTGCATGTCGACCACCAGCCGCGACAGGACTGCGCTCGCTTCCGGAGCAGCGTGGACCAGCGCCACCCGGTGCGCCGCGGCCACGCTGAGGCCACCCGCCAACCCGAGGGCGACAAGCTCCGATGCTTCGAGACAGGCATCGTGCTCGGCAGTCGCCGTACGCGCCAGGCGAGCAGCCGATCGGAATCGAACGACGGCAAGTGCTAAGAAAACACCGGCGGCTGTCTGCACCGGAGCTATGAGCATCGCGGCAAAACCAAGTCCGATGGATACGGCTCTTCGGATGCTGAGTTGGGACAGGACGTTGGCGGTTGCCAGGCCGACGGCAACCGGAGCTATCACGGGCGACTCCGCAGCATGAACACGACGATGGCCACCCCAAGTAGTTGAAGCGCGGCCCCGGCGACGGCAATCGGAAGCGACGGTCCGACATCAACACGGCCGCTGATCAAGAGGACCAAAAAGAGGCCCATCGGCAAGCCGGCAACTATCCAGGCACTCGCCCGTGCCTGAGCGGTGAGAGCTCTGCGCTCACGAAGCAGGCGGCCTCGCTCGGCCGCTCGTTGCGACAGCAACTGCATTACCGGTCCGAAGGGAGCCCCGGACTCGCTCGATATCGCCCAGGCGGCTCCGGCTAGCCGACCATTGAGCGGCATAGCGGTCGCAAGGGCTGCCGCGAGGCGAGTTGAGTCCAGTCCGAGAGACGCAGCTCGCATCGCTTGCCGGGCATCTACTGCCGTCGACCGCTCGGCTGAACGGATCACTGCCACCCGCGGCGACGCACCGCCATGGAGTTCCGTCACGACGCCTTCGAGAAACTGGGCCTCGTCGTCGGGAGTGGGGCCTTGGTCGCGACGCAACCAATCCTGAGTGACCCACGCTGCGACGAGAAGCAGAGCCAGAATCGGAAACCGAAGGGCGGCGAAGACCCCAAGGAGCGGCACGGGCGAGGACCCTGCCCACAACACGAGACCGATCACTGCAGCAATCGTCAGCACTCCCACACCGACCGGACCTGATTCTCAGCAACCCTGGAAACGGTGCGGACACGGCGCGATGTCCCGGATCGCTCTACATGGATAATCGCCTCGACCGCCGACCACAGCATCTGTCGCAAGGCGTCGTGGGGTACCTCACCGGCGGTGGCGGCGAGTGTTTCGAGTCGCCGCATCGCACCCTCGGCGTCAGAAGCGTGAACCGTCCCCATCGAACCGGCGTGTCCCGTACTCATCGCCTGGATGAGATCAAGGGCTTCGGGGCCGCGAACTTCGCCGACGATGATCCGGTCGGGTCTCATTCTCAATGCCTGTCGCACGAGGTTGCGAACAGTGATCTCGCCAGCCCCTTCAGCGTTGGGCGGTCGTGCTTCGAGCCTCACCACATGACCTTCGAGACGGAGCTCGGCTGCTTCTTCAACGGTCACAATCCGGTCGCCGGCTGGTATCGATCTCGACAGCAGGTTCAACAAGGTCGTCTTGCCCGACCCGGTCGCTCCACTGACGATGAGATTGGTTCTGTCGACCACCAACTTCTGAATGATCCGACCGCCATCGCGGTCGACCGCTCCGACGGCAATCAAATCCTCGATTTCCAGCACCGCGGCAGTGAACCGCCGGATCGCCACGACCGGACCGTCTACTGCAGCCGGCGGCACCATGGCGTGAAGACGAGATCCGTCCGGAAGTCGAGCGTCGACAGAGGGCGAGGCGCGATCGAGGCGAAGCCCCAGGGGGAGCAACGCACGCTCGACTGCAGCGATTACGGCCTCGGCTGTAGGAAACTCGATTTCCGAGCGTTCGAGATGGCCATCCCGCTCGATCCAGATCTCATCGTGAGCGTTCACGAGGATGTCCGATACGGTCGAGTCCTCGAGTAGTACATCGAGCGGACCCATTCCGGTCAGGGAGTCGGACGCCTGCTGATGGACCTGCGATGCCCTCATTGGCGCCTGCGTTGCGGCTGCGCGATCGATCGCATTGCTGACATCGTCCGGGTCTAGTGACCCCGAATCGGCCAAAACCCAATCGACGACACGGCTCAGTGCGCCCATCGTGCCTTCCACACCGATCGCCATGCACTGATCCAACGGGAATGCCCGGGACGCCGGCCAGCAAGCAAAGCCCTCATCGTGGCTCGATCGGGCACAGGAAGCCGAACGCCGGCCATGGGGAGCTGCGCCCACTCCGGGACCGCCTGCCAGACGGCGGGCTCAGTCGGACCTGCCAGCCAGCCCGGCACTAGAAGCCGAACCGGAACAATCGGAAAGTCGGCTTGCGGCTCGGGGCGCGGTGGCAAACGAAGCACAACTCGCTCCCAGGCTTGGAGCAAAGAGCCGACAACGCCCGCGGCCGCGGACGGCGCCACCCCACCGTTGCGCACCACTGCAACGCCAGAACGAGGGGTCAGATCCTCCAGGGTCGGTTCATCCGCAACCAAGTCAGCAAGAGATCGTTGGCCGGGATACGGCGGACCGCTTGGATCCAGGTCGATTACCAGCGCCGGCGGAGCCGCCAGCGCCGCACCGAGCGGTGCAAGAGCACCCAGCAATCCGTCCCCCGGCGTCCACATGGCGAGCGCCGGCAATCTATCTCCTCGGCTAGGTGCGGCCGCAACGTCTCATACGGCCGGCTCCACCTCAAGGGGGTCGCGCTAGTTGTTACGGAAGAGGGATGCGGTGGGCAATCGGGTAAACGAGAGCAGCGTCATAGTGCCGCTTGGGAGCGGTCACATGGATCGTTGTGGCATCGCTCAAGCCCACGCCAGCCGTACAATCGAGACGCTATGACCGAGGCAGCCTTTTTCGACCTCGACAAGACGGTCATCGCCAAATCGTCCACTCTCGCTTTCACGGGGAAGCTCTATAAGGCGGGGATGCTCGGCCGGCGAACGCTGATGCGCGCCGCCATCAGCCAGCTGATGTTCGTCACCTTCGGAGCCGACGAAGACCAGCTCGCCAAGACCAGGGACGCCATGCTCCAGCTCACCAAAGGCTGGGACAGAGCCGAGGTCGAGAAACTCGTCGAAGAGGCGCTGGAAGAGGTCGTATCCCCTCTTGTCTACGCAGAGGCACTCTTCCTCATCGATGAACACATGCGGGCGGGCCGCAAGGTCTACATCGTCTCGGCCAGCCCGGAGGAGGTGGTGCGGCCGCTGGCCCGCTACATCGGCGTCGAGAACGTGATCGCCACCAAAGCAAAGGTCGATGCAAAGGGCCATTACACCGGCGAGGTCGAGGTCTATGCATACGGACCCGAGAAGGTGGTGGCTGTCCAAGCGATGGCGGATGCGGAAGGAATCGCGCTCGAAGGTTCGTTTGCCTATTCAGACAGCATGACCGACCAGCCCCTCCTCGAACTCGTCGGTCATCCCCACGCGGTCAATCCCGACAAGGAACTGCGCGAGCTCGCCGAGGAACGATCGTGGCCGATCCTCGACTTCCGGCGCCAGGTCAGTCTCGCCAAGCGCCTCACCCGGCCCGTCCCATTGATCAGCGGGGCGACCGTCGCCGGAGTCATCGGTGCCGGTATCGCTTGGGCGATGATTCGGAAAAAGAAGTAAAGAGGAAGTCTTCAGTCTTCAGTCTTCAGTCTTCAGTCGCCAGTGTTCAGTGAGAACGCGCCTCGACAACTGGCTCCCCACAGGGTGGAGCGATATGGACGGGAACACTTGATGGGTCGGGGTCGTTCTTGGGGCGGAGGAGAAAACATGTATGGAAAAACCGAGATGATCACGCCGGACCGGGCGCTTACCGGCAGGGACGCCGAGGTGGCAGTTCCGGCTACCCATTTCGTAAACGGCAACCAGCTACAGCCTCCCTTCCCCGATGGCATCGAGACCGCCATCTTCGGGATGGGATGTTTCTGGGGAGCCGAGAAAGACTTCTGGGAGACACCGGGCGTGTTCTCGACGGCCGCCGGTTACGCCGGCGGGTACACCCCCAACCCCACATACGAAGAGGTGTGCTCGGCCAAGACCGGACATGCCGAAGTAGTACTCGTTGCGTACGACCCGACGCTGGTCGGCTACGAAGACCTCCTCAAGATCTTCTGGGAACGGCACGACCCCAGCCAGGGGATGCGCCAGGGCAACGACCGCGGCACCCAATACCGATCCGCCATCTTCACCACGAGCGACGATCAACTCGACTCAGCCAAGCGCAGCCGGGATCACTTCCAGGAACGACTGATCGAAGCAGGGATGGGGACCATCACGACCGACATTGCCCCCCTAGACACCTTCTATTACGCCGAGGACTACCACCAGCAATACCTGGCAAAGACACCCGGCGGGTACTGCCCCGACCACTCTTGTGGAGTCGAGTACTAGCTGAGTTCAACCAATCAGATCAATCGGTGTCGAGGTCGTCGGGGCCGACCCCACCGAGGCCTGCTTCCGCAATCGCGTCGCGAGCCTCTTCTGCGTCGAAGGCCTCCTTCGCCGCGATACCCTCGGCGCGGGTCGCCTCCATCTTGGCGGTGGTAAGCCGGGGTACGGCATAGATGAAGACGCCCACGTAGATGATCCCGGCGACAAAGAACGGCCAACGCAGCGCGGTTGATCTATCGACCCAGATACCGGCAATCGCCACCACCGCTCCGCCCAGCAACGAACCGATCGGCATCATCCCCCAGCCGAAGAATCGATAGACACTGTTGACCCTGCCCAACAAGGCATCGGGAATGATGGTTTGGCGATAGGAGACGGTGATGATGTTCCACAAGATCATGAACACCGTGCTGAAGGCAAACCAAAGCGCCACGACCCACCACCGCGTCGCCGCCCCGATCACAAAACTGGTGACCGCCCAAATGACGATCGAGACGTAGAGAGAGGTCCCGCTGCCAAGCTTGGTGCTGATCTTCGCCGCCAGCACGCTTCCGACCACGCCGCCGACGGCGAGAGACATCATCAGAATCGAGAACACGAATGCGGCCACCGTGTCGGCTCCGAAGAACTCGGCGACCGGTTGGAGCGATCCGGTAAACAACCCGGTCTCCAGGTCGAGGTTCTCCTGAGCAAACAGAATGAAGGTGGCAAGGGTCATCATCCCCAGTCCGTTGAGGAGACCGAGGATGATCGCCATCGGGCGCAGCACCGGATGGCGCCACAACCACCCGAAGCCCTCCTTGATCTCCCCCGACCAGTCGATCTTTGTGCCCGACTGTGCCTTGGTCTTTTGACGGTTCTTGAAGTCGCCGCTGATCACAAACACAAGAGCGGCAGCTACCGCAAACGTGCCCGCATCAATGAAGAACGGCAGGGCAAACCCCACACCAAGAAGCAGCGAACCCAGGGGCGGTCCCACAAATGAATTGGCCACCATCTCAGCGCCCCACAGGTTGCCGTTCGCCTTTTCGAGGCCGTCTGGCTCCACGATCGCCGGCAAGAAAGTTTGGGCGGCGTTGTCGCGCAGCACTTCAGCCATCCCGAACAGCAACGCCGCACCCATCAGCACGAAATACAGGGTGAGGTTGCCCTCACTCACGACACCATTCGCCACGTCGGCCGGTGAGGGCAGGGAGTCGATAGAGCCGACCACCGTCGCAGCAACGATCAGGGTGATAAAGGTGCGAATGACATCCATCGACAACATCAGCTTGCGACGATCCACCCGATCGGTGATCACCCCTGCGGGCAACGTGAACAGGAGCCACGGCAGGCGTTGAGCAACGGCGATCAGTGATATGAGCAACGGGTCACGGGTAACGGCCGATGCCAGCCACGGGTAGGCGATGACGGCAATACCGTCACCCAGGTTGCTGGTGACACTGGCAAACCACAGGCGCCAATAGTTGGCACCGAGCTTGACCTTGGCCGGCTGCTCGGTGGTCGTCGTCATTCCTCGTCCTCCCTCAGTGACGGCCGATCGGTCGGGTAAACCCCGACGATGAACCCGTAGACGGTCTCTCCACCGCGCTCAGCGGCGGCGAACTCCTCAGCAATCCTCAGCATTTCGTCGGCGAATTCGGCGGCTCGATCATGCGGAATCCGGGCGTGGCGCAGTGTGATCATCGAGGCCTCCTCCTCGACCGGCATGCGCACCTCCTGCATCACTTCACCGATGAACCCGAGGCCCTTCTCACCGCCCTCATCGAGGTCGGGAAAGGCGTACGTGCGGGCGAGCCGTCCGTAGTACTTCTCGGTGATAGCCCGAACCTGGCGAGTACCTACGACCGCAATCAATTCGGCCTCTTCGAGCGCCTTGAGGTGGTGACCGATGGTCCCCTTGGGTTTCCCCATCGCCTCTGCAAGCTGCTTGGTGGAGGCGGGGCGTGCGGAGAGCAGCATCATGATGTCCCTCCGGGTCTTCTCGTTGAATACCGCAGCCTGCTCGGCGCTCATCATGAGAATTCCCTCGGCGGGTACGTAATCGATGGGACTTTGATCGGTCATATTCGTATGGTCGGGAATGGCAGACCATACGGCCGAAGCCGCCCGTTTGTCAACCCAGGCCGCGAGCGCTCACGCGAGGACGTCTCCGGGTCAGAGGCGAAGACACTCGCTAGGCAGTAGCCACACCGCTCCAGCGTTCAACCTCATTCGCCAGGTCGAGTCGGGCCACTATCGCCTTGGTCTCGTGTTCACCCCAGGCATCACGCGGCAACATCCACATGACCTCGAACTCATTGCCGTCGGGGTCCGCCCCGTACAGGCTCTTGGTGGCCCCGTGATCGGACTCGCCTCCGAGGGCGCCGGCCTCCGCCAATCGGACTCGGAACGCCGCCAAGTCGTCGATCGTTGGCACCTGCCAGGCGAGGTGATAGAGCCCGGTCGATCCGCTCTGCTTCGCAGGAGCGGTTGGCCCCAGCCCAAAGAGTCCGAGATCGTGATGGTTGTCGGACCCCGGAGCCCGTAGGAACGCAGCATTAGCCGTCGCCTCACGGGCGATAACCTCAAAACCCATCACACCTTGATAGAAGCCGAGCGAGCGATCGAGATCACCGACGAACAAGACTGCGTGGTTGAGGCGGGCGATCTTCATAAGACCATCCCAACACCCACCCCATCCGGTCTGTTCCCTAGAAGCGGACGCTGATTCGGTCGCCGACTCGAATTGTCACCGGATTGTCCAATCGAGCCACATCGAGAATGAAGCCGCGGGTTCCGCCGTCGAGAAAGGCCACGTCTTCGGGTTGCTCCAGCTTGGGCACGACCGTATCGAGACCCTTGATCCAGGAGGTGAACTCGGCACACGGTGCCGCCACCCCCGCCGAACTCAACACCACCTCGCCATCGGCCGTGTGCACCACGACATCGCCTTCGAGGTCGGCGGCCACGACGCGACCAGGGGTGTCGAGCACGATGTTCTCGCCGGCACATCCCAGAGCTACGCCCCCAAACCGCTCCGCCATGGCGTCGTAGTGACCTGCGAATCCGATCGACAGCGCCCTGTGTCCTCCCCCTCGGGCTCTCGGATGCCCGCCGTGATGTGCATCCAACACCCAGGCATCCCGGTGGCGACCAAGGACGCCATTGGAATCCAGCGAGGCCTCTTCGACGGCAAGTATTCCGGCCGGGTCATAGCTCACGCCCTTGACCTTCAGCGGGTCGCGCTGAATCTGCAGACGAACGATGGTGCCGAGCTCGCGTTCAGGCATGAAGGGGAGACTAGGAGTCGGGAGTCGAGCGGTACTGGGTACTGACTACTTCCCCAGTACCTCGTTGAGCAGGTCCGGGCGGTCGGTGATGATCCCGTCGACGCCCAGATCGAGCAGCCGCCGCATGTCGATCGGGTCATTGACGGTCCATACGTGCACGTGCTTGGCGGCGTGATGGGCGCGACCGACAAACCTGCTGGTGACGAGGCGCACCCCAGTGGCGCGCTCCGGTACCTGATAGGCGTCGGCGCCGACCTGGCGGCGGGGGCGCCGGGCAAGACTCCGGGCCACTTCGACCGGTCCCGCCGAAGTGGCCACGCCGGGGGCCTCATGTCGGAAGGCTCGGATCCGCCGGTCGTGGAATGAGCCGATGAGGACGCGATCCTCGATTCCGAGCCGGTGTACCTCGGCAGCAAACCGCTCCGCAATCCCGGGCTGCTTGAGGTCCACATTCCACATCTGCTCCGGGAATGCCGTTACCGCCTCCTCGAATAGCGGCATCGTTACCCCAGTCCCCCGCAGCGGCAAACCTTCCTCTGGCTTGAAGCCAAAGGCCGCGTCGAGGTGCCTCACGTCGGCCCAGTCGTGGTCGACAAAGGTACCGACGCCATCGCTGAGCCGGTCCAGATCGTTGTCGTGGAAGATGACGACCTTGCCATCGCGGGTGACATGCACGTCAGTTTCGATATAGCGGTAGCCAAGATCGACCGCGCCCTGGAAGGCCACCATCGTGTTTTCCGGCCACAGCACTCGGCTGCCGCGATGGGCGAACCGAATCGGGTGTTCGTGCGACAGATAGGGCTTCATCGACTGGTCACTCGAGGACAACGCCCGACTTGACCACCGTCCGCACCAGGTCGGTACCGGGGCGATAGGGAATGTGGCGATAGGAAGGGGCGTCGAGCACGACAAGATCCGCCGCGGCACCCGACCTGACGATCCCCAGATCGGGACGCTGCAGCGACCGGGCGCCACCCCTGGTTGCAGCCCAAACGGCTTCAGCCGGAGTGAGGTTCATCTCGAGGCAGGCGAGTGCGATCACCAAGGGCATTCCCTCCACGTAGGAAGTACCCGGATTGCAGTCGGTGGCGAGTGCCACCACCACTCCGGCGTCCCACAACATTCGCGCCGGCGCCTGACCGGCCTTCATCGAAAAACCGGCTCCCGGCAGCATTACAGCCACCACACCAGCTGCCGCCATGGCGCCCGCATCCTCGGATGTGACATGGTCGAGGTGGTCGGCTGAGGCAGCTTCCACCTCGGCGGCCAGCGCAGCGGCGCCGGTGTGGGTCAGTTGCTCGGCATGAAGCCGCGGAATCAAACCGAGTCGGCGAGCCGCCGTGAAGACAAGACGCGCCGAATCGATGGAGAACGCCCCCCGGTCGACGAACACATCACAAAACTCGGCGTGTCCGGCCACCGCCGGAAGCATCTGCTCGATGACGAGATCCACGTAATCAGCTTCGGCCATCCCGCGATCCGGTACGTGGGCCCCAAGAAATGTCGATACGACTCCGATCCCGGTGTCATCTGCAACCCTCGCCGATGCTTCCAGCATCCGCAGCTCATCTCGGACCGTCAATCCGTATCCCGACTTGATCTCGACCGTGGTCGTTCCCATCCGCAGCATCCGGCCAGCCCGGGCGCTGCTCTGGGTCACCAGGTCGTCGAACGAGGCAGTCCGCGTTGCCTCCACCGTCGAATGAATCCCCCCGCCAGCGGCAAGGATCTCCTCATAAGAGGAGCCCTCGAGTCGAGCCGAGAATTCGTCGGCGCGATCCCCCGCAAACACCAGATGGGTGTGGGAGTCGACAAAGCCGGGAAGCACTGCCCGACCTTCGACATCGAAAACCGCACTTTGCCTCAGTGCCACGGGGACCTCATCCTCGGTCCCGGCCCACACGATCGTCCCATCGCGCACTGCGACCGCAGCGTCCTCGATGACCCCGAGGCCACCGGGAACATCAGAAGCATTAGTGACCAACTCCCCGATACCGCGAATCAACAACGGGCCGGTGGCTACTCCGGAGTCCGGGCTCATGACTCCAAACTCATTCCTCGAGCATCGGGATCCGCACCCCGCGCTCGGCGGCGACATCGAGAGCGATGTCATACCCGGCGTCGGCATGCCGCATGACGCCCGTGCCGGGATCGTTGGTGAGCACTCGCTCCACCCGGAATGCCCCATCTGCCGTGCCATCGGCGACGACCTGGGCTCCGGCGTGAATCGATTTACCCATCCCGACTCCACCACCGTGATGAACGGC
>Ga0255049_10001253_pt1 | contig 14184 bp, 7 predicted proteins | sample JV7_2_3_MG_FD_183615 | JGI IMG/M metagenome (GOLD analysis project Ga0255049, IMG submission 183615) | Seawater microbial communities from Jervis Inlet, British Columbia, Canada - JV7_2_3 | ecosystem: Environmental > Aquatic > Marine > Inlet | place: Canada: British Columbia | collected 2016-10-06
CCTGCTTTACGAGCCGGGAAACGATGCCAAGATGCTTGAAATGCGCCACGAGGAGCTCGAGCTAGCCAACGCTTTCAGGGAGCAGATGTTGCCACAGTACATTGGCGATAAGGGTAACCCGACCATGTCAGAAAGGGATGACGCGACTCTCCAAGGCACCATCACCTTCGGCTACGGAATTTCCCGGCGAGGCCTGGCCCACGATGTCACGTTAATTGAGGCGACACCTCAGCAGTTCATTGCAATGCAAGAAGCAGTGCGGAGCGAAATCCTCCGACGAATATATCGGCCCGTATTTGTCGATGCCGAGCCGGTCGCAACATCCAATCACGTATTCAGTCACACTTACCACTATCGACAATCTGACCTTAATAATGTCCGCAAGTCCGAGGCACAAGCCGTAGATGTCGGGCCGTGACCCCGTCTCAATGAAGACCAACGGTTACTCTCAATGGAGCAGCTTCTGGCAGCAAGGGTTTATCACGACCTTTGGCCGCAGCAAGCCCGACAATTATAGTGGCGTGATCCGTGCGTTCTGGAAAGAAAAGTTTCTGGAACTTCCGACCGGCTCGCGGATTCTTGACGTGGCGACAGGGAATGGGGCCGTTGCGACATTCGCTGCCAGTGTCAGTACCGAAAAGGACAGGGAATTTTCAATTGCGGCAACAGATGCGGCCGAGATCAATCCGAACGTAAAGATCGATGACGTCACCAAAAGCCTCCGTGAACAAGTCATTTTTCACAGCAATGAGCCGTGCGAGAGTCAGCCGTTCGATGATGATTCTTTCGACTTCATAAGCTCGCAATTCGGCTTCGAGTACGGCGATATTGATACGACGATGCCCGAGATGCGCCGGATACTTGTGCCTGGCGGCCGATTCGTGGCGATCAGCCATCATATCGACTCACGGCTGGTCAAGGCTGCGAAAGCAGAGCTCGAAGTTTACCGGCATGCCCTGGATGAGCTCAACATATTTGGCACCGTCAGGAAGTACTTTGGCGCTCTGGGCGAAGTCGGCAGTAGCCGTAAAGAGCTCAGCAAGGCACTGGAACGAGCGGCGCCCCTTTCGCTCAAAGTAAACGACTGTATGAACACTTTTCGCGAAGAACACCCAGACGACGAGTGCGCCGGGGAAATCGTTGCCGCGGTCGGCTATCTTGCTCGCGGCGCCGCACAGACGGCAAAGGCGGAGCGCCTGGGTGCAGTCGATGCGGCACAAGTCAATTACCGCATGGCGCAGGCCCGGCTCAAAGATATGGTCGACGCTGCGTTGAACCCACAGGATATTGATACGTTGACGGAGCGTGCGAAATCAGCGGGTTTCACCTCGATGACCTGCCTCAGACTGTTCGTCGAGGATGGCAGCCTGGCTGGTTGGCAAATTCATATGCAATAGCACACTCGCCTGCTTTGTATCAGCACGCAAAAAAAGAGAGCCCGCATAAGCGGGCTCTCGATTTAGTGCTTTCAGACTATTGGTTTACGACATCCTAGTCCCAAGCCTTCCTGTATTCAACGTAGTACACGCGACCGAGCGCGTCATAAACTTCGTCGAATCCCGTCGAGTACTTGCCATCCTTATCCAGAACGGGATCTTCGTCGGTGATATTGTTGGCACCAAACTTTATCCGGCCAAGTGTGCCCGCATCGTATTGATACGCCAGATTCATGGTCGTCCAGGCATCGAGGTCTTGATTACTCGTGGTCAGAACACCCGTCTGCAGATCGACATTATCTTCCTCTGAGTGCGGTCCGATATAGTCGATAATCAAGTCGATAGCGTGGTCACCCATGCTCCACTGAACAGCACCTTGCCCACGATCTGTGGGCTGCAGGTAGAATCCAGCAGTATCCTGGAAACCGCCCTTGAAGTATGCGTTTTGCTTGTAGTTCAACTGATGCGAGAGGAACAGGTTAACACTGAACAGACCGGCATTCGTATCCCACGCGTTGTGGAGCTGCAGATCGATTCCGTCGACTTCAAGCTCGTCGCCATTTACTGCGAACGAGAAGATGTCGGTGACGTTGATACCTTGCCGCTCTACACGTGTGCCGTTCGGGTCAAACTGAATACCGAATGCGTCTGCGTACAGCAGGCTCTGCGCACCCGGCCAGCTTATTACGTTCTGGATGTTAACGTTGTAATACGCGATATCGAGCGAGTGGCCCTCAACATATTCCCAGTTCAGACCAAGGCTGTATGACTCAGACTCTTCGGCTTCGAGGTCCGGGTTTACGTTGAAGTACGTATCGAACTGGCGCGTCGTTCCGGTAACCGGATCGTAAGCCGTCTCCGCAGAGAAGGTTTCCGGGCCGTACATACTCGAAAGGCCCGGTGCCTTAAAGCCCTGACCCCAACGCACGCGGGCTGCTAACGAGTCCGTGATGTTGTGATTATAACTTATGCTCGGCGAAAATGCAGAACCGAAGTCACTGTAGTCGTCGAAACGACCGGCAAAATTGAGTTCCGATCGTTCGGTTACAGGCATCAACAACTCAAAGAACACTGACGTAAAATCACGATCGCCTGCGCTGGAGTTGCCTGCAGAGCCGCCAATGAACCCGCCTTCGGATGCCGCATCGTACTGATTGACGAAATCGAAGGTGGCGTGTTCGGCCCCTATCAGTGCGATCGCCTCACCAGCGCCGAGCTCAAACGGACTGAACTGCATGCTTGCGAACAAACGGTTCTGTTTGCTGGAGTTGTCCTGCGTCGGTGACGCACGCATTGCCGCGGCACCCTCGTCCGAAAACGGATCGAGATCATTGGCCAGAACGTAGTCAAGTCCCGTGTAAGACAGGTAGTACGTCCCAATTGACCTCGAGAGGTATTCACCCGACTGAGCATAGAAATCAAAGCTCACGTTGTCGTTGATGTCACCCTTGAAGCCCAACACGGCATCCCACTGTGTATCAGTGGTGTGGTCGTCGCGATTGCCGATATTCGTCCAGCGATAGTAGCCCCACAGTTCCGCGCCTGCGGTGATCAGCCCGTCCGCGATCATCTGATTGATGTCGAACGGGTTGTGTGCATGCGAAGCAGGTGGGTTCGGCCATGAAGCCGCCGGCGGCGCATAGCGACCGAAGGACTTGTTCTGCGCGAACATACCGCGGGCGTAGACCTCGACATTGTCAGTCATGTCGTAGCTTGCGTACATGTACGAGTTGATTTTCTCCAGCTCGGCGCGGTTAGCAGAGACGCCGGCATAGGCAAACGTACACAGCGTACCGTCCGGGTCACCTAATGCCGCAGCGCCCATAACGCCCTGGAAACCACCGGTAGTCGGACAACCAGCAGCAGCTTTCATCTCGTAATAACCAGTAATGGGATCCCAAATCTCCCAGCTACGACCGTAGAATGAAATACCATCCGTGTCATTATAGGCGTGAATTTCGCCATCACCGTCCATGTCTTCAATCCACGGCGCCGTGAATTCACGGTCCATATCGAAGATAGGATCACGATGCGAGAACTCCAGTGCGAATACGACGTTGCCCCGGTCATTGCCCGCACCTGCGAGAATGCCGATGCTCTTGTCGCCGCCGTCATCCCGGTCGCGATCACCATAACGCATCGTCACCTCAACACCTTCGAATTGCTTGTGAGTAACAATGTTGACCACACCTGCTACGGCATCGGACCCATAAACAGCTGAAGCACCATCGGCAAGAATATCGATACGCTGAACCGCAACCATGGGCAGCATGTTGATGTTAACCGAGTCGCCACCTAAGTTCGGGCTACCTGGAAGACGCATACCGTCGACCATGACCAGTGTGCGTGCGCTGCCGAGACCACGAAGATCGAATGTTGCATTGGATCCCGCGGAGTTCCCAGATCTCTCACTGAAAGAACCGTAGGCGTTCAGCGGCGACGACCGCAGAACATCAGCAATATTGAGTACTGACAGAGCATCAATCTGCTGTTCGTCAACGTTAATAACGTGTCCCGCGGTATCGAACCTGTCGGTTCGAACAATGCGGCTGCCCGTAGTAATGATCTCTTCCAACGTTTCGCTATCAGCATCCTGTGCAAGAGCACCCGGTGCATAGCCAACCGCAAGCGCGCCCATGCCAATACCAAGGCCCAGACGAACTGCAGTCCGCAATTTATTATTGGATAACATGAAAATTCCCCCTTACTCATTGTAAGAAAATGTGTTGTATTTGAATCACAACATTGTGATCTTTTACGCCGATACGTCGTTGCGGGATATACGTATCTCCCGAAGTGCCTAATATATATGACTTTGACCAAGTCTAGAGCGCGCTGCACTTTTGGCTCGTTTGTGTCAAAAACGCAACAGCACGCAAAAATTTGTGTGAAATAAACCACGCCTGATCAACAACAGAGCGCCAGGATCAACCGGCGGCGACCGCGGAAGGCCAGGCGTCCCGCGCTATAATCGCGGGACGTGAGCACAGACCTGAACTCCGCAATCGAATTACATCGTGCCGGCCGCCTGGACGCGGCCGCGAGCGCCTACGAACGCGCCTACCTCGCCGACCCAAAAAACGCTGACGCCTGTTATGGCCTCGGTACGGTTCTGATGCAGACCGACAAGCACATCGAGGCGGCCCGGCTCCTTGGGACGGCATTTGCGCTTGAGCCGAGCGTCCCCGAGTTCAGGCACAACTATGCCCTTGCCCTCAGTGGCCTGGCCCGGGTCTATGGGCAGAAGCGTGACTACCCGGCCGCCATCAAGGCCTTTGAGTCCTTCTTACAGCTCAAAGAACCGGGCAGTACCGATCTGCTCGCTTATGCCGACCTGCTGCTGCTGGCCCGCCAGCCCGATGCCGCCCGGCAAGCCGTCGACCGTGCAATGCAGGCGGGATCCGACCTGTCCGCGGCGTACCTGATCGCCGCCCGCTGCGCGCGGCTGAGCGGCGACTACGACAACGCTCGCAGTCATCTACGCACCGCTATCGGAAAACGGCCTGCATTTGGCGAGGCCTGGCAACTCTTGCTGGACATCGAGTTACCCGAAACGTTACCCAAGCTGGCAGCAGAATGTGCACGACTCGCCAGCGATGAGGGCGAGAAACTGAGGAACCGGGTCCTACTTGCGATGACCTCGGGCCGCGCGTACGAGAAGCTAGAGGAGTACTCACTGGCCTTTGATCAGTTCCGAACCGGCAATGAACTGCAGATCAAGGACCAGGCAACGCGGGACATACGCTACGACCACGATGAGACGACCGGTCTTGCCTCGCGTGCGATCCAGACCTTCCAGGGCGCGCTCGACGTTAATGGGGAAGTCGAGACGGACACGCAACCGATCTTTATCGTCGGAATGCCGCGTTCCGGAACGACACTGGTCGAGCGCATACTCGGCGGCCTCGACGGTGTCGTGATCGGCGGTGAGAGCGAGTCGATAGGCGTCATCGCAAGCCAGTTCTACCGGGATCTGGAGCAGGGTCATGACAGCGATTGGAGCGTTCTTGCCAGTGAATACTGGCGGCGCGAGTTGTGCGCACCGTCTCGTCGAACCGACAAGATGCCGCACAATTTCTGGCATGTCGGACTGATCGCCGAGATTTTTCCTGCGGCGCCCGTCATCTACATGCGGCGGGATCCACGTGATGTTTGCATGTCGATATTCTCGAGAGTTTTTTCCGACGGCCATCCGTACGCCACAGGCTTCGAATCGCTGGCCCATTTTTACAGGTTGTCCGTCGACCTGATGCAACACTGGATTGACGCCTATCCGTCCCGCGTCATCGAAGTGTCGTACGAGAATCTCGTTGATAATCCTGAAACCGAGACGCAGGCCATTGCCGAACATTGCGGGCTTGAGTGGGTGCCCGAATGTCTCAACTTTCACGAGCGCAGCGGGACGAGCTTCACTTACAGCGAGATGCAGGTTCGGGAGCCGCTGAACCGCAAAGGCATCGACGCCTGGCGTCGCTACGAATCACCGCTTGAACCGCTGACGGATGCGCTCCGCCAGAGAGAACTGCTGGGTTAGTCTCTGATCTTCCGACCGCGGTATTGCCAGCCGATAATGAAGTTGTCTTTGGTGCCAGCACGTAACTCTCCAGCCGCCTCGGTACTTACGCCATTGGCCTCGAGCAGTGTGACAACCGCATCAAAGCCCGCTTTGTCCAGGGCGCAGCCCTGCAGAGATTCAAGGCGCTCCCGGTCCGCAGCAAGTCGCATCCGCATTGTTTCGTACAGTTGCCGAGCACCTCGCCGATTGTTTGCGGCGACGAGGCTAATTGCCTGGTTGATTCCCTCGAATATCTGGCCGGTGACGCCAGGTGTGCGAGTGACATCGGCCGCAAGATGGGCCGCTCCCGCAGCTTCGAGATCATCTACCGGTGTGTCGTCAGTAACGTAAACCGCGAGTTTTTGCAGGATACCGTCATCCGCCAGCAGCGCCTCCATTTCGCCGCGGCGTGTGGCAGCGGGTCCCAGGATTTCGCTGCTTGCGTGATGCATTAGAAACTGTACGACCCCGTCATTTACGATAACGCGCACGACTTCAGGAATTGTCTGTTGCAACGGTGTGTACTCGATTCCGAACTGACTGGTGGCGGCATCAAAGCTGCCCGCATCGAACGGTAGTGAGCAAATATCGATGTTGCCGCGAAAGTCGACCGACCCCAGAGGGCCTGGCTCCGACAGAAATCGCAGGGGATCAATGTCTGCCAGGTCGACACCGGTAACGACCAGGTCGGGATTCGCATCGAGCAGTGCGGCGGGTACGGTGCCATTGCCGGTTGCGAGATCAATGACCTTTCCGCCTGCACGCGTAGCCGCGGCAAGACTTCGCCAGAACGCGTGAATCGCTTCACTGTCGTCAGCAGATTGCATCGCCTCAGCGCTATCGAGACGATCAGACTGCCAGTACAGGGTCCAGGGTTCGCTCATTAGTTCTGCATCTGCTCCACGGGGGCACAGTAACAGGAGCCCGAGTTGTCTTTGATTCTGGATGCCGAGCCGGGTCCGGAGCAGATCTTTGCCTCGTGCGACTGACAGACCAGTTGCTCGTCACGCTCTTCGGGCAAGGGGTTTCCCGCTGACGTGCAACCCAAAAGGAAACTGGCAAGTATCAGGATTGACGCTAGCTGCAGGAACAGGAGGGGTACTCTTTCTTGATGCGCGAGCCTGTAAGGCCCATACAAACCTTGAGAGTGCCCCTTTCGCAAAACATCTGCATGGCGCGTTCGCCGGGTGCCGGCGCCGCTGCCGTCGTACATCCTGCCAGCGCAACTATCGTAGCTGCCGCGATGATTACCTTCGTAGCCATACATGTTTTGACCCTTCTCCAAGGACAGGGTTCCCACAACAACGGACATTGTAATCGATGTGCTAGCATCAGCCACGGTCGTAAGGCAACGAAAATAACTTTTTGTTATTTAGGAGTGGATGCGTGGCACCATTGACAGAGTTGCTGAAAAATCCCGAATGGTTTCCGATCGGGTTGAGCCAGGACTATCGGACGATACGGTTCGGACGCGTACAACGGGATGACCTGGCTCACGAGGCTTTTCTTGATCAACGCATGTCTGGCAGCGTCAGGGCTGTCCAGGAACACCCGGTCCGGGAAATAGTTGCTCAGGCTGGCGAATTCCCCGCCGAACTACCGGTGTTCGTTTTTCACAGCGCATTTTGCTGCTCGACGTTGCTGGCCCGCGCATTCGACGCCCCGGGGCGATGCCTGTCTCTCAAGGAACCCGATGTTCTTATGGGATTGGCAAATGCTCTCCGCATGCAGAAAGATCCAGCAGCGAATACGGAATTATTGCGCGTTGTTTTTGGCCTTCTCGCCCGCCGCTTCAAGCCGGGAGAGTCCATCCTGGTCAAACCGACAAACTCGGCGAACAGACTCTTGGCGCACGTACTGGATTTGGGTGCTCCAGTCCTGATCCTGTACGGAGACCTGCGCAGTTTTCTGGTCTCGGTGATCAAGAAGGGGGAAGAGTGCAAGGCGTTCATTCGCACCCAGTACAATATCTTCAGCCTTGACGACGGTGGATTGGCAGGGATTCCGTCGCGACAGGCCATGACCTTTACCGACCTGCAGGTCGCCACCCTGGTGTGGCGCCACCAGCTCGAGATGTTCCAGCGACAGCTAACGCAGCGGGCAAGCGATAACATTGCGTCGCTCGATTTTCGCAGATTGCTGGAGGCACCGGCAGCAACGCTGCAAGCTGTCGCCCGGCACCTCGGGCTGCCTCATGATCGAGCAATGCTGGACGACGTAGCATGCGGTCCTGTATTTGCCCAGAACTCCAAATTCAGCGATCGTGTTTATGATGCCGGACAGCGCGCCCGTGATGAGGCATCGCTCGAACAGCAGCACGCTGACGCGCTCGAACAAATTGACGAATGGGCGAGATCCTTGAATCTCGGCATGGACTTCGATCTCCCATTAGCCCGTCAACTCGATAATCCTCCGCTATAATTCCAACGCAAAAAAAAGTGGCGGACCCGAAGGTCCGCCACCATTTTCCTACGAACTTGTCGACTTTCGACTTATTCGAACGCGTAGCTTCCGCTTACGAAGACACGCGGTCCGATGATGTCGAAGTGAGCAGGCCAGGTGTTGGCTTCGTTCTGCTCGTCACCAAGGTGGTTCGGTGACTCATCGAACGCGTTCTTGATACCAACGTTCAGGCGGAATGCGTCCGTGAACTGGTACGCGGCTGACAGATCCACGTAGTTCTGTGCATCCGTGTATGGCGTCGAGAAGTCAGACGGTACAGCCGTCGGATCGTTAGCAAGGTAATCAACTTCCGTCTTGCCGATGTAGCGCCACAACATTGACAGTGTCAGAGGACCAGTGCTCCACGTTACGCGGGTGTTGTAGAGCTCTTCCGGACGCGGACGACCGCAGAAGCCACTCGTGTTACCAAAGGTACCGGCACACTCGTTGACTGTCGGCAAGTCCTGCACTGGCTGAATGTCATAGGTGTCGAGGAACGTGCTGCGGAAGTTGACTGCAAGCGTTGATCCGTCGCCCGAGATGCCAGCATCCATGTCCATGACCCAGTTGACTGCCAGATCGATACCCTTGGTCTCAATGAAACCAATGTTCTCGTTCAGGACGTTAACCACATCGACATTACCGTCTCCGCGACGCGTGACTGCCTGGCAGAAGTTCGAGTTCAGATCCTGTACCTGGTTGTAGCAGATGTCGAGGTTGTTCGAAACACTACCGCCGAGAACAGAAATCGCGTCTTCAACAGAGATATCGAAGTAATCGATCGTGATATCCAGGCTGTCGAGCGGCTGAATGACCGCGCCGATGGTGAAGGTGTCAGATTCCTCTTGCTCGAGGTTCGGGTTACCGCCGAACAGACCTTCGATCTGTACGTTGGCCTGCGTGAACGTTCCGATGGCTGCTGCAGGTACGCCTGAAGCGAGACACAGATCGTAAACCGTGTCACCCGGTGCCGTACCAGCTGCCGTACCGGCTACTGAACAAGGGTCCGTTGCGCCCGGGAAGCCCTGTGACTGGCCTTGGAACAACTCGTTCACGTTCGGAGCACGTACCGCACGCTGGAAACCAGCACGCAGACGCAACTGGTCGATCGGAGCCCAGTTCAAGGCTGCCGCGTACGAGCTGACGTTGCTGTCGATGTTCGAGTAGTCAGACGAACGAGCTGCTGCCCAGAGGCTCAGAGACTGAAAGCCTGTCTTGCCCTCAATCAGCGGAATATCAATCTCGGCAAAGATCTCAGACACGTTGTAACGACCAACGGTCGCCTGACCGGCGTTGAAGCCCATGACGTCACCGGCTGACAGGAATGAATCAGGACGGAACGAAGATTTGTCGTCGCGACGCTCAACACCGATGGCAAGCTGTACTGGGCTTGCATCGCCGATGCTGAAGAGCTGGCCATTGACTGATGCGTTGATCACTTCGTAATCAATTTCGGTAACATTCGCTGCACCGACGTTGATGTAGTTAATCGCCGCCTGGGAGATGTTGCCCGGGCCGAAGATGTTCAACGGTGCGCAACCGCCCGACGTATCCTGACAGGCCAAGCCGTCGTCCGTAACTGCAATCGCCTGACGGAAGCGCGACGCGGAAACGTCGTTATTCAGCAGCTGGTTGTAGTTGGTCTTGGCAGTTGAGTAGTAAGCATCCCAACCCCAGTTGTCGTTGATATCGCCTTTCAGGCCAACGAGCACGCGGAAGATATTGCGCCGGTCCCTGGATTGACGAGAGCCGTTCTCAACCATACGACGGCCGATGTACGGCAGGATCGCATTGTCATCGCCATTAATAACGCCGTCACCGTTGGTGTCAGAGCGAATAGCGTCGAGTGCGGCTGAAACATCAGGTCCGAAGAACGGGCTGTCCGGGTTGACTTCCATGTAGCCGGTGAAGGCTGGTGTCGGAGCCAGTTCCTGCGGAACGAGGTTATTCGCGTAGTTCAGTTCGGTGTACGCCGTAATGGACTCGCTGATGTCGTAGTGCGCCATGGCTGCGATCACATAGCGTTCCTGCGGCAACTGCAGATAGTTGTCCGGTGCGTAGTTGAAGCGCGAGTCCGGCTCTACCCAAGGCAGTGCGCTGCCGTTGGAATCGAATGAGCCGAGCGTGAACTCACTGCCAGGAGCCAATGGGTTACCGTCAGAGCCTAGGGTGATCGTCGGGCCACCGAATACGCGAGTACCCGGAACACCTGAAGAACCACCAGGAGCCAGAGGACCGCCAACACCTGTCTTCGGGTTCTGGCCAGGCGTGCCAACCGGAGCATCGTCCGTCAGCGAGAATGCTGAAAAGTCACGATCACCCTGAAACAGTGATTCGCGTTTTGTGTAAGACGCGTAAACCGTAGCGTTACCCCTACCATTGTCGAAGTTACCGCCCATCGTGATGTCGAAGTTGTACTTCTCGGCATCGCCCTCGGTCGTAACGTCATACAAACCACTGATCTCAACGCCTTCGAAATCATCGATCAACTGGAAGTTAACAACACCAGCCAGAGCATCAGAACCGTATACGGCGGAGGCACCACCGGTTACGACGTCAACCTGCTTGATGAGGGTGCCAGGAATCGTGTTGAGATCGACAACGCCAGACTGCGTCGACGGTACAAAGCGGCGACCATTGACGAGTACCAGCGTACGCGCAGTACCAAGACCACGCAGGTTTACGCGAGCCGTGCCGTCGCCCGGGTTGTTAGAGCTCGGGCCAAACGAAGGCAGTACTGCCGGCAGTTCGTTGAGCTTCTGCTCGACGTTTACAACACCGGAAATAAGGAACTCTTCGTTGTCGACTACTTGAATTGGGCTTACAGCTTCGAGGTCGGTGCGAACGAGTCGAGATCCCGTAGTGATGATCTCTTCAATTTCTTCGACCTCTTCCTGGGCCAGTACCGGACTTGAAGCAAGTGCGGTCGTGCCTGCGGAGAGGAGCGCCAGCTTCACAGCTTGCGACAGATTGGAACTATTCATATTGAACCCCTGTAGGTATGCGGTTTCAAATTGCGAGTTAAAAGTTTCTTGCGTCTGGCGCCGTTCTTACTGACGGATTGATACCAACGCAGGGGGGCCACTCTATCGACAGTTTTTTCGGATGTCAAAAATATTGTTGCTATTTTGATACGGTCTAAATCAGCCTTGGCGCCAATTTGGTCGCGCGTGCCTTTGTGCAACCGTTCGCAGCCGGCGCCCGCTATCACGCTGCCTAACTGATAAAATCTTTTGTTATTTCAATAAGTTACAAGTTTCTTTTTGACGCTATGCGGCACCTCAAGCGGTGCTGGTTACCGCCTCTGAGACGCCTTTCAGGTGAATGTGGCGGAAAAACCACAAGCTCCTTTTGGGTCAAAAAATGTTGCTTTTTTTCCAAAATTTGATTTCTTGGCTGTTTTTTTGGCACAGGAGTCGCCCCGCATTCTCTGGCTATATCGGATATTTTCTTTGTTTATCAATGAGTTAAAGAATTCGTGCTTAGACCCGTTTCAAACCCGTTTATGCTAATTGTTTATATAAGGCCTCTAAACCACGGTTTTTGTGCGGATTTGTACTTATTTGCAGCAATGTTGCGGGGCGATAGCCTGCCAATTCACCATTTGCAGTTTGGGTATACTGCCCGCCCACATGAATGACATCCGATCATGCTGAATCCGAATCTCGACATTGATGCCCTCGCCAGCGAATACGCAGTCGACGATCGCCTGCGCATCGAAAACCTGCTCGACCCGGCTTTCGCCGAGCGGCTGCATGCCGCATGTCGCGACGACGTACCCTACGAATACATCTGCCATGTAGACGGCAAAAATGTTGTTATTCCCGACGACGAATTGCGGCAGATGAGCCGGGACGAGCAAAATGAGCTCGAGAGGCAGATGATCGACGAGGCGTCGAAGGGCGTCGGCTTTTTCTATTCGGGCTACCAGATGGTGCGCGCCCAAACTGACGCCGACGACCCGAAGCTCGCATTCCTGCACAGCATGTTCGACTTCGTCAACAGCAAGGAATTGCTGTCGGTTATTGCGACTATTACCGGGCAGCCCGGCCTCGTGTGCGCCGATGCGCACTACACACGCTACACGCAGGGGCAATATCTGACACGGCACAAGGATGACATCACGCGCGAAGGGCGACGCATTGCCTACGTTATGGGCTTTAGCAAAAACTGGCACCCGGACTGGGGCGGCCTGTTGCACTTCTTCGAAGACGACGGCACGCCGCGTGACTTCTGGATACCCACGTTCAACTCACTGGTGCTGTTCGACGTCCGCCATGTGCATTCCGTTTCCTATGTCACACCGTTCGCCAAAGAGCAGCGCCTGTCACTGACGGGTTGGTTCTGTACCTGATTCATGGCCGAATCGCCGGATGCGTCGCTCACTTTGGGGGTTGCGATCGACTTGCACCGCGCCGGACAGCTGCAGGGGGCAGCTGACATGTACCGTGCGCTTCTCGAACGCGACGCTGACAATGTTGATGCCTGCTACGGCCTTGGTACCGTGCGTCTGCAGCAAGGTGAATTCGTGGACGCAGTTGCCCTGCTCAAGACCGTTGTCGACGCCGCGCCGGACATTCCCGAATATCTGTTCAACTACGCGTGTGCGCTACAGCAGACGGGCGACCATTTTGCTGCGGTCGACAGTCTCGAATCGGCCTGCCGCATCGATCCTGAAGCGAGGCGTATCAGGCTGACGCTCGCACAGGCACTCGCCAGGACCCGCAACTACCCTGCAGCAATCGAAGCTGCTGACATCGCGTTCAGCCTCGAGGCGCCGAACGCTGTGGAATTGCTTGAGTATGCTGACCTCTTATTTATGGCCGGGCAGGCAGCGGCCGCAAAAGACGCACTCGTACAGGCCCGAAAACTGGGTTGCACAGATGCGCGAGCGTTCTATCTCGAGGCGCGCTGCGAGCGTATTGCCCACAATATGCATGCTGAACGCGACCTGCTCAATCTGGCCATCGAGCACAGGCCCGACTACGGCGACGCCTGGCTGCTGCGAATAGAGTCGGCCACGGATGACGAACTGCCGGCGTACGCAGATGACTGCCAGGGCCTTGCGGACTTCGGAGCGGCGACAACAGAGGACAATATTCAGCTGCGTTATGCCGCAGGTCGTGCGCTTGACCGCCTGAGTGACTACGACGGCGCATTCAGATATTTTGAAAAAGCCAACCAGACGCAGCGCAAAGATGCGGAGTCGCGCGGCAAACGCTATGACCGGGAAGCCAACGCGCGCTTTGCGGCAGGTATTCGCGATGAAATCGCTGTCGCTGGCACTTTCGCGACTTCGTCGCCGCCCGACCAGCAGCCTGTCTTCATCGTCGGGATGCCGCGATCGGGAACGACTCTCGTGGAGAAAATTCTCGGTGGCCTGGACAGTGTGACGATGGGCGGCGAAAGCGAGGCTATGCAGCTGGTCGCGGCACAGTATTATCAGACGCGTCACGGCAGCCAGAGTGTGCTCGTGGAGGAATTTGCGCCGACCGACCGGGACGAGCTCGCAGCGAAATACTGGCTGCTGCAAGCGACATCACGAAGCCGCCTGGTCGACAAAACGCCCACCAATTTTCGCCATGTCGGCCTTATCTGCCACTTGTTTCCAGATGCGCCCATCGTTTGCATGCATCGGGACCCAAGGGATATCGCGTTATCCATTTACACACGCCGTTTTCCAGACGGGTATCCGTATGCGACCGATCTCGACGATATCGCGCATTACTATGCCGTGTTCCTGCAACTGAT
>Ga0255049_10001254_pt1 | contig 14178 bp, 14 predicted proteins | sample JV7_2_3_MG_FD_183615 | JGI IMG/M metagenome (GOLD analysis project Ga0255049, IMG submission 183615) | Seawater microbial communities from Jervis Inlet, British Columbia, Canada - JV7_2_3 | ecosystem: Environmental > Aquatic > Marine > Inlet | place: Canada: British Columbia | collected 2016-10-06
CGGCGGTAGAGGCGATGAAGCATGGCGCGTATGACTACCTCACCAAGCCGTGCGCCGTCGATGAGATCCGCCTGGTGGTTGAGAAGGCGCTGGAGAAGCAGAACCTCTCGTCCGAGAACCAGCGACTGCGCCGACAGCTTCAGGACCAGACCAGCTTGCCCGTGCTCAAGGGCAAGAGCGCTTGCATGGAGGAGGTGTTTCGCCTGGTTCATCAGGTCGCGCCTACCCGAACCAACATCCTGATCACCGGTGAGAGCGGCACGGGAAAGGAGCTCATCGCGCGAGCAATTCACGCGCTAAGCGAGCGGAAGAGCGGGGCCTTCATCACGATAAACTGTGGTGCGATCCCGGAGAATCTTCTCGAGAGCGAGCTCTTCGGTCACGTGAAGGGCTCCTTTACGGGCGCGATCTCGAACAAGCTGGGGCTGTTCGAAGTTGCGGACGGTGGCACCCTCTTTCTGGATGAAATTGGGGAGATGCCACTTGCACTTCAGGTAAAGCTGCTACGCGCGATCCAGGACAAGACATTCAAGCGAGTCGGGGGTACCAGCGACATCCGTGTCGATGTACGCATCGTGTGTGCGACCAACCGCGTACTGGAGGACGATGTCAGCACGGGCCGCTTCCGCGAAGACCTCTTCTACCGTCTCAACGTTATCGAGGTCAAGCTACCCCCTCTACGGGAACGCGCGGGGGACATTCCACAGCTCGTACGGTTGTTCCTGGAGAAGACGGCGGGAGAGATCAACAAGCACGTCACGGACATCGCGCCGGCCGCACTCGAGGCCCTCGAACGCTACCACTATCCGGGAAACGTACGTGAGCTCGAGAATCTGATTGAGCGCGCGGTCACTCTGGCCCAAGGGGATAAGATCACTCTCGCTTGCCTTCCCGAAACTGTCCTGGCTCGTCCCGAGCCGGTAGCGCAGGGCCGCATCTCAGCGGAAGGTGTTGATCTGGATGCGCTTCTCGCGAGGTACGAAGGCTCGCTCCTGCGCGAAGCGCTGGAGAAGGCCGGTGGTGTCAAGAAGAAGGCCGCGATGCTGCTCGGGATCAGCTTTCGGTCCTTTCGCTATCGGCTCGAGAAGCTCGACGTAGATGCTTCGAACTCGGAGTGCGGGTCTTCCTGATGCACCTCCCCCAGGGACGTACATGACATCTAGTGACGATCTGCGTCACCGCTTCGCGCGTGAATCGTCATTTCGCCGGACCGGATGAGCAGCTCCATTATGAGGAGCTTTCGGGGGATCTGGGAGCATTGACGCCCATCCTCCGCGAATCTTGCCGCTGCCCGAGCTCGCAAGCAGGATCGGCACGGGGGTTGCTAGATCCAGTGCACAACGAATCCAGGAGAAGATCGGGGGTCTCAGAGGGGTTCCCCGCATCCTGAAACGACCAAAGGGGATCCCATGTTGAGACTTAAGAAGCGAGAGGGTTTCACCCTCATCGAGCTCATGATCGTCGTTGCGATCATCGGTATTCTTGCCGCGATCGCCATTCCTAACTTCATTCGTTTCCAGCTCCGCTCGCGCGCCGGCGAAGGCAAGATCAATCTGGCCGCGATCCGGACCGCCGAGGAGTCCTACCTGGCGGAGTTTGGCCGCTACGTGGCCTTCGTCTCGACCCCGCAGGCGATCGGCACGATCGGACCGGGTGGTATCGGATCCGTGAAGACGCCCTGGGCTGCTTGCCCGGTTCCGGTGGTTGTTGGCTCGCCCGGACACTGCATCATCGGCTGGCTGCCGGACGGCCCCACCTACTTCAACTACGTGGTGGCCACGGACCCGACCGCGACCTCGTTTGCCGCGGCGAGTGAGTCAGACATCGATGCCGAGACCACGATCAACTACTGGGGCTTCGAGCGTCGGAACGCCGCCGGCGTGGTGACGGCGCCGGCCGCCAATCCCGGCTGCGGGATCGGTTCGGTGCTCGACATGACCGCGAACCCGCCCGTTGCGACGGCTGATATGGTTGGCCCCTGTGCATTCGGAATGGGCGCCACGGTGTTCTAAGGAAACACCGCGCTTTTTCTCGGGGTGGGACCTGGCAGCTGCCAGGTCCCACTTTTTTTGCTGGCGTCAAGGTGTGTCACCGGTGGCAAGCTTTGTCAGCCCGGTGGCAGGGCAATGGCGCAAGGCTGCACCGGACCGCCATCGGCTTTCCCTAACACAGGCGCGGCTCCGGACCGATTCTTGCCCATGCATGGGTGCGTGAGTGCTCCGGGCACGAGGGTTGCAGAACCTACGTGAACACAATGAGGACGACTGCATGCGTAACGCCAGAGTGCTAAGAAGCCAGGGTGGGTTCACCCTGATCGAGATGATGATCGTTGTCGCGATCATCGGAATTCTTGCGGCGATCGCCATTCCTAACTTCATTCGTTTCCAGCTGCGCTCGCGCGCCGGCGAAGGCAAGATCAACCTGGCTGCAATCCGGACCGCCGAGGAGTCCTACCTGGCCGAGTTTGGCCGCTACGTGCCCTTCGCCTCGACCCCGCAGGCGATGGGTACGATCGGAATGGGTGGTGTCGGATCCATCAAGGTGCTCTGGGCTCCTTGCCCGGTTCCGCTGGCTCCCGGCTCGCCCGGACACTGCATCATCGGCTGGCGGCCGGACGGCCCTACCTACTACAACTACGTGGTGGCCACGGACCCGACCGCGACCTCGTTCACCGCGGCGAGTGAGTCAGACATCGATGCCGAGCTCACGATCAACTACTGGGGCTTCGAGGGTCCGAACACGGCCGGCGTGGTGACAGCGCCGGCCGCCAATCCCGCCTGCCCGCTCGGCTCGGTGCTCGACATGACCGCGAATCCGCCCGCGCCAACGGCCGATATGGTCGGCCCCTTTGCGTTCCCAATGGGCTCCACGGTGTTCTAGAGAAGCACCCTGGCTCAAGCTGTCCGCCAACATCCCCGCGTGTGCGATGGATGCGGTGGGCAGAGGGTGGTCAGGTTACTAAAGACAGCTCGAGGTCTGGTCGAATCAAGCGGCGTGGGAGACTCGAAGACACAGAGCATCCGCTCCTATCTTCCGCTGCTGGCAGTGTTGGGGGTTCTGGGCGCAGCGACGCACCATACCAATCTCGGCCTCGAGGGTCAGACTTACGAGACGGTCAAGCCGGGCGACGTTGGCATCCTGCCCGATGGCAAGGTCTTGAGGGTGATGTCTCTGGGGTTCGATCGTCTGCTGTCCGACCTGTACTGGCTGCGCACCACGAGTTACATCGGAGATGAAAGGTCGGCGGATGCCCGTTACCCCGCGGCCGCTCGTCTGGGCGAGCTCGTGACCGACATCGATCCCTACTTCAAGACGGCCTACTCGGTGATGAATAGCGTTCTAACCGTGCTCAGTCGCCAGCCCGAGGCCGCCATCGCTCTGCTGGACAAGGGCATCCGGCACATCGACTGGTGGAAGCTCAACTTTCTTCAGGGCTACAACTACCTCTTCGAGACGCAGGAGTACGAGAAGGCCGCCGAGCAGATGCGGCTGGCCGCGAGCAAGAAGGGGGCTCCCCCCTACCTGGGCCTTCTCGCCGCGCGCCTGTATGCGCAGGCGGGTGATCCCGAGACGGCCATGGCCTTCGTGCAGGCCCGCATGGCCAACGCAGCGAGCGAAGAGGAGAAAGAGGGGCTGGCCCGGCGCTATCGCGATCTCTGGGTCACGCGGGACCTTAGGACCATCGATACCGCGATTGAGGCCTACAAGCAGGCTCATGGCCAGCAACCCGCGCATGTTCTGAGTTTGGTGCAGGCGGGTCTGCTGCGCGTCGAGCCTCGCGATCCAGCCGGAAATCGGTACGACATCCAGGACGGCGCAGCAACGGCTTCGATCGAGTACGAAACGTTGGACATTCACATCAACCCAGGAGGACCGTCGTCATGAGCCTGATCCGAGCGCAAGGCCTTCGAAAGACCTTTCGTACGGGGTTTGCCCGGACCCCGGTGGACGCCGTGCGCGGTGTGGATCTAGACGTGCAGGCGGGCGGGATCTTTGGCTTCATCGGCCCCAACGGCGCGGGAAAGACCACGGTGATCAAGATGCTGACCGGGCTCATCCTGCCCACGGCGGGGGAAGCCTGGGTCCAGGGAATCCCGGTCTCCGATCCTCGCTCCCGCCGGCATCTGGGATTCCTGCCCGAGGGAACTTTCTTCCACGAGTATCTGACCGGGGCGGAGTTCCTGGCGTTCCACGCCCGCTTGCTCGGCGTCCCCTCGAAGGTGCGCGCCAAGCGGATTCCCGAGCTTCTCGAACGCGTCGGGATTCCGCACGCGGCCGGTATGCGACTCCGCAGCTACTCGAAGGGGATGCGGCAGCGCGCGGGTCTCGCCCAGGCGCTGATCGGGGATCCTGATGTCCTGATCCTGGACGAACCCATGTCGGGACTCGACCCACTCGGCCGCAAAGACGTGCGCGATCTGATCCTCGCTCTGCGTGCTGAAGGCAAGACCATCTTCTTCTCTTCGCACATCCTGGCCGATGCAGAGATGATCTGTGATCAGGTTGCGATCATCGTCCGCGGCAGGATCGTGCAACAGGGTCAGCTGGACGAGCTGTTGGGCCAGGAGCTCAGCGGCGTCGAGCTCGTGGTCGAGGGGATCGAGGAGACACTGTTCGAGGAGGTCCGGGGCGTTGCGCAGCGCGCAGTCGTGCAAGGTGCACGCTTCCTTTTCGAGTTCGACGACGAGTCAGAGGCCGAGAAGGCACTGGATCGGCTGCGGAGCGCGGGAGGGCGGATCCGGAGCCTCGTGCCCCGACGTCGAAGCCTCGAGGACCTGTTCGTCGAGGAGGCCAAAAAGGAGACTAACTCATGACCGGGCTCGGTCGGATCTTGGTGCTAGCACACAACACTTACCGCGAAGCGGTGCGAGACAAGCTGCTCTACAATCTTCTCGCTTTCGCTGCGCTGATGATCGCAAGTTCTATCGTCCTTGCGAAGATCCATCTCGGCTACGACGATCGCATCTATTACGATGTAGGGCTGGCCGCGATCGCGCTTTTCGGCGTGCTCATCGCGATCTTCGTGGGCATCAACCTCGTCCACCGCGAGCTCACACAGAAAACTGTTTACACAATGCTCGCGAAGCCAGTCCACCGCTGGGAATTCGTGATCGGAAAGTACCTGGGACTCGTATCTTTGCTCGCGCTGGAGATTGCGCTGATGAGTGCTCTGTTCCTGACCGTCGTTTGGTACAAAGATACGCAGTTCCCGATTCAGCTGCTATATGCGATCGGGCTCATCTTCATGGAGCTGATCTTGATCACAGCGGTGGCCGTGTTCTTCTCGAGCTTCACAACGCCTTATCTCGCTGCGATGTTCACCGTGGGCCTCTGGATCATCGGCCACCTGCTGGGAGACATCCGAGACTTTGGGAACATGCCGGATTCCGAAGCGATCAAACCCCTTACCGAAGCGCTGTATTGGGGCTTGCCCAACCTCGACCGACTCGATCTCAAGGCCCCCGCTGCTGCGGGTCAAGCGATTGAGATCGGGACGGTCCTGAGCAGAGCACTCTATGCCTCTCTGTATTCCGCGGTGCTTCTGATCGGGTCGGTCATGCTCTTCCGTCGCCGGGACTTCTGTTAGCCACGCGCTAATGTGAGGGGCATGAGGGGGGACCGGTGCTCGCGGTGAATCTACGAGCCCGTACGCGTACTTTGGCGCAGAGTCCGTCCTTCGGAGTCGATCGTGCCTGCGCTGGCTGAGCTGCCTGCGGGCGTACTCGCCTTGGTCGTGTTCAGCCTGGGCGCGGCGATCGGAAGCTTTCTCAACGTGGTGATCTACCGCTTGCCCCGGAACGAGTCACTGGTGCACCCGCGGTCTCGCTGCCCCGCCTGTGGCAGCGGGATCGCCTGGTGGGCCAATGTCCCTCTGATGAGCTACCTGGCGCTGCGCGGGAAGTGCCTCCACTGCAAGGCGCGGATCTCACCGCGCTACGCGCTTGTCGAAGCCATTACGGGTCTGCTCTTCGTCGCGCTCCTCGCGCGCTGGGGGCTCGAGCTCGAGCTGCTCATGGCGTGGACCCTGAGCGCGGCGCTCATTGCGGTCATCTTCATCGATGCGGAGCATCAGATCATTCCCAACTCCATCACGTTCCCAGGCATCCCGCTCGGGCTCGCATACGCATGGCTTTCCCCGGGCCGACCGGGGATTCTCGACGCACTGCTCGGGCTCATCGTCGTGGGTGGCATGATGTGGTCCATTGCCGCCATCTACGAGCGCTCGACCGGCCGCATCGGGCTCGGCATGGGGGACGTAAAGCTCGTGGCGATGCTGGGCTGCTTCCTGGGCCTGCAGGGGGCGCTGGGCGTGCTCGTGATCGGGTCCTTCCTGGGCCTCGGACAAGCCCTGGTGTTGATGGTGTTCAAGCGAGCCGGACGCCTGACCCGTATCCCCTTCGGGCCGGCCCTTGCCATCGCCGGAATCGTCCATCTCTTCGACGTCGAGCTCCTTCCCCGGCTACTGGGGCAGCTGTGAGCTGGCGCGCGCGGCTGGGGGGCCTGCAATTCGAGATCATCGCGAACCTATTCGTCCTGGTCTTCGCGGGTCTGGCCATCGTGGCTGTGGTCATGGGTGCACTCGCAACCCAAATCGTAGATCGAGGCGCGCTCGAGCAGCTGCGCATGGGAGCGCGTTACCTGGAACGCGCCACAGCCCTGGGATCACCGCGACTCGAGGATCTGGCCATGTTGATCCGCACCTTGCCGCCGCGAGCGCTGGGCGGCACATGGTACGTGTTTGATGAACGCGGGCGTGATCTGGTGGGAGGTCCGGGCAAGTCTCGACCTGTCGCGGAGTTCCCCAGGCTATCTCGAATGGCGCGCGAGACCGGTGAGGCCGTGCTGGGCGGAGGGGTACCCGTCCAGGACCGCTTGTTGGCGGTTCGGGTCGTCGCCGCCAGCGGGGAGACGGGCACCCTTGTGGGCCGGGTACCCAGCGACGAGCTCGTGGAGCGCCTGCTTCCGATCCTGCGCTCCGGCGCCTGGGTCCTCCTGATCGCAACCAGCGTCTTCGTGGCGTTCGGCTCGTATCTGATGAGCCGAAGGATCATCCGCCCCTTGCAGCGGCTGTCGATCGCCACGCGACAGATCGCCGCGGGGGACCTCAGCATCTCCACGGACGCAACGGGCTCGGACGAGCTCGCGGAGCTGGCGCTGAACTTCAACCTGATGACCGAATCGCTCGCGCGGGAGCACGACGCGTTGAAGCAAGCTCAGCGTTCCCTGATCCAGAGTGAGCGCCTGGCAGGTGTCGGAAGACTCGCCGCGGGTGTCGCCCACGAGGTGGGCAATCCGGTGGCGGCGATCCTGGGCTATGCCGAGCTACTGCGGCGGGAGAGCGACCTCAGCACCCGCGGCCGCGATTCCAGCGAGCGGATTCGGGACGAAGCGCTTCGCATCCGGACGCTCGTCCGTGAGCTGTTGGACCTGAGCCGCTCGGACCTGCTCGAGCTCCGTTCGGTCCCCCCGGAAGCGCTGTTAGACCGCGTTGCGCAGCGGATGCGTCCCCAGAAGCTTCTCGAAGGTACGGAGCTCGAACTCGTGATCCAGGCGGATCTGCCCGACCTTCGCAGCGACCCGCGACGTGTCGAGCAGATCCTCGTCAACCTGATCGAGAACGCCGCTTTCGCGGTGAGGGGGAGGGACGCACCACGCATCGAGCTACACGCCCGGCACGCAGCGGACCAGCTTCATCCCGCACGCCGTAGGGATGACGAGGCACAGTCGTTCGTGAGCCTCCGCAAGCCCGACGCCGTCGCGCTGGTCGTGATCGACAACGGACCCGGCATCGATCCCGAGGAGATGCCCCAGCTCTTCGACCCCTTTTTTACCACAAAGGACCCGGGGGAAGGCACGGGCCTGGGCCTCTGGAACTGCTATCGCATCGCGGAGCTCCTCGGGGGTCGGCTCGAAGCCGAGAGCGAGCCAGGGCGGACACGCTTCAGCCTGCTGCTGCCTGCGGCCGATACGCAGACCGGAGATGTCCAACCGCCGAGTCCTGATCATCGATGATGAAGAAGGGGTTCGCACGAGCCTCAGCCTGATCCTGGAGGATGAGGGCTACGACGTGCGCGGCGCATCCGGCCCTGAGGCCGGGATCCAGATCGCCAGCGAGGCCGGTTTCGACGTCGTGCTGTGCGACATTCGGATGCCGAAGCGTTCGGGCCTCGAGATTCTGCCGGATCTGACCCGCCTCCAGCCCCAAGCAACCGTCCTGATGATGTCTGCGTACGGGGATGTGGATCAAGCGATCGAAGCCGTGCGGCTGGGAGCCTACGATTATCTGGCCAAACCGTTCCAGCCGCAGGAGCTCCTGCTGACCATTCGCAAGGCGGAGGAGCGCGAGCGGCTGAAGCGCGAAAACAAACGGCTGCGCCGAGAGCTTGGCGAAGGTAGAACCAGCAGAGCGCTGGTGGCCGTATCTGCTGCGATGAAGGAAGTCATGCAGCTGGTTGAGCGAGCTGCGGAATACAAGACCACCGTCCTGATCACGGGCGAGAGCGGCGTGGGCAAGGAGATCGTGGCCCGAGCCATCCACGACCTGAGCGACCGCGCCGCTCAACCTTTTCTCGCGGTTAACTGCGGAGCAATCCCCGAGCCGCTGATCGAGAGCGAGCTCTTCGGACACGCGCGGGGAGCCTTCACCGGAGCCGAGTCTGAGAAGCGCGGTCTCTTTCGGGAGGCCGAGGGGGGGATCGTTTTCCTCGACGAGGTGGGCGAGCTGCCCCTCGCGATCCAGGTCAAGCTGTTACGCGTCCTGCAGGAGCAAGAGGTTCGGCCTGTGGGCGAACCCAAGCCCGTTCCCGTCGATGTCCGAATCCTGGCAGCCACAGCCCGGGATCTCGAGGCGGAGACCTCCGCCGGGCGGTTCCGAGATGATCTCTACTACAGGCTCAACGTCCTGCGGATCCATATCCCACCGCTACGCGAGCGATCCGAGGACATACCGACCTTGGCGGACGAACTCCTCAATGGCCTGGCCCGGCGCATGGGGCGAAATGTGGCGCCAATGGACCGTGAAGTCACCGAGGCCCTACGGTCTTATTCCTGGCCCGGGAACGTGCGGGAGCTAGAGAACGCCTTGGAACGGGCTCTGATCTTCTCGAGAGAAGACCGACTGACTCTAGATGTCCTTCCACAGGCTCCGAGAGGCACACCGGCCGAGGATCGCGTAGCGGCTTCTACGGAGGCCGACACAGATAAGCTGTCTATCAAACGACAGACGCGCCAGCTCGAGCAGCGTCTGATCCGCGCTGCCCTGCATCACACACAGGGCAACCGAACCCGCGCGGCGCGGATCCTGGAGATCAGCCCACGCGCCCTTCAGTACAAGCTCAAGGAGTACGAGATCGAACCTCTCAATCGCGCCTCTGCCTCAGCCGATACCAAGTGAGCTTACTTTCGCCTGGAAAGGCAAATCGGGAGAACGAACCCGGTGCATCCGGTTTGGCTCGCAGTCGTGGCTCTCCTAGCAGCTTCCTGTGGAGGTAGCGAGGCCCCCGTACCACTCGCTCCCTCATCCCCAGCAACACCCGCCCGTGCCTCCAGCCAGGCCAACAAGCCTCCCGTTGTCAAAGCCCTTGAGATTCGCCCAGAGAGCCCCCGCTCCGACCAGCCCCTCTCGGTTGAGGTCAACGCCTACGACCCGGACCACGACCCGCTTCAGATCGAGGTAGCGTGGTATCGAAACGCGATCCGCCAGCAGAGGGGAACGAGCCTGACCCTTCCCGGTTCTGTCACCACGCGAGGGGATGAGATCCATGCGATCGTTTACGTCAGTGATGGAAACGTCACCGTATCCGAGCGAAGTGCGTCCGTACGCGTCATCAATCAAGTTCCTCGCATCAGCTCGATCGAGGTTCTACCCAAAGAGCCTACGGCGAAGGACGAGCTCCTGGCGGTACCCAGGGCCCAGGATCCCGATAACGACGCGATCCAGTTCAGCTACCGCTGGATCATCAACGGGAAGGAGCTCCGCGACGCAGATGGGCCGCAGCTCGAGGCCGGCCGCGTGCGGCGTGGTGACGCGGTTGTCGTCTCGATTACAGGTAGTGATGGCAGTGGCGAAAGCGATCCGTTCAGCTCGCGGGTGCTTCGCATCGGTAACTCTGCGCCTCGTATTACATCCAAGCCCAGCTACGACGTGGGCGAGGGCAACGAGTATCGCTACCAGGTGCTCACAGACGACCCGGATGGCGACCGCCCCCTTCGCTACCAGCTTCTCAGCGGCCCCCCCGGCATGACCATTGGGCTCGTAAGTGGACTCGTTTCCTGGTCGGTTCCCAATGACGCGAGTGGCAAGTACCCGGTCGAGCTTTCCGTAACGGACCCCGGTGGAGCAGCTTCGCGCCAGACCTACGTATTGGAGCTCCGCTGGGCCATGGCTCCCGCTAACACTCCCTAGTCGCACACGAGTTGCTCGCTCCTGACCGAAAGGTTGGGTTCGCCGACCCTCAAGTCGGCATTCCAAGTCGCCGATCATCCGGGGCAGGGGGGAAGAGCTGCACACCCAAGATCGCTTACGCTCAACCCCAAATAACTCGGAAGCTGCGCTCCTGCTGCGTCTATAGGAATCTGGAGGTTCCAGGTGGCTGTGAATAATGTGCGACGAATACGAGAGGCATTGATGATGAGCAAGGCCGAGCTGGCCCGTAAGGCGGGGCTCTCCACGCTCACCATCGACCGTGTAGAAGCCGGAAAGACCTGCCGGCTCGACACAAAGCGCAAGATCCTGCATGCCCTTGGCTTGAAGGTCTCCGACAAGGAATCGGTATTCGAATCAAAGGGCGGGGACAGGGAAGTGGGCGCTCAACCTTCGATTGACCCACCGGGACACGAATCGCTCCGCTGAGAGGCTTGGATGTTCTTTCAATCCAAATCCATTGTGGGCCTGGACATCGGATCCAGCGCGATCAAGATCATCGAGCTTCACCCCAGCGCCGGTGGCTACAAGATGACGGGCTTCGGATATGCCCCCCTTCCGCCCGAGGCGATCGTACAGGGATCGTTCATGAACTCGCCCGCGATCTCGAACGCCATCCGCGAGGCGTGCGACAACGGCGGGATCAAGGGCCGCGAAGTCGCGACCTCCGTGTCCGGACACGCACTCATCGTCAAGAAGATCTCCTTGCCCATACAAAGTAGAGAGGAGCTCGACGAAAGCATTCGCTGGGAGGCTGAGCAGTACATCCCCTTCGACATTAACGAGGTCAATATCGACCACCAGGTTCTCCAGGAGGCCACACCTGACGGCCAGATGGACGTGCTGCTGGTCGCGGCCAAGAAGGATCTGATCGATGACTACCTAAGTGTAGTGGCCGACGCAGGCATGAACATTGCCATCATGGACGTGGACGCCTTCGCGGTTGGAAACATGTACGATTTCAACTACCAGCCGGGCACCGAGGGGGCAGTCGCGCTGGTAGACATCGGAGCCTCCGTTATCAACATCAGCGTGATTGCAGGCTCGGTACCTGTCTTTATCCGGGACATCACTAGCGGCGGCAACCAATACTCCGAAGAGATTCAGAAGACCCTGAACGTAAGCTTCGAGGAGGCCGAGCGAATCAAGGTCGGCGATACGGCCGGAGGGGTGAGCACAGATGTGATTCCGCAGGAAGTGGAGGAGGCCATGCGAGACGTCTCTGACACACTTCTCGGCGAAATTCAGCGCTCTCTGGACTTCTATCGCGCCACCGCTTCGAGCACGCGAAGCATCGAGAAACTCGTCCTCTGTGGCGGATCTGCACAGGTGCCTGGCCTCGTGAGCCTTTTCCAGGAGCGCGTGGACATACCGGTGGAGATTGCGAATCCCTTCGCGCGAATCGATGTCGCATCCGAGGTGTCCAACCAGGAGAGGGTCCGAGAACTCGCGCCCGCGCTCGGCGTGGCCGTTGGGCTTGGAATGCGGAGGCTGAACGAGCCATGATCCGGATCAATCTCCTACCGGTTCGAGAGGCCCGACGAGTTGCGGAGGTGCGTCAGCAGGGAACGTTGCTGGTCATCGCCGTTGCAGCGGCACTTCTTGTGGCCGGGGCGATCCACATTGCGAAGCTCTCTCAAATCTCGAGGACGCGCAAGAATATGGTCTCCGCACAAGCCGAGCTCCGCAGCCTTGATGAGGTTCGCAAGGAAGTCGAACGCTTCATGGCCGAGCAGAAGGAGATAGAAGGGAAGCTCGCTGTAATTGCGGCTCTCGAAAAGTCGCGCTCTGGCCCGGTCCGGATCATGGACGAAATCGCCACTCGCATTCCGAAGCGCCTCTGGCTCACCAATCTGAACATGCAGGAGGGAGTGCTGCGCCTGCAAGGGATGAGCTTGGATGCCGAGATCGTAGCTGCTTTCATGACGAGCTTGGCCGAGTCCCCAAGCATCACCAGCGTGGAGCTCGAAGAAACCAAGCTCGAGAAGACCGACGGACTCAAGCTCCACACCTTCAAGATGCGAAGCGCATACCGCTACTCGGACGCGGCGGCAATCGCAGCGGGCGAGGCAACCGATGGCTAGCTGGACGCGCGAATGCGGGTCAGGGGCCTGATATGGCGCTAGGCGAACAAATTGATCTTTCGCAACCGTTGCAGCAGATGGCCAAGCTGCCGGCCGGCGCCCGCGCCCTGATCGTGGTAGGAGTCGCTGCGCTGGTCCTCTTGGCCTACGGTTTTACTTTGTACGGCGGCGCCAGCCGACGGGCGAAGTCACTTGAGACCCAGCTCACCCAGGTCCAGTCCAAGATCGCTGAGAGCCGTGCAGTGGCCTCCAATCTGAGAACCTTCCAGGCGAAACAGCAGGACCTGAGGGCGGAGCTGGAAATCGCACTGCGGCGGCTTCCGAACGAAAGAGAGCTCCCCGTCCTGCTTACAAACATGAGCAGCCTGGGGAAGAAGTCAGGGCTCGAGATTCGGTCGTTCCGGCCATCCGGGGAAATCAATCGAGGCTTCTATGCCGAGGTCCCCATCAACATAGAATTCCTTGGCCGCTATCACGAGGCGGGGCTCTTCTTCGACAGGCTGTCTAGACTGTCGCGCATCGTCAACATCACTCAGTTGAGGATGTCGCTGGCTGACCGGAAGTCGCTCGCTCCGGTGCTGACGGTGAAGGGGATTGCCACAACGTTCCGCTTCGTTGAGCAGCCAGCGGCGTCTGAGTCTCAGGGAGGAGCCTGAGGTGAGTCAGCGATACATCTGGCTGGCGGGCCTACTCGTGCTGGCGCTAGCCGGCTGCTCCGAGAAGAAGAAGCCGCAAGCGGCTGCCTCGATCCGACCGACGCCCCCACCCATGGCCGAGGCGGAGCCGGAAGAGATGGCCGAAGCGATAGTAGAAGACTATCGATACCGCCCCGATGGCAAGCGGGATCCGTTCGAGTCGTTCGTTAGGGTGAGGCTGAGCTCCGAGGACAGCGACATCGCGTCGCCCCTCGAGCGCTACGACCTCTCACAGCTCATGGTCACCGGGATCGTCTGGGGCACGACCAACGCTCGCGCCCTGATCGAGGATCCTTCGGGCAAGGGCTACATCGTGGGCGTCGGGACCGCGATCGGAAAGAATCGCGGCAAGGTCATCACTATTGGAAACAACCGGGTCGTGGTCAAAGAGACCTATGTGGACTTTCATGACAGAGCGAGCACGAAGGAAGTCGAGATGCTCCTGTACGAGACTCAGGGAGGATGAGGAGGATGGGGAGCTCCATCAATCGGCGGGTACTTAGTCTGGCGACTGCGCTTGCGTTCGTCATATCTCTGCTCGCCCTGGACAGCCGCGCGGGGAACGTGAAGGCGATCACCGAGGTGGAAGTGCAGCAAGAGGCTGGTATGACTCGCATCATCCTGCGAGGCGCGGCTGATCCCATCTATACCGCGTTCTTGCGCGAGGACCCTCCGCGGCTCATCATCGAGCTCCCAGATGTGACGTTCGACGGACTCGAGACCCCGATCAGTCTCGATGACGGCGTTGTGAATCGCGTTGCGTTTGCCAGTTTCGGGGATTCCGAGGGCTCCTCGGCGATGATGCGCATCAGCATCGGGCTAGAGGTTGAGGCGGACTACGAGATCGTGCCCAGCGGCGATGAGCTGGAGGTTCAGGTGCGATCGCTGTCAGCCTCCGCCCGAGTTCCAACCGCCGTTTCGCCGGTCCAACCGGAGCCAGCTCCTGCATCGATGGATGATTCCGCACAGCAGCCCG
>Ga0255049_10001257_pt1 | contig 14164 bp, 13 predicted proteins | sample JV7_2_3_MG_FD_183615 | JGI IMG/M metagenome (GOLD analysis project Ga0255049, IMG submission 183615) | Seawater microbial communities from Jervis Inlet, British Columbia, Canada - JV7_2_3 | ecosystem: Environmental > Aquatic > Marine > Inlet | place: Canada: British Columbia | collected 2016-10-06
CGCCATCGTCGCCCACAATAACAATGAGTAACTTTGCTCACTGGTTGTCAACATATCGACCATGCGGTGTTGCAAGGCCTGGAATGTCCCGATTGGCACGCCGAACTGGACCCGGTTCTTCGTATAGTCGACGGTCTTGTCGGTAAGCACTTGCATGATGCCTACGGCCTCGGCGCAAATTGCCAGCGTTGCTTCATCAATGGTGGACGCCAGCGCTGCGAACCCCTGGCCTGCATCGCCAAGCAGGGCCGTGCCGTCGACGCGCACATCTTCAAGCTTGATCTCGGCGGCTTGATGCCCGTCGACGGTCGGATACACGCGCCTGGAAACCCCGTCGGCACTGCCACCGACGGCAAATAGCGAAATTCCGTCTGTGGCTGTTGTGTTGCCCGCGGTTCGGGCTGGAACGATCAGCAGGTCTGCGTTGCCGCCGTTAAAGACCACTCCTTTGGTGCCATTGATACACCAGCCGTCACCGTCAGGAGTGGCGGTCGTCTCAATATCGACCAATTCGTAACGGCTCTGCGGTTCGACAAACGCGAGCGCGGCCTGTATTTCGCCACCAATCAATGGTCGTAGCCATTCCGCTTTTTGTGTGTCGTTTGCGACCCGGCGAAGAACGCCGCCGGCCAGAACGATATTCGCGAGGTACGGTTCGACAACGAGGCCGCGACCGAATTGCTGCATCAGGATCATCGTCTCAACGGGTCCGCCGTCGAATCCGCCGTCATCGTCGGCAAACGGAACGGCCGTCCAACCAAGTTCGCAAAATGTTTGCCAAACCTCGGCGCTATATCCCGTGTCGCTGCCGGAATACTTCTGTCGCGACTCGAAGTCGTAATTATTTGTCACAAATTTATCGACGCTGTCGGCCAGCATCCTCTGAACATCGCTTAGGGAAAAATCCATTGCTGCCCTGCCTAGAGTCCCAGTACGTGTTTGGCGATTATATTTTTCTGGATTTCATTAGATCCGCCATAAACTGAGGCTTTGCGAAAATTGAAGTAGCGCAATGACGCGTCGGTTTCTGCTCCTTCACCAACCCGGTCCTGATCCGGATAACCCAGAACGAATTGCTCGGGTACGTAGGGCAGGGCGTAGTAGCCGGCCGCCTCAACGTAAAGTTCATCGGTCGCTTGTTGTAACTCGGTGCCCTTGAATTTGAGGATCGACGACTCAGGGCCCGGAGCTTTGCCTGACGTCACTGCGGCAAGTGTTCGGAGCTCAGTGTATTCCAATGCCTTTAGCTCTACTTCGACGGCGGCGATTTTACGCATGAAGTTGCGGTCTTCGTTGAGAGGTACGGCGCCGCGTACCGAGCGAGCAGTCTGTGCGCGCAATTGGCGAAGGCGATATTGCGTGCGCGCAACGCCGGCCGTTCCGGTTCGTTCGTGTTGTAACAATACCTTTCCATAAGTCCAGCCCTTGCCTTCCTCCCCAATCAGGTTCTCGACAGGCACCCGGACATCTTCGAAATGCACTTCGTTGACTTCGTGGGTGCCATCTATCGTGATTATTGGTTTCACGCTGACGCCGGGTGTTTGCATATCGATCAACAGAAAGCTGATGCCCTCTTGCCGCCGTGCCACATCAGTAGTCGTTCGAACGAGGCAAAAAATCCAGTCCGCGTGCTGTGCAAGAGTTGTCCAGAATTTCGTACCGTTAACGATAAACTGATCACCGCTTCTTTCTGCACGCGTTTTAAGTGACGCGAGATCGGAACCCGATCCAGGTTCGGAATATCCCTGGCACCACCACACGTTGCTCTCGAGGATGTCGGGCAGGAAGCGCGCTTTTTGTTCGTCATCGCCAAATGTGTAGACGATCGGCCCGACCATTCCGAGCCCAAAGGGAATGATGACGGGTGTATTCGCATCCGCCATCTCGGTCTGGAAAATATGTTTCTGGACCGAACTCCAGCCCGTGCCGCCATATTCCACTGGCCAGTTGTAGCCAGCCCAGCCTTTGTTGAACAGTGCTTTCTGGAATTGCACATAGTCTTCACGCTCGAGCGGGATGCCGAGACGCTGCTTATCCTGAATATCCTGTGGCACTGCGGCCGCGAAGAAAGTTCGGACTTCATCGCGAAAGGCGAGTTCTTCGTCGGTGAATGTGACTTGCATCGGGGTACCTGTAGGATTTTGGGGCGAAGTCGAAAATCATGCAGTAATCAGCGTTCAAAATAAAGAACAACGGCGAGACTTCGGGCAAAATGGCACCATGACCTCAGACGCACTCGGCCGGCCACTACACGATCTGCGAATTTCGCTGCTTGACCGCTGCAATCTTCGCTGCCCGTATTGTATGCCCGAGACCGAATTCCACGCCGACTACGAATTCCTAAATCGATCTGAAAGATTGACGCACGAGGAAATACTGAAGGTAATTCGCGTCGCAACGGGACTGGGCGTATCCAAAATCCGTTTGACCGGCGGCGAACCGTTGCTGGACAAGAAATTACCGGCACTTGTGTCCGGGATCGCAGCCATGCACGGCGTTGAGGATCTCGCTTTGACCACCAATGCTATGTTGCTTGCGCCAGTCGCACAGAGGTTGCGGGACGCGGGCCTGCAACGGGTGACAGTGAGCCTCGATAGCATCGACGAACATGTATTCAATACGATGAGCGGTGGTCGCGGAGACTTGAAAAAAGTCCTGGCGGGCATTGCTGCAGCGGAGCAGGCCGGGCTTGAACCAATCAAGATTAACGTCGTGGTACAGCGTGGCGTTAATGACCACACAGTGATGGACCTGCTCGAGCATTTTCGGGGCAATGGCCACATCGTGCGGCTCATTGAATTCATGGACGTCGGAAATCGCAACGGCTGGCGCGTGGATCAGGTGGTACCGTCAAAGGAGCTGCTGGATGCTGTCCAAGAGCGTTGGCCGGTAGAGCCGATCGGCAAAAATTATCCCGGTGAGGTGGCGCGGCGATATCAATATGCCGACGGCAAGGGCGAGATCGGGTTTATCTCATCGGTGACCGAGCCATTTTGTGGCAGTTGCAGCCGGGCACGCCTATCGGCGGATGGAGTGCTTTATACTTGCCTGTTCGCGACCCAGGGAACTGATTTGCGCGAACCGATCAGAAATGGCGCCGACGATAATGAGCTTGCCGACATCTTGTCGCGCATCTGGTTACAACGCGCTGATCGTTACAGTGAGTTACGGCGTCCCGATGTCGCTGAGGCGCATGCGCAGAACAAAGTCGAGATGTACAGAATAGGTGGTTAGATGGGAAAGCTGAGTCATGTCGATGACGGTAACCGGCCGACGATGGTTGATGTCGGCGACAAAACTGCGACGGACCGCGAGGCGCGGGCCAGGACGGTTGTCAATCTTCCGCCGCCTGTTGTCGCTGCTCTGGACGGTGAGGAAATCGTGACCAAGAAAGGCCCCGTATTTTCCACTGCAATTATTGCCGGGGTGATGGCGGCCAAGAAGACGCACGAATTAATTCCGTTCTGTCACCCGCTTGGTCTTGAGAATTGTAAGATAACGATCGGTGTCGAAGGCAACCAGGCTGTTATCGATTGCACCTGTCGTGTGCATCACAAAACCGGTGTGGAAATGGAAGCGCTGACCGGGGCCTCGGTCGCAGCGTTAACTATTTATGATATGTGCAAAGCGCTGTCGCACGACATCGTGATCGGCGAAACGCGTTTGATGTCCAAGACCGGCGGCAAGCAGGACTATCGTCGTGACAATTGATTCCACGTATGGTCTCGTGCTGGCAGGCGGCAAGAGCCGCCGCATGGGTAGCGACAAAGCATTGCTTCTTCGGGATGGTCGAAGTCAGCTGGCGCACATGGTTGCGCTGCTCGACCAGGTTACCGATCGCGTATTTGTGTCAACACGCGGCGATCAGCAAGGCGAATCCGAACGTAGTCAGTATTTGCAGATAGTTGATCGTTACGAAGATATCGGACCCATCGCCGGCATCCTGTCAGCGCTTGAGGAACACCCGAAGACAGACTGGCTGGTGGTCGCGTGCGACCTGCCGAACATTGACGAGCCGACGCTGCAATACCTGATATCCAATCGTTCACCCGACAAGCCATTCACTGCTTTTCGCAACAGCCACGACGATCTTCCGGAACCACTGTGTTCGATTTACCGATCGGGCTGCGAATCTATTCTCAAACAATTTATCGATGACGGTATTGTGTGCCCGCGAAAAATACTGATTCGGTCGGATACCGAATTGCTGATACAGCCAAATCCCCGGTCGCTCGACAACATTAATACTCCCGATGATCTGCAACGCAGTGTTCTCGAGGTGGCTTCGTGATCATGATTACCGTGCGTTACTTTGCAATGTTTCGCGAGAACGCGGGCGTTGGTGAAGAAACTCTGCAGCTAAACGTAGCCACGGCCGCCGATGTGTTTGCTGCAACTCGTGAGCGGCATGGTTCGGCGGAGCCGAGCGGCCACTGCAAAGTTGCGATCAACGACGTCATGGCGGATTGGGAGTCCCCGGTGAGCGACGGCGATACGGTGCTGCTGTTTCCACCGGTCGCTGGTGGCTGAAGTGATAACGATCACCGGCGAATCTATTGATCCGGATGCACTTCGTCGCGAGTTGTTCGACCCTGCCTCCGGCGCGTATTGTGGTTTCGAGGGCTGGGTGCGCAATTTGAATGAGGGTCAGACAGTCAAGCGGCTCGAGTACGAGGCATACGATCCAATCGCAATCAGCGAGGGCGAAAAGATCCTGGCCGAGGCGCAGGATCAGTTTCCTCACCTGCATGCGTATTGTGTACACAGAACCGGCTTGTTAGAGATTGGAGATTGCGCAGTATGGGTCGGCGTTTCATCGCCACATCGAGATGAGGCATTCCAGGCCTGCCGTTACATCATTGATGAGGTCAAAGTGCGCCTTCCGATCTGGAAGAAAGAGCACTACGCCGATGGCAATTCCGGCTGGGTCAACTGCGAGCGTTGCGCGAAAGGCTAGTTAAATCCTCGGGCGTGTCGATATCGATTGCCGCGTCTTCAAATGGAATCGACTGCACGCGAAAACGCGAATCGCCGAACAATGCCTGTGCGCCATTGTCAGCAGCCAATGCAACAAGATCGTCAAAACAATCGCCTGGGAACAACGCAGGTGCGCCCAACGTATCCGCGTACGTCGTCGCTACAATTTCGTTCCGGTCGCCTGACCAGCCGTCGATCAGCGCGGCAACATGTTCAGGTGTAATCAGCGGCTGATCGGCCAACAAGATAATGACGGCTCTTGCGACATGCCGTATCGAACGGACCGCCAGTGAAATCGACGAGCCGATTCCCATATCGTGCCGATTGTTGACGATTAGGAATCCTGACAGCGGCTCGCAGGCATCGTAGACGGCGTTCCAGTCATGTCCGACGACGAGCACACTGCGCGAATTGCAGCTTTCGGTGGCGGTATGGGTCGCACGTCTGACCAGCGCGACACCATCCAGTTCGGCCAGCTGCTTGCTGGATCCGAATCGTGACGCGACGCCCGCAGCCAGCACAATTGTGTATACGCTATTTTTGGTCGTACTCGTCACGATTTCGCCATTCTAAACGGTAAAACTGCACGCAACACTTGATACTGCAGAGGCTTGTGTGTATTTCTAGCAATGCGGCAGCGTGCAGGCTGCTATGGGGTCCGCAGCAAAAAGGAAAAAGATGACGCGGCTTATCAAGACCATTGATGACGCCAAGGCACTCGTCGGCGAGGAAATCGGTCTGTCCGACTGGGCGGTGATCGACCAAAACCGGATCGACCAGTTTGCGGAAGCTACGACTGACTACCAGTGGATCCACGTCGACACGGAGCGCGCGACCCGCGAGTTGCCGGACGGGAAAACGATCGCGCATGGCTACCTGACCCTGGCGCTTATTCCTGCGCTGACTGGTAATTTCATCGAAGTTGAGAATCTCAAACGCGCAATTAATTTCGGCGTCAACAAAGTGCGATTTTATACACCGGTGCCCTCGGGCTCCCGCGTCAGAGCCAGGGTAAACGTGTTAAAGGCGCAGCGCCGCGGCGGCGCGTTGTTACTAACGTCCGAGGTTCGCATCGAAGTCGAGGGCGAGCGAAAGCCGGCATGCGTTGCTGAGACGCTTGGGATGTACTTTTTCGGAGATTGATCGGAGGCGATAGCATTGTGTTGGTTGGCAAGACCCGTGCACGGGGTGTTTATCGACCGAAGTAAAGCGCAGCGCAGCGAGCCATGAGGGAGAGAAGTACCCCGTGTGCGAGTCTTTCTTACCGAGAATGTAGCCAACCCGACGGGAACGTGTGCGGGTCTTTCTTACCGAGTGTGTAACCATCCCGGAAGGAACGTGTACGGATCGGTGTCCTTCGCCTGATTCCAGCTCACGTTGTTCTCTTCGAGCATCTTCCCGAGGCTGCCGTCCTTGCAGGCATCGAACATTTCCGTGGCGCCGCCAAGGTGCACACCGCCCACGTAGATCTGTGGGACTGTCTTCAAACCCGTGTGCTGTTCGATGGCCATGCGAATCTTGCCGCCCTTGTTGTCTTGCTGGTAGGGGACAGAGTCGAGGTCAATTGGGCGATACGGTATTTCGTATTCCGCGAACATCTTTCGCACCGACCACGAAAATTCGCACCACTCCGTAGCAAACATAACGACAGGATTATCGGGATCGTGTGTCGCTTGCTCGAGGAAGTCCAGTGCCTCGGGTGGCGCCTGCACGGTTATTGGTGCCTCCTCTTCGACAGGCGCTGGTGGCGGCGAGTCGAAACGGTAATTCGGTGTTGAGCAGGACAGTTCCTGTTCTTCAGTCGTCATGTCTTCGGGAATGTCCTCGAACAACGTAGTGCTCAGGTAGCGCTCGCCTGTATCGGGCAACATGCAAAGGACATTTGAACCCGGTTCGGCTTTCTCCGCGACCGCAAGTGCACCAGCCAGGGTCGCGCCGGCCGAGATGCCCACGAAAATTCCTTCCTCGGTGGCCAGCGATTTCGACAGCCGTAACGCGTCGTTGCCATTAATCGGAATGATGTCGTCGATAAGTTCGGCATTGACGACATCCTCGGCGAGCTTGGGGATGAAGTCAGGTCCCCAACCCTGCATCAAGTGTGGCCGAAACAGGGGATGGCTATCGACAGGCTTGCCGTTGGCGTCGCGCTCCTGCGGAATACCACTGCCGAGTATCGGTGAGTTGTCCGCTTCGCAGACGATCACTTTCGTCTCCGGACTTTTCTCCTTGAGAACGCGGGACACTCCTTTCAGAGTTCCACCGGTGCCAAAACCCGTGACCCAGTAATCCAATTTGGTGTCGCCAAATGCTTCGAGGATCTCGGGCGCAGTAGTTCGCGTATGTGCGTCGGCGTTAGCCTCATTCTCGAATTGTCGAACCTGGAACCAGCCGTGTTTTTCGGCGAGTTCAACGGCTTTGTTGACCATGCCGCTACCCTTCAGGTGCGCGGGCGTGATCACGACTTTGGCCCCGAGAAACCGCATCATCTTGCGTCGCTCGATACTGAAACTCTCGGCCATGGTGACAACCAATGGATAGCCTTTTTGGGCACAGACCATCGCGAGACCGATGCCCGTATTGCCGCTCGTCGCCTCAATGACCGTTTGTCCGGGCTTGAGCGTACCGTTTTTTTCGGCGTCCTCGATGACGCCAAGCGCAAGTCGATCTTTAACAGAGCCCATTGGATTGAACGACTCGATTTTCATATAAACGTTGACGTTGTCGGGGCCGAGCTTGTTGAGTCGTACGATCGGCGTGTTGCCGATCGTGTCGAGAATGTTGTCGTACAGCACGTTCATTTCAATCTCCGTCTGTAAATTCCGCTGTGGTTTGGCGTTTACGATTAACAACCAGACGCGTAACGTCGGGCCTGGAATAGTGCCCGGCAACGTCCAGGCTGTGTCGTTCCTCCAGGACTCGCTCGTGGTCGAGTTCGGCGACACGTAGAGATTCTACATTGATTTCGGGCTCCAACAGCCAGTCCCCCGAAGGCAGGGCAATGCACGACCCACCGTCGGCCATGACGTTTTCCGCTGAATCGCGCAGGATATCGGCGGCGGGCAGACCTTCGCCAATATCCTCAATTCGCATCAAGCCCGATGTCGACACGACGAACGAACGACTTTCGCGCGCGATAAAACGCGTGATGTCCTCGGTATTTCGCACGCTGCCGGGCCAGATCGCGACATGCAGATCCTCACCCTGCGCGTACAGTGCCGACCGTGCCAGCGGTAGCCAGTTCTCCCAGCAGTTCAGGCCACCGACCGTAAACGGACCCAGTGTGTGCGTGCGCAGGCCATTACCGTCGCCGATAGCCCAGACGAGTCGCTCTTCGTGCGTTGGCATGAGTTTGCGATGCACCGAGCAGACTTTTCCGCTGTTGTCGATATAGACCATCGAGCAATACAGGCTGTGGCTTCCGCGATCGCCAGCCCGCTCTATGACGCCGAGATAGACCGAAATGCCACCTTTCTTGGCCGCCTTGCATACGTTGTCGAGATCGCCAGCTTCGATCGAGACGGCTTGGCCAACGTAGTGCGCGTACAGGGTTTTTTGCAGGTCAGACTCGAATTTCGCACCGCCGGTGCGTTCCACCCAGAACGGATAGCCGGGGACCAAGGCTTCGCCAAAGGTGACGAGATCGCAACCTTCGATTACGGCCTTGCCGATCCAATCAATGACCTTCGCGAGTGTGGCGTCGCGTTGTAGCCAGACTGGCGCAATTTGCGCCAGTCCGATTTTTAGTGTGCGATTTGTCAGTCGAAGTTCATCCGGTATGTAATGCCATAGGTCGCAGGTTCTCCTGGATATGACATCATCTTGTCCTCAGAGACCGGGATATCGAACGAGCCATAATGGTAGCGCTCGTCGGTAATGTTGCGGCCCCACAGTGTCAGAGTTGAATTGCTGTTGCCGAAGTTGAGGCCAAGTCTGGCATTGAAGATTCCGTAGCCGTCCTGCACGGTGAGCGGGTCGTTATCACCATCCGTTGTCTGATCGGACGCGTAGCTGTACTCGAGGCGCACGAAGGCGGTGTTGCTGGTACCAACATCGAAGTCCTGCGTCAGGGCCACGAACGCCCGGTCTTCAGGATTGTATGGGAGTGACTCACCTGTTCGTGGGCAACCGTCAGGCAGGTTGTTCGGATCAAAGGGTTGGTCCGCGCAACCCGGGTCGCCCTCGCCCTGCCACACGCCAATTTGCCTGACCCAGGAGTCCCATGCGGTGCCGTCCTCGAAAGAATTGAATGTGCCCTCGTTATGCGCGTACCACGCCTGAATCTCTGTCGAGTCCGTTGGGCGCCAAAGAAACTCGAGTTCAACACCCTCGATGGTCAAATCTCCGGCGTTTTGCATATTGAAGCCACCGCCGGAAAACGAGTTTGCCTGAAAATCCTCGAAATCGGTCTGGTACACCGTTGCGGCCACCTGGACGCGGCCATACTGACCTTTGAGTCCGACCTCGACAGACTTCGATGTCTCGGCCTGGAAGATCTGGTCGAAGGCGGGGTTGATACGATCGGCGTTGGTGCCGCCGGCCTTGAAGCCGGTTGAGTACGAGGCATAAAGCATCGTCGAATCCGCCGGGAAGAAGATCAGCTTGGCCGTGCCCGTGGTCTGGTCGTCACTCAATTTTTCTCTGACATCGTCCCGCGGTGCGAACGGGTCGAACTGGTACATGCCCCAGGCATCGTTGGGCTCGCTGACCGGTGCAAGGTCACCGGCTATCACGCCGTCGAGGCTACCGAACGGGCCGCCGAACGCAATGCCAAACGGGTCGGTAAAATATATGTTTGCCTCCGTCAATGCCACGCAGATTGCGCCACCCGCGTAATCACCAAGCGGGTTCATAGGATCAACGGGCGCACACGGGCGTAAATCAGGCAGTTGATTGTTGGTGGCGGTCTGCTGGTATACGGCGTTGATCTTCTTCGTCTCGTCCGTAAAGCGTGCCCCGAACGACACCGTAAACTTGTCGCTGACCGCATAATCCACCTGGCCGAACACCGCGAAGCCGCTATGTTCCTGCTCAACGTCATCAATCGCGTTGGTCCCGGCAGGAAATGGCTCAGTGGCCGGATTCAGGAGGCCGCCGACGCCTGCCATCTCCAGGGCCGCGTCAAGAGCATTCACGCCGTCAATGGTCTGTTGGGCCAGGGGATTCCCCAGCTTCGCAAACGCGTTAAACAACAGTCCCGCACTTGTGACGGTCGTACTGTCGAGGTCCTGGCCGAAATAGTAAGCGCCGGCGACCCAGGTGCTGCCCTCACCGAACTCACCGTTGAATTGAAACTCCTGCGAAACCGTCGATGCCTCGGCAGTATTAATACGCTCGATCAGGTCAACGTCGGAGAAATCAATGTCGGCATGGTCAAATGTATCGAACCTCCGGACCGCGGTGATCGATTTCATGCTAACTGAGTCGGTCAGGACCCAATTGAATTCGACCGAGATGCCGGTGTCTTCGTTGGTCGACTCCGGCGGGAAGTTCATTGACGTCCTGTAGTCGTCCCAGGAACCGCCGGCAACGATCGTGCCCGGCGTCGGACTGGCCGTCAGCGCCAAGTTGATCATGTCAAGCAGAGGTTGTGGGTAGTCGAAGTTCGTGAAGACGGTGCCGCCAAGGTTGCCATTGAGGAAATCCGATCCGACACCGAAGCCAGTGAGAATCAGCGTCGGATCTGCCTCAAGGGCTGGAAGAGCGCCTTTGAGCATGAGGCTATCGACTTGGGGCATTCCCACACAGCAAGTTTCGTCAATCTCGGCGTAATCGGCAATGATGCGCATGTTGAAATCGTTCGACGGTTCATACAAAAGCTGCAGCCGAGCCCCGATCCGGTCGCGATCGTTGTACACGTCTTTGCCGAGGGTTGTGTCATCGACAATTCCGTCACGTTGCGTGGAAAAAATAGTGCCGCGAATTGCGACGTTGTCGGTAACCGGAACATTGGCAGCCGCGGCGACCTTAACGAGACCGTAGTCGCCAGCCGTCACGTCCACGAACGCATCACGGTCCTGGCTTGGGCGAACCGTGCGCACCGAGACGGCGCCGGCAGCCGTGTTTTTGCCGAACAGCGTACCCTGCGGTCCACGCAGCACTTCGATGGCCTCGACATCGACAAGGTCGTTGATCATCGAGCTCTGTCGCGAACGGTACACCCCATCGACGTACAGGCCGACGGAGGATTCGACACCGAAATTGTTCGAGGTACTGCCGATGCTACGAATATTGAAATTTGACGTTGTTGATGTTTGGCTTCGGCCCATGATGAGGCTCGGTACGTTTTGCTGCAGGTCCCACACATCTTTGATACCGGCCTCTGCAAGCTGCGTACCAGATAGCGTACTCACCGCAATTGGCACATCCAAGATGTTTTGTTCACGTCTTTGACTAACGACAATGATTTCTTCGAATACTTCATTGGAGTCCGTCTGCGCCGCTGCCGTTGCGCCCGTTAACAGGCCCATTACAGCAACAGGCAACGTAATAGCGATTCCGACAATACGCGTATAAACAATCTGATCATTTTTATTCATTTTTAGCCCCCGAGTACACAGTACGGCTGCGACCTTTGTTAATCCGAGGATAACACGGTTCACCGCAAGCAAAATGTAAGTACTAACCGTCAAAGCCGCGCAATCATTAGGATATCTGTTAGATTACGGCGGGCAAACTGCTAATGCCGGAAGGACCGCTATGCACGGACTAATGATGGGCACGCCGCTGTTGATCTCGTCGATTGCGGAGCACGGTGCGAAGAATCACGGCGGTCGCGAAATCGTTTCGATAACTGCGGACAACCCGCGTCATCGATATACGTACACGGAATGTTTTGCCAGGGCCAAGCAGCTGGCAAATGCTCTTGATGGACTCGGTCTTACGCACGGAGATCGGGTCGCAACACTCTGCTGGAACGACTATCGACACCTCGAAGCTTATTACGGCGTTAGTGGCGCAGGATATGTTTGCCACACGGTTAATCCGCGGCTGTTCCCCGAACAACTGATATTCGTCATCAATCATGCCGAGGATCGCTGGGTTATGACGGACGTAATGTTCGTCCCGTTGCTCGAGTCACTCGGTGAAAAAATCGCGGGTGTCGAGGGCTTCATCATCATGACGGACGAGGCGCACATGCCCGAGACATCACTCAACAATGTCGTCTGTTACGAAACGCTGTTGGCGGCTGAATCGGCTGACTACCAATGGCCTGATCTCGACGAGACGTCCGCGTCGACGCTCTGTTACACATCAGGCACGACGGGTGATCCCAAAGGCGTGCTATACGATCACCGATCGACCGTATTGCATGCTTTTGCTGGCATTTCACCCGATGTCATGAACATGTCGAGTCTCGACAGTGTGCTTCCGGTCGTGCCGCTGTTTCATGTCAATGCCTGGGGTACGCCGTACGCGAGCGTCATGGCTGGTACGAAGATTGTCTACCCTGGCCCCAAAATGGGAGATGGTGAAACGCTGTTCGAGTTGTTCGATTCCGAGGACGTGACGCTCGCATTGGGTGTGCCCACAATCTGGCTGGCGTTATTGCAATATTGCGAGCAAGCCGGAAAACGACTCGACAAGCTGCAACGGACTGTTATTGGCGGTGCGGCCGTTCCACAATCGATGATTCGCGAATTCCGTGACGTGCATGAGGTCGAAGTACGTCAGGGCTGGGGCATGACCGAGATGAGTCCACTGGGCACGCTGAACTGCATCAAAGCCGGACTCGAAACTCTGTCAGATCAGGAACGACTCGATATAGCCACCAAAGCAGGACGCGGCATATTCGGGGTCGAAATGCGAATAGTCGACGATGACGGCGGTGAACTGCCCTGGGATGGTGTTGCCTACGGAGCATTACAAGTGCGCGGTCCGTGGATCTGTAGCGACTACTTCAAACTCGACGGTTCGGCGGATGCGCATACCGAGGATGGGTGGTTCGATACCGGTGATGTGGCAACAATCGACCCTGAGGGTTACATGTCAATTACTGATCGCACCAAGGACGTGATCAAGTCTGGCGGAGAGTGGATCAGTTCAATCGAGCTGGAGAATGCCGCGATGGGCCATGCGGCGGTCGCCGAAGCCGCCGTGATTGGTATCGCACATCCCAAATGGACCGAGCGACCGCTACTCATTGTTGTCACAGCAGAAGGCAAACAGGTCGGCACCGAAGAGATGCTCGCGTGGTATGACGGCAAGGTCGCTACCTGGTCAAAACCCGATGACGTTGTTTTCGTCGATGAACTGCCACACACGGCAACAGGAAAAGTCAAAAAGATTGAATTGAGACGTCAATTTGCCGACTATCAGTTCCCCGAGTAAAGTCTGACGGCTGAATCGCCGATCATCTGGAGAAAGCATGGCCGAACCGCTACGCCTTTATGGATTGAAAGCGCTGATTACCCATGCCGTGGGCGGCATTGGCGAAGCGTCGGCACGCACGCTCGTTAAACATGGCGCCAAGGTGTTGGCTGTCGATACGATTAACAGTGGAGTAGAGCAACACTTCAAGTCCGTTAAAGGCATAGAAGGGCGCTCTGCCGTTCTCAACGATGCGGCACGCATGCCCGTCCTCATTGAAGAGGCCGTTGAGTATCTCGGTGGAGTTGATATTCTGATCAACGACTTCCCGCCGCAGATGGATGCGCCACTGGCAGATGGCGACGATAAATCGACCACAATCATCGAGTTTCGCTCGGCGCTTGTTATGTCGATCTGTCGCTCTGCGATGCCACATTTGAAAAAGAGCCCGGCCGGGCGAATCATCACGATCGGTTTTTTGCGCAGCGTTTTCTCGGCGGACGGCGCTGGTTCGTTCGCAGCCTCCGAGCAGGACCTCGCTGCCGTGACGAAAGCGCTGGCCTTGGAATCAGGTAGTTTCGGAATAACCGTCAACTATGTGCAGCCTGGTGCGATCATGACGCCTGCCAGTCGGGACGTATTCAAAAAAGATATGGCGTTGCGTGATTTCTGTATCGCTGACTCGGCGGCAGGCCGACTGGGCGAGCCCGTTGATATAGCGAAAGTCGTATTGTTTCTTGCGAGCGACGATGCAGCATTTGTCAGCGGCACCGGTGTGGTCGTTGATGGCGGCAGTGCCAGCGGCTGAAGACCATGCACCCCGTTCTCGATGATCTCATTACGCTCTTGAGGCTCGAGCGTATCGAAGAAAATATTTTCC
>Ga0255049_10001258_pt1 | contig 14161 bp, 9 predicted proteins | sample JV7_2_3_MG_FD_183615 | JGI IMG/M metagenome (GOLD analysis project Ga0255049, IMG submission 183615) | Seawater microbial communities from Jervis Inlet, British Columbia, Canada - JV7_2_3 | ecosystem: Environmental > Aquatic > Marine > Inlet | place: Canada: British Columbia | collected 2016-10-06
TGAAGCGACCATGAGCGGCAAGCAGGACACGCTCTTGCCCCGCGGCCAGGTGGAAGCTCTGCTCAACCGGACGATCGCCGCACTTGCCAAGGTGGGAACGGCCAACACGATACGCGCGATCGTGGACCACGGATTCAACCGGCAGACCCCGCTGGGCGACACCATGGCCCGGCTGGCCGTCCTCGGCTCGTACGATCTCTCCAGCCATGCCGACGTCGTCGACCAACTCACCGGTGCGCTACGCAAGGCACTACCCTCGCGCGTGCTCGGCTTCGTGATGCACAAGAACACCGCGCAACTGATCTGGTTGATCCGGGCACTCGCCATGACACCGAGTTCGAGCGTCGGCTCGCTGATGGAAGAAATCGTCGAACGATTCTCCGACCACGAGTTCGCCGAGTCGGCTTCCAAGGTGCTGGAAAGCTTCGGGGCGACACGGCCGAGCGGCGATCCCCAGGCAAGCCTGAACGGCGATGTCGAACTCTTCGGACTGCCGAACCTGCTGCAAAGCCTGGCCGATTCGCAATTGACCGGCACGTTGACCCTGGTGGATCGCGAACACAAGCCCTTCGCGACCCTGGACCTGGAAGATCGCATGCTCGTCGGCTGCACGACGGGCTCGCTGAACGGAGAGACCGCATTCTGGCAGCTCTTCGAAAAGCCTACTCCGGGAACGTTCTCATTCAAGCGCGGCAAGCCCGAGCACGGTGACGGCGAACCGTTCGAGGTCATGCCCTCCATCCTCGAAGCCTTGCGCCGGCACGACGAGTACAACGCGGCGCGTGCGGTCGTTCCCGACGAGGCCGATCTGGTCACCGGCCCGGTCACGCCGACCCCCTGCGAAGACGAGGATGACCTGGCGTTCATGCGCTCTGTCTGGGTCAAGGCGTCGAGCGGAGCGACGCCGGAGAAGTGCGAGGCCGCGATCGCCTCGGATGGCTACCGGATTCGCCGGTTGTTCGTACACTGGATCGAAACCGGTGCCCTGCGGCCGGCCTAGCGGCGCCGCATTTCCCGTTGTCCGCGTAGGCGAGGTATATTGGCGCGGATCAGAGGGGAGACGCTCATGAGTGAAGCGGAAACACAGCAACCGCCGACCGAGCAACCGCTGCCGACCTACGTGATCGAGGGGGCACGATCGAGCCGTTCGCGTTGCAAGACCTGCCGGCGCAAGATCGACAAGGGCGTGTTGCGCCTGGGGATCCTGATCGAGGGGCCCTATGGCATCGGCTATATGTGGCATCACCTCAATTGCGCCGCGCGCAGTCATTTCGAGCGCGTCAAGGAGGCCTACGAGGAAGAGGCCTGGCTCAACGCCAAGGAAGCGCCGACCAAACTCCCCGGCCTCGAATCGTTGGAGCAGCAACAACAAAAAGCCGAAGAGCGCCGTAAGAGCAAGAAGGACATCCCCTACGTCGAGATCGACCCGTCGGGCCGCGCCAAGTGCAAGCACTGTGGCGAGGCGATGGAGAAGGGCAACGTCCGCGCCGTGCTCGGACGCGGTGTGTATTTCGGCAACCAGGTGCGCGTGGCGCCGATCACCGTACACCCGGCCTGCGTTGCAGCCGAACTTGAGAAGGACGACTGCGAGACCGAGGCGCCCGGACTGATCGAGGTGATGCGTGCCAACAGCGAGGTCGATGAGGCGCTGTTTGCCGCCACCGTCGCCGAGATCGGTGAGCTTCCCGAGGCCGAGGAAGAGGAAACCGCTCCCGGCGGATCGACCATCGACATCAAGCCCGATCTTTGACCGGCGGCGCGCAGTTCTTCTGCTTTGATTTCTGACCCCGCGTTGGCGCGAACCCACGCCCTTGTTTAGCATGGCCGAACGGCCATGATGACCCTCAAGCAGATGCGAGTCGGTTCGACCGCGATCCTCAGCGAGATCCGCGCCGAGCGCGCGTTCCGCCGCCGCCTGATGGAAATGGGATTGCTTCCCGGGACCCGGGTCCGGCTGATGCGCCGTGTTCACGTGGGTGGCCTGGTTCAACTACGGGTCCGAGGTTGTAGCGTCAGTCTGCGGCTCACGGAAGCCGAGCACCTGCGCTTCGTGACGGATAGCGACGAATGAAGCTTCTTCACCCGACCGCGGTGCCTCCGCTGGTCACCCTGTGCGGCAGTCCCAACACGGGCAAGACGTCGATCTTCAACCGGCTGACGCGGATGAACCGGAAGGTCGGCAATTATCCGGGCATCACCGTCGAGAAGTTCGAGGCGCAGATCGCCCTCGATGCGCAGCACCCCGCGGTGATTTGCGACGTGCCGGGCACGTTCAGTCTGAGCGCGCACAGCGCCGAGGAGCAGATCGCGATCCTCGCCATTGCGGGGATCCCCCCGCTCGATCCACCCGATTTGACGGTGGTCGTCGTGGACGCGACGCAACTCTCGCGCAGCCTGTATCTCGTGCTGCAGATCATCGAGACGGGCGGCGCGGCGATCGTAGCGCTCAACATGTTCGATCTATTGAAGAGCCGGGGGCTCGAGATCGACGTCGCCGCGATGGAGCGCGCGCTCGGCATCCCGGTCGTTCCGGTCTCGGGGTTGACCGGTGAAGGGATCGACGACCTCCGCCGACGCATGATCGACGTGCTCGATGCGCCCGACACCGGACGGGCCGCTTGCCCCTGGGAGCCCACCGAGGCCGTCGTTCGGGAAGACATCCAAGCGGTCGTCCAGGCGCTCCCCGATACATGGTTGCGTAAATCGCCGGCGCGAAGGAAAGCGTTGGCAACGTGGTCGCTGCTCTCGATCGGGGAAGACGACGAACTTGACCACGTGTCCCCCGAACTACGGCAAACGGTGACCGAGCGGCATGCCCTGGCCGCCAAGCAGGGACGCGACATCGACCTCGAGATCATCGAATCGCGTTACGGCTGGATCGACGCCCACCTCGGACGTTTCCTACAGGAGAAACCGCCAGCGGGAAAAACGTTCACCGAGCGGATCGATAGCGTGATGTTGCATCCGTGGATCGGATTCGTCCTGTTTCTCGTGGTGATGAGTGTCGTGTTTCAGGCGTTGTTCAGCTGGAGCGCCCCGGTGATCGAGTTGGTCGAGATCGGGGTCGGTAGGCTCGCCGAAGGGACGCGGACCTTGCTGCCGGCCGGGCTGGTCGAGGACTTCATCGTCGAGGGCGTGATTGGCGGCGTGGGTAGCGTGGTCGTCTTTCTGCCGCAGATCCTGCTGCTGTTTTTCTTCATCGGGCTGATGGAGGATACCGGCTACATGGCGCGTGTCGCCTTCGTGATGGACCGTCTGATGCGGGTCATGGGGTTGCACGGCCGCGCATTCGTGCCGATGCTCTCCGGCTTTGCCTGTGCGGTCCCCGCTGTGCTTGCGACGCGAACGATGGAGCGCCAGCGCGACCGTTTCCTCACGATTCTCGTGATCCCGCTGATGACCTGCAGCGCCCGCCTGCCCGTGTATACCCTGATCATCGGCGCGCTGTTTCCGCCGTCGCACGTGTTCGGGATCGTGCCGGTGCAGGGCCTGTTGATGCTCGCGATGTACGTGTTTGCGACGGCCATGGCCCTGATCGTGACGGCGGTGCTCGGACGCACGCTGCTGCGTGGACCGTCGGTTCCGTTGATCCTGGAGATGCCTCCGTATCGCCGCCCGCACCTGCGCGATGTGCTGCGCATGATGTGGATGCGATCGTCGCTGTTCCTGCGCGAAGCCGGAGGGATCATCCTGCTTTGCGCGATCATCCTGTGGGTCTTGCTCAGTTTCCCGACGCAGCCGACGCTGGACGCCGACTACGAAGGGCTCCGCACACAAGCCCGGCAAGCGCTGAGCGGCGCGGCGCTGGACGAGCGTCTCGAATCTCTCGACACCCGGGAAGAGGGAGCGATCTTCCGCCGTAGCTACGGTGCGCGGATGGGCCAGGTCATCGAACCCGTACTAGCCCCGCTCGGTTTCGATTGGAAGATCGGCGTGGGGATCATCGGCGCATTCGCAGCGCGCGAGGTGTTCATCTCCACGATGGGTGTGGTCTACGGCGTCGGTGCCGATGCCGATGAGGAATCGGTGACGCTGCGTGCGCGGATCCACGGCGAGACCCATGACGACGGCCGGCCCGTTTACACACCTCTGGTCGGGCTATCCCTGATGGTCTTCTTCGCGCTCGCTTGCCAATGCATGAGCACGCTCGCCGTGATCAAGCGCGAGACGCGCAGTTGGCGCTGGCCGCTGTTCGTCTTCGCCTACATGACGACGCTGGCGTGGGTCATGAGCTTTGCGGTTTACCAGGGCGGACGGCTGCTGGGGTTCAGCTGACCTATAACGGCCGGATGACGATCTGACCGCTCTGGGATTCCACGGTCAAGATGGCGCCACCGGTGCCACGTGCCAGTTTCGCGGTATTCTTCTCGAACTGATCGACGTCGACGTTGACGCCGCTGCCCTTTACCGCGCCCTCGGTCGAGGTCGCTTCCATCTGGAACGACGCAAACGTCCCCAGGCGCACGGTCACGTTGCCGGTGGCGGAACGAATAGACGCTTCCTTCGTGTGTTTGAGTTCGGTCGCCAACTCGACATCGCCGGTATCGCTGGAGATCGTCATGGACTCCGGTTCCAACCCTTCGAGCAACACCTTCCCGCTTCCCGTCGAAGCCTCCACGTGTGTCGAGAGAATCTTGTTCCCTGTCACGGGACCACGGGCAGAGTCGATGCGCACACTGTCCGAGCGGATCTCGACGAGTTCGATGTTCCCGCTACCTGTTTCGACATTGAGGTTGTCGCCGTTGAAGCCCCACACGCGGGCCGAGGCGCCCTCCGTGGTCACGTGCAGGTCGCCGAACAGACGCCCGGCATGCAGCTCTCCCTGCTTGACCCGAAGCGCGATGTCGCCGCGCACCCCGTTGGCCTCGACCGTCCCGACGTGCTGGTAGATTGAAACGTGCAAGTCCATCGGTATCTCGATCTTGACGGTGACCGACACCGCGGTCGCGCCGCGAGCGTTACCGATCTCCACCGCGCGCCCGTCGTACCGCGTCGAGATCGTCTTGCGTTTGACGAGCGGGGCGAGCCACTTCGAGTACACGCTGGCGACGCCGGTCTTGGGCATGCGGAACAACCGGGCGTCCGGGAACGTCACGGACCACTTCACCTTGCCGCCCTCATCGCTGCGAACGAGTTGGACTTGCTGGGCCAGGCGCCGTGCCTCGACGGCCTCGGTGGACTCAGCAACGACGTGCGCACGAATGCGAACCTCGCGCCCTTTGGGCTGCGGCATCACCTCGATCGCGCCGAGCAGGTTCTCGAACTCGACGGATGAACCGCGCGCCGCGGTGAAGCTGGTCTCGAGATCCGCCTCGAAGGTCTGTGCCTTGACCTTGCCGGCCATCGCGGCCGGTGAGACGAGGATTCCCAGCAATAGAAACAGCGGCCAAACGGCCCGGCGAACGAACATGTCCCAACTCCCGCGCCCCCCTGCTGAGAGAACATAGGTTCCGACCGAACAAGCAACCAACTTCGAGACCGTAACCGTCGTAGAATGGCCCGATCGGGTCATTTTCGAGGGGAACGATGGAGGCCAAGGGAGTGGTGGCGGCAGGCCACCCGCAGACGGCCCGGGCGGCGGAGGAGATCCTGCTGGCGGGCGGCAATGCGTTCGACGCCGCACTGTCCGGGATGTGCGCCGCCTGCGCGACCGAGCCGATGCTTTGTTCGCTTGGCGGGGGTGGACACATGCTCGCCAGCCGTGGCCGGGACGCGCCGGTGGCCTACGATTTCTTCGTCCACACGCCGGTCGAGCGTCCTAGCGGGGAGAGCGATTTCCGGGAAGTGTTCTGCGACTTCGGCCCCGCCAGTCAACCGTTCAATATCGGATTAGGGTCGATTGCAACCCCCGGAGTCGTACGGGGGCTGTTCGAGATCCATCGCGAACTCGGCTCGATGCCGATCCGCGATGTCGTGGCGCCGGCAATCGCGCTCGCCCGGGAAGGCGTCGAGGTCTCGGCGTTGCACGCCTACATCTTTCGTGTCGTCGAATCGATCTTCATGGCGAGCGCGGCGGCGCGCTCCACGTACTGCAGCCCGAGGGATTCGGCTCTGCTGATCGGCGAGGGCGAACTGCATCGCCAGCCCGAACTGGCCGACACCCTCGACGTGCTGGCGATCGAGGGCGACGATCTTTTTTATCGCGGCGAGATCGCGCAGGCGATCGACCGGCAGTGTCGCGACGGTGGCGGATCGTTGACCCTACGGGACATGGATGGCTACCGGGTCGAACGTCATCGCCCGCTCGCCGCCGACTATCGCGGCGTGCGTATGTTGACCATGCCGCCGCCGTCCTCCGGCGGGACGCTGATCGTATTCGCCCTCAAACTGCTGGAGGCCGTGCGCGATCTGGGTTCGATCCCGTTCGGTTCGACCGAACAGATGGGAATCATCGCGGAGGTGCTCGGCCTCTCCGATCGCGCTCGTGTGGAAGTGCTGGTCGAGGGTTCCTCGCACATCGACGCCGGCACGCTGCTCGACGACGAACTGCTCGAGCGCTACCGGCAGCAGATCAAGGGACGTGCGGCCGCGTTCCGGGGTACGACCAGCCTGGCCGTGATCGACTCGCGCGAAAACGTCGCGACACTATCGTTTTCCAACGGAGAGGGCTGCGGTGAGATGGTTCCCGGTACGGGGTTGATGCTGAACAACATGCTCGGCGAGGAAGATCTCGTTCCACAGGGATTCCATCGCTGGCCGGTCGATCAGCGCATGACCTCAATGATGGCGCCGAGCATGCTACTGTTCTCCGATGGGCGCCTCGTGGCGACCGGTTCGGGCGGTTCGAAACGAATTCGCACTGCGATCCTCCACGTGATGCTCAACCTGATCGACTACGGCACGTCCGTCGAGGAGGCGGTCAACCGTCCGCGCATCTTCCTCGAGAACGGCCACCTCAGCGTCGAGGGTGGGTACGACACCGCGCAGGTCGAACGCCTCGTGGAACACTACCCGGAACACAGGGTGTGGGACGAGGTCAACCTGTTCTTTGGCGGCGCCCACACCGTGGAACGCCGCCGCGGCAGCGGTTTTGCCGGCGCAGGGGATCCGCGGCGCGCCGGCGTATGCCGCGTCGCCGGGAGCCGGCCGGCATGAGGGCGCGAGCGATTCTTGCGTCGACACTGCTGCTCGCGTCGTGTAGCGGTGAATCCGGAGACGGATCGTCCGCAACGGCGACACCCGCCGACCCGCGGCCCGAGAGCACGATCCGGATGGCCGAGTTGCTCGATAACCTGGCCGCCGAGGTGACCGAGGCCAGCGCGATGTACCGCAACGACGAGTACGTCGCGTTGCTCGAGGCGTCGCGCCCGCGTTTCGGCGCGACGATGATCGAGCACGCCAACACGCTGGCGGTCCAGCTACTGCGTGCCGGTCGGACCGAGGAAGCGATTGCCCAGATCGATCGCGTGACGGAGATCCTCGAAGCGGCCGGAATGGACTCCGAAAAGAACCGTCGTACGCTACAACGGCTTCGTGGTTTGGCGTACCTGCGGCTCGGCGAGCAGGAAAACTGCCTGGTCCGGCACACGATCGAATCGTGTCTGTTGCCGATTCGCGGCGAGGGCGTGCACTCGATCGAGCGCGGATCGAGGACGGCGATCGGGATCTACACCGAGTTGCTCGAGACCGATCCCGACAATCTCGCGTTTCGCTGGCTGCTCAACCTGGCGTACCAGACGCTCGGGGAATACCCGGATGGGGTTCCCGAGCGATATCGAATAGCACCGGAGGTCTACGCCGCCGAGGCGAGCACCCCGCGCCTGCTCGACGCGGCTCCCGCGGCGGGGCTATCGCATTTGGCGTTGTCCGGCGGCGCGGCGATGGACGACTTCAACGGTGACGGGTTGCTGGACCTCGTGGCATCGTCATGGGGCATGCGCGATCCGCTGAAATTCTTTGCCGCGGTCGGCGACGGGACGTTCGAGGACCGCAGCGCTCCCGCGCTGCTGGAGGGTCTCGACGGCGGTCTCAACCTCAACCACGCCGACTACGACAACGACGGCGATCCGGACATTTACGTGATGCGTGGCGCGTGGCTCGGGAGTTTCGGCGAACACCCCAATTCGTTGTTGCGCAATAACGGCGACGGGACGTTCGAGGATGTGACCGTCGCGGCGGGCCTGCTGAGCCTGAACCCCTCACCGACCGCGGCGTGGGGCGACTACGACAACGACGGCTGGCTCGACCTCTTCGTCGGCAACGAATCGCGGGGAAAACCCCGCCCCTGCGAACTCTGGCGCAACAACGGCGACGGGACGTTCAGCGACGTTGCCGCCGAGGTCGGTCTGGACCACGTCGGGTTCGTCAAGGGCGCGGTCTGGGGCGACTACGACAACGACGGCCGGTTGGATCTGTTCCTGTCGCGGATCGGGGACACCAACCTGTTGTTCCACAACGACGGGCCGGGCGAGAACGGTTGGAGGTTCTCGGAGGTCGGCGAGCGGGCGGGTGTCACATTGCCGATCAAGAGTTTCCCCACGTGGTTCTTCGACTACGACAACGACGGCCGGCTGGATTTGTTCGTGGCGACGTTTGCCGAATTCACCGGCAGCGCGCTAACGCAGGTGGTTGCCGACTACCTCGATCTTCCCGTCGACGTGGAGCGCAGCAAGCTGTACCGCAACCGCGGCGACGGCACGTTCGAGGACACGAGCGAGCGAGCCGGTGTCGATCGCGTATTGCTGGCGATGGGATCCAACTTCGGCGACATCGACAACGACGGCTGGCTGGACGCGTATATCGGCACCGGAGAGCCGGCGCTGGGGACGCTCGTCCCGAACGTCATGCTGCGCAACGAGGAGGGTAAGCGATTCGCCGATGTGACCGCAGCGGCGGGCATGGGCAACCTGCAGAAGGGTCACGGGATCGCCTTCGGTGACATCGACAACGACGGCGACCAGGACGTCTTTGCGGTGATGGGCGGTGCTTACAGCGGCGACATCTACCAGAATATCCTGTTCGAGAACCCCAGCGAGGCCCACTGGGTCACGCTGCGTCTGGTCGGGACGGAGTCCAACCGAAGCGGCATCGGGGCGCGCATCAAGGTCACCGTGCGCACTCCCGGCGGGACGCTCCGCGAGATCCACCGAGCCGTCGGCACCGGCGGGAGCTTCGGGTCGTCCAGCGTGCAACAGGAAATCGGCCTCGGTCGTGCCGAGGCCATCGAATCGATCGAGGTTGTCTGGCCCGCGAGCGGCCGAACGGACTCTCTCGGCGGAGCGCCGATGGATGCCGTGTTGCGCGTAACCGAAGGCCGGGGGAGTTTCGAGGTCGTTCCCTCAAAGTTGATCCGGCTCGGAAAAGAACGTCACGCCGGGAATCAGGCGCACCCGTGAACGGTTGGCCGTCGAGGGAGGGGTTGTCGATGCAACGCCGCTGTTTGTTGTTCGCCGCCGTCGTTTGCCTGAGCGCCGCGTCCGCATGGGCCGGGGACTGGCCGCGTTTTCTGGGTCCCACCAGTGACGGCAAATCGACCGAAACGGGTCTCGATCTGACCTGGCCCGAAAGTGGACCGCCGCTGGTCTGGGAAGTCGAGGTCGGTGACGGTTACACGATGCCCGCGATCGCCGATGGCAAGCTGTTCGAATTCGATCGCCGCGAGGATACGGCTCGCCTGACGTGTCGCGAGGCGGCCACCGGGAAGGAACTCTGGCGCGTCGAGTACCCGACCGACTACGAGGATATGTACGGCTACAGTACGGGTCCGCGCGGGACGCCGGTCATCGACGGCGAGCGCGTCTACACCTACGGCGTCGAGGGCCGGCTCCGCTGCCATGCGGTGGACGACGGCAAGTTGCTCTGGGAGGTCGACACCGTCAAGAAGTTCGGCGTCGTACAGAATTTTTTCGGCGTGGGGTCGACGCCGGTCATCGAAGACGATCTGCTGATCGCGATGGTCGGCGGGAGTCCGGAGGGCTCTCCCGGGATTCAATCCGGAGAGGTCGAAAGCGCCGGCACGACGGTCGTCGGGTTCGACAAGAAGACGGGAACGGTCCGCTACGCGACCGGTTACGATCTGGCGAGCTATTCTAGCCCGGTGCTCACGACCCTCGACGGGCGCCGCCGGGGTCTGCTGTTCGCGCGCGGCGGTTTGCTCGGCTTCGATCCGGCCAGCGGCAAGATCGGCTTCAAGTTTCCGTGGCGCTCCAAGATACTCGAGAGCGTGAACGCGGCCAATCCGGTGGTCGTAGGCAACCGGGTGTTGATCACCGAGTGCTACGGGCCCGGGAGCGCGCTGCTACAGCTGAAACGCGAGGGCTACGAGGTGTTGCGAGAAGATCCACCGCGGGGCAAGAGCATGGCCTCGCACTGGGCCACGCCGATCCACATCGACGGGACGGCCTACGGTTGCAGCGGGCGCAACAGCGGGGACGCCGAGTTGCGCGCGGTCGGTTTTGCGGACGGCAAGGTGGCCTGGAGCCAGCCCGGCCTCGGACGCACCACGATGATCCACGTCCAGGGCCATCTGCTCGTCCTCGGCGAGCGCGGGCGGCTGTTCGTCGTCGAGGCCACTCCCGCCACCTTCAAGCAGGTCAGCGCGACCGAACCGCTGGTCAGCTACCCTGCGTGGAACCCTCCCGTCCTCGCCAACGGGTTGCTGTACGTCCGCGGTGCGGACAAGCTACGCTGTTTCGATCTGCGAGAAAAGCGCGATTGATCCGACGATCGCGAGTCTTCGAAGGTCACTCCGAAATGCCGACCTGATCGAGCAGGAAGGCATACTCGAACGCCGTCTCCTCATACCGCTTGGTGCGTGCCGACCCGCCCCCGTGCCCGGCTTCCATCTCGGTCTTGAGCAGCAACGTCGAATCGCCGGCCTTCGTTGAACGCAGCTTGGCGACCCACTTTGCCGGTTCGAAGTATTGCACCTGGGAATCATGGAGACCGGTGGTCACGAGCAGCGCGGGATATTCCTGCGCCGCGACGTTGTCATAGGGTGAATACGACTTCATGTAGTCGTAGTACTCCTTGACCTTGGGGTCGCCCCATTCATCGAACTCGCTGGTCGTCAGCGGGATACTATCGTCCAGCATCGTCGTCACGACATCGACGAACGGAACCGCCGCGTGCGCGGCATGGAACAACTCGGGGGCCAGGTTGACCACCGCACCGATCAGCAATCCGCCGGCGCTTCCCCCCTGCGCCGTGAGCCGCTCGGGAGTTGTGTACTTCGCGTCGACAAGATGCTGTCCACAATCGATGAAGTCGGTGAACGTGTTCATTTTCTTGAGCAGTTTGCCGTCCTCATACCAGTGGCGACCCATCTCCTGACCGCCACGGATGTGCGCGATGGCGTAGACCATGCCGCGGTCGAGCAGGCTGATGCGGTAGGCGCTAAAGTTGGCGTCACGGCTGGATCCGTAAGAGCCGTAGCCTCCCAGCAACAGTGCATTGCTACCGTCCAACTCGAGGCCCTTGCGGTGCACCAGGGAGATCGGGACGCGCACGCCGTCCCGCGCGGTAGCGTAAACGCGTTTCGAGACATAGTTGCTTCTGTCGAAACCCCCGAGAACCTCGTCCCGCTTCAGCAGCGCTTTCTCGCGCGTGTTCATGTCGTAGTCGTAAATCGAATCGGGCGTGGTCAACGACTCGTAGTGATAGCGCAGAATCGTCGTGTCGAATTCCTCGTTGTCGCGCGCGAACGCGAGGTACGTCGGCTCGCCGAAGTCGAGGTAATGTTCCTCGCTACCGTCCCACGGGCGGATACGCAGTTGGCGTAAACCTTCCTTGCGTTCACTCACGACCAGGTGGTCGCGGAAAATCTCGAATCCGGACAGGTAGATGTCGTCACGCGCCGGGATCACCTCGGTCCAGTTCGACATCGCGGTCTTCCCGATCGGCGTCTTCATCAATCTGAAGTTCTTGGCCTGATCGTTTGTCCGGATGTAAAAATCGTCGCCGTAGTGATCGATGTCGTACTCGTGGCCACGTTCGCGCGGAAGGAAGACCTTGAATTTGGAATCCGGCTTGTCGGCCTCGATGTAGCGGTACTCATTGGCCAACGTTTGACTGCACCCGATCATCACGTAACGCTTCGATTTGGTTCTCCCGACCCGGCAGTTGAACGTCTCGTCGCCCTCCTCGTAGACCCGAACGTCCTGCGCCGCGTCCGTACCCAGTTTGTGTTTCCAGATCTGGAAATAGCGCAGCGTTTCAGGGTCCTGGCGCGTGTAAAACAACGTCTTGCCATCGGCAGCCCAGACCAGATTGCTGGTCACGTTGTCGATCACCTCGTCGCGCGTCTCACCCGTCTCGAGATTCTTGAAGTAAATCGTGTAGATCCGACGCCCGACGTCGTCGACGCCATACGCCAGAAGATTGTGGTCATCGGTGGTTTGCAGCCCAGAGACCCGGAAGTAGCCGTCGTGCCCGGTGGCGAGTTCATTGACGTCGATCAGGATCTCTTCATCGGCGTCGAGCGAACCCTTCTTGCGAGCGAAGACGCGATAATCCTTCCCTTCTTCGGTCCGCGAGTAATAGAAATAGTCGTCACGTTTGACGGGGACCGTCTCATCGTCCTGTTTGATCCGTTCGGTGAACTCGCTGACCAGCGTCTTCTGGAGTGAGACCGTATGCGCGGTCATCGCGTCGGTGTAGTCGTTCTCCGCGTCCAGGTACGCAATCGTATCGGGATTTTCGCGTTGGTTGAGCCAGTAGTAATTGTCGACGCGCACATCACCGAGGTTCTCGAGTTCGTGGGGTACGACCGCTGCGAGAGGCGGTTCGAGGTCGGCCGGTGGCCCCTCGTCGTAGGCGCCGCTACAGGCGGCGAGGCCGATCAACAGGAAGACCACGGAAAGATTTAGGAATTGACGCATCGGCATTTCACTCCTTGAATAGGCGGGTCATCGTACCGCCCGTCCCACCCCGGGGCCAGCGATCCGCCGACAGGGGGAACGGTTGCCCATCAGGTTCTACGGCGAGGAACCGTCTGGGTTCGCGCCCCCGGCGAGGCCTGCGCTATCCTGCCCCCAGCCACCCGGATTTCAGCAAGGAGACCCCAGGGATGCGTTTTTCGACCAAGCAGATCCACGCCGGCATCGAGCCCGACCCGAAAACCGGATCGATCCTGACCCCGATCTACCAGACCACCACCTACGTGCAACCCTCGGTCGATGAGTACCTGTCCAAGGGCTACTCCTACTCGCGCACCGGAAACCCCACCGTCCGCGCCCTCGAACGCAAGATCGCGCTGCTCGAGGACGGGCACGATGCAACCTGTTTTTCGACCGGGATGGCGGCGATCCAGGCCACGATGCTGGCGCTGCTCAACGCCGGCGATCACGCGATCATCTCCGACGTGGCCTATGGCGGGACCTACCGCCTGTGCACCAAGGTGCTGAACCGTTTCGGCATCGAGTTCACGTTTGCCGACACGTCCGATGCGAACAACGTCCGCGAGGCGCTCCGCGACAACACCCGGTTGATCCTGACGGAGACCCCGGCCAATCCGACGCTCAAGCTCACGGATATTGCTGCCGTCTCGAAGGTCGCGCAGGAACGCGGCATCCCGCATGCCGTCGACAACACGTTCCTGACCTCGTACTACCAACGCCCGCTGGACCTCGGCGCGGATCTGTCGATCCACTCCACGACCAAGTACTACGACGGCCACAACGCGACCGTCGGTGGCGCCATCGTCGCAAAGACGGCCGAGTTGGATGAGAAACTGCGTTTCATCCAGGGCTCGAACGGCACGATCATGTCGCCGCAGGTTGCCTGGCTCACGCTGCAAGGCATCAAGACGCTGACGGTTCGCATGGACAAGCAATGCGAAAACGCAATGAAGATCGCACGCTTTCTCGAAGAGCACGCCAAGGCCGAGAACGTTTGCTACCCGGGGCTCGAGTCGTTCTCGCAACACGAACTCGCCAAGAGCCAGGCGACAGGTTTTGGTGCGATGTTGTGGTTCGAGGTCGTCGGTGGTGCAAGCGCCGGCAAGAAACTGATGGACACCGTCAAGCTTCCGTGGACGCTGGCCGAGAACCTCGGCTCGCTCGAATCGCTGGTCACGCACCCCGCGACGATGACGCACGCGGCGGTCGAACCGGCCGAACGCAAGCGTGTCGGGATCACCGACGGGCTGGTACGGCTATCCGTCGGACTCGAAGATGCCCAGGACCTGATCGACGCGTTGGATACGGCCCTGGCCGGGGTGTAG
>Ga0255049_10001265_pt1 | contig 14130 bp, 8 predicted proteins | sample JV7_2_3_MG_FD_183615 | JGI IMG/M metagenome (GOLD analysis project Ga0255049, IMG submission 183615) | Seawater microbial communities from Jervis Inlet, British Columbia, Canada - JV7_2_3 | ecosystem: Environmental > Aquatic > Marine > Inlet | place: Canada: British Columbia | collected 2016-10-06
CAAATAGAATTTATCTGCATGCTCTCCCTGGTGAAACAAGACATCACCCTCCTTAATTCCCAGTACCGTGCTAGAGTTAGACAGGAACTTCATAAATCTGTCATCCAATTCGTAGAAGAATGCATGGCTGGACAGGGAATCCTCGATTGGCTGCTTACTCATTTCACTTCTCTCCGCTTCAATCAGGATCATCAGTATTAAGCCTCCTTTGGTACTTTTCATTGATCCATAGCAATAATGAAGATAATCAATCAAAAGGATATAACCGGTTACCCCGGCTCAGGCGCTATGTGGCGCGAAATTCGAGTTGCCGATCCCACGGCGGAGCCGTGACAGCGAGCATCTGCAGGGAATTGATCAAAATCAATAAGTTTAGATAATTGATATACTATTATTCAGGAAAAGCTTCGGGATTATTGAGTAGTATGACCAATAAAAAAAATGTAACGGTAACAGATATCCCAGAGCATACCCTTGAAATTGTTACCGACGCAGGAGAAGGTGCGCAAAAATGCGCCCAGATCTTTAGCCAGACCTGCGCCAAGATGGGTAATGGCGTCTGGACGGTGGAGATTATTCCCGCCGAGATCGAACCCCCTCAACGGCACGTGACCAGCGCCTCGGGTAATATCATCCGCTTTGGAGCAGACAAGGTAACCAACTGGGGGGACCAGTCGAAGCTCGCTGTCGCCTTCAATGATCAGGTGCTGCTTTCACGCCATCGACTTGATTCTTTGCGTGACGACTGCATCATTCTTTTCGAAAGCGTATGGGAGCACCATGAGGACGAGGAGTTTCGCAAGGAGTTTGCGGCGGCTATGGAGGAAATGTCTTCGAAGAACTATCGATTTATTAAAGTTCCCATAGAGGAAGAAACACTCAAGGTCGTAGACAATGCGCAGCTTGGCAAAAACATGTTTGCGCTGGGCTTGCTGGCAGAAATTTATCAACGCGACCTGTCCATCATTGAGAGGCAGATAGCACATATCTTCCGGCATAAATCCGCCATGGTCACTGAAGCCAATATAGAGCTTGTGCAACATGGGGTTGCCTGGGCACAGGAGAACCTGGACTTCCAGTTCAAAATTAGCTCTGTACCGACGGAAGAATCGCGTGTCGTGATGAACGGCAACCAGGCCTGTGCGCTTGGTGCAATTGCAGCCGGTATGGAAATTTGCGCCATGTATCCCATCACGCCGGCAACGTCGGTTTCGCATGAACTCTGCGACATTATGGAAAATTACGGCGGCATGGTACATCAGGCGGAAGATGAAATCGCTGCCGCAGGTGCGGCGCTGGGCGCTTCTTATGGCGGCAAGGTGGCCCTGACCGTAACTTCCGGGCCAGGCATGGCGCTCAAGACGGAAATCATGGCGCTTGCCGTCATGGTCGAGATTCCGTTGGTCGTTCTGGATGTGCAGCGTGGCGGACCTTCGACGGGCCTGCCGACGAAAGTGGAGCAGTCCGATTTGTTGGCGGCACTATATGCCCAACCAGGTGATGCCCCGCACGTCGTGATTGCGCCGCGATCGATCGAAGAATGTTTTCATTCCATGATTACGGCGCGCCGTATCGCGGAGACTTTCCGCTGCCTGGTGATCGTCCTGACAGACGCTAATCTTGCAACCGGCGTGCAGCAGTTTACACGTCCTGAATTCGATACGCGCTGGCAAGGAGATCCTGCTGAATCTTCGCCCGTGCCTGAAGGTGTGCGTCCTTATGAATGGGACCCCGAAACAGGCATGTCCACGCGCATTATACCCGGCACAGACGGTGGCCAGCACACCGTCACGGGGCTGGCGCACGATGAAGAAAGCAGGGTGTCCTATGATCCCGAGAGTAATGAACGCGGCCAGAGGATGCGCAGCCGCAAACTGGCAGTCTTCCAATCCACCCTGATGCCCCCGCCGGTTTACGGCGATCAGGAAGGTGATCTTCTGGTTGTCGGTTGGGGTTCAACGCATGGCGCCATTGAAGAAGCTGTGGACCGTGCTCGCGCGGAAGGTAACAAGGTCTCTAGCTGTCAGTTGACGTTCCTCTCTCCACTGGAACCCGGTCTGAAAGAGATCTTCAGCCATTTTAAAAGGGTGATGACGATAGAGATCAATTACTCAGATACCGTTGGCGATCCATACATTACCGAAGAGACGCGCCGTTACGGCCAACTCTGCTGGATTCTTCGCGCACATACCCTGGTTGATATCGATTGCTGGACGAGTTGTCCAGGACAACCTTTACGACCGAAAGATATTTACAATTCAATGATCAAGAATATAGAGAAAGGAAATTCTAATGAGTAGCGCTGCAATTTCTTTGCTGGACCTCGATGCCGACAACTTCAAGTGCCTTGAAGCGGAAGATTATCAAACTCGTGTTGGTAAGTGGTGCGCCGGATGCGGTGATTTCGGCGCATTGAATGCGGTAAAGCGCTTACTGGCCAAAGAACAACTTCGACCCGAGAAGATGGTTTTTGTATCGGGCATCGGGTGTTCCAGTCGTTTCCCCCATTACATCAATGCCTATGGCTTCCACGGTATTCATGGGCGCGCGCTACCGATTGCAACGGGTCTGAAACTGGCTCGCCCAGAGCTGGATGTCTTTGTCGTGATGGGTGATGGTGACTGTCTATCCATCGGTGCAGGACATTGGATCCATGCTACGCGATACAACCCGAACATGACCGTTTTGATGCTGGATAATAACATCTATGGTTTGACCAAGAATCAGACATCACCGACCACCCCGGCTGGTTATGCTTCGAATACCTCCCCGCGTGGTGCAGTCTTGCCGCCACTCGATCCTTTGCAGGCAACACTGGGCGTTTCGAACGCATCGTTCGTGGCTCAGACTGCCGACTGGGTGCCAAAACATCTCTATGCCACCTTGCAGGCGGCCTACCATCACAACGGGTTTTCCTTCATCCGCATCCTGCAACGTTGCCCCAAGTATACGCCGGACTTGTTTGAGGACCAGGTTAAAAATCCTGACCTGACTGAGCAGCTGGTGCATGCAGATGGAGTGGATGCTCCGGGACTGGATCAGCTTTTCAAGGCACGTCGAGAGCATGACCCAAAAAACCTTGATGAAGCACGCACCCTGGCCCATCGATCAGACATGCTCCGTCTGGGTCTATTTTTCCACGACGCCAGCCTTCCGGTCTACGATGAGATCCGGGCCGTAAACCCTGTTTCGGCGGAAGAAAAGGTTGCCAGGCTCAATCAGGAATTTGATCGCTATGCCGTCTGAGGAACGCAGGGAAATTGCCCTGGATGCCATCCGCTCTCGAGCTGAATCGTTTCGATCTGCCATCGTGGCTTCAACAGACCAGGTCCGAGGCTTGCTGGCAGGCACAGGCAATGTTGCGGAAGATCAATCTGTGGCATTGGGATTTTTTGCACAGGGCAGAGTGAATGTTGATCGCTTTGCCAATTTCGCTCCCAAGGCTGCTCGTATTGATGCTAAGGCAGAAGTACCGATTCGAGCCGCTCAGAAAGTGTTTATGTCCTTACTTGCAGAAGGGGATAAGCTCTTTGTTGTGAAAGTAGAAGAAGGCAAAGGATTGTCGCGCAAAGTGGATAGCAGGCTTTCCCTGGTTGGCCGTGCTTTTGCGGCAGCACGCGTGATAGCGTTGGTGAAGCATGGTAAATATATCGAAAACGAACACGCAGCGATGCTGGAAAATTTTCCCTTCTCGAGGTGGAGCAACTCAGAGCGTGCGTTGGCGCCTGCCCTGGTGATCGAGTTATTCGGTGCTGATTTCAAGCCCTCGACGATTGTTCCTTTTCTCGATGGAAACATAAAACTTGTGTTTAACGTGGATGGCGACGCGCCGGCCGCTGCTTTGTCGCGTGTGGTCTCCCCGGGGGTGTTTGTGCAGCAGGAAACCGGTGATGCCGCATTAGAGGCGTTCTCGGCATACGATGGCACAGCCGTGGCTGCTTTGCTTCCCAAGGATGCCGTGAGTTTCGTGCATGACCCCTCGGCCGGCGCAACAACCTATCAACGCTTTATTTCGGTAAACTTTCCGAAGGAAGTAAAGAAGCGTTCCATTGGTGGTATCAGTGCCGCTCAGCAGACTGAGGATTACGCTTTGCTGGAAAGCCTGGCAGTGGTTCCGGTGCCAACAGGAGATGCGGCCTCGGATCCGGCAGGCAAACTTTCAGCCTGGTTGTTGAGCCAAGCGGATTTATCGGCCTAGGGAATACTCGTGAGTGGGAATCCCATCATAGATTCAGCCTTGATTCTAGGGGGCCTTGGGCTTTTCTTCGGCTTTTTGATCGCACTGGTGAATAAGAAGTTTTGGGTGTGGGAAGATCCGCGCATAGATGAAGTGGAAGAATTGTTGCCGAGCACGAACTGCGGCGCTTGCGGTGTCCCTGGTTGCCGGGCGTTTGCGGAAGCGTTGGTTTCCGGCGAGTACACGCCGTCGGACTGTACGGTAATTGGTTCCGAAGATATCGACGATATTGCCGATTACCTGGGCGTGAATGCCGGTGAAGCGAACAAGCGTGTTGCGCGTTTACTTTGTGCGGGCGGTAAAGATGAAACAGTTCGCCATTCGGATTACTCGGGTTTTGAAACATGTAAGGCCGCGGCGGCTGTAGCAGGGGGCGGTAAAGCGTGTACATGGGGCTGCCTGGGTCTCGCTGATTGTGAGGTCGCTTGCCTGCTCGATGCGATCTATATGAATGAAAATGATCTGCCTGTCGTCATACCTGAACTTTGTACAGCATGTGATGACTGTATGGAGGCCTGCCCCCTGGATCTTTTTGTGCTGATGCCCATGGAGCAGAAGTTAATCGTGCAGTGCAAAAACCTGCTCTTTGGTGACGCTGCCGAAGACCTTTGCAGCGTGGCTTGTAATGCCTGTCTAAAATGCGTTGCTGATTCAGAGCCTGGTGTTATCGAAATCATAGATAACCTGGCTGTAATCGATTATGAAAAGAACGCCATGACCGACCCGAAGGCGATTTCTCGATGTGAGACCGGGGCCATCGTGTGGATTGAAGGCCAGCAGTTTCAACAAAGCCCACTCAAGCTGGAGAAGCAAGCCATATGAGCTGGGGAAGAATTCAGGCAAAGAGCCCGGTCAGGTTCCCCGGGACTTTTAAAACCGATGACGGTAGCTCAGCGGTCGTTTCGATGGAGACCGCAGCAAGCGAAGCAGCAGGTGCTTATCCGATTACACCTTCCTCGAAAATGGTAGAGGGCTGGGCGTCGGTGGTTGCCAACGGTACTAAAAACGTAAATGGGCGCGGCCTGATTTTCTTTGAGCCTGAAGGAGAACACGCCGCTGCAGCTGTGACGGCTGGCATGAGTATGATTGGTATGCGCTCGAGCAACTTCTCCAGTGGGCAAGGTATCGCTTACATGCACGAGTCGCTTTACGCCGCAGTGGGCAAGCGGCTGACCTATGTCCTGAATGTGGCCTGCCGTGCGATGACAAAGCACTCGCTCAACGTGTATGCCGGACACGATGACTATCACGCTGTTGACGATACAGGCTTTTTTCAGGTTTTCGCGAAAAACGTTCAAAGCGTTGCTGACCTGAACCTCATTGCGCATCGTTTAGCGGAGCTTTCGCTCAATCCGGGTATATGTGCACAGGACGGCTTCCTGACCAGCCATGTCATCGAGTCATTTCGTGAGCCTGAACGCGATTTGATTCGAGAGTACCTGGGTGATCCGGCGGATATTATTGAAACGCCTACCGGGGCGCAGCGAGCCGTGTTTGGTAAACAGCGACGCCGTATCCCCGAGCTTTATGATTTTGATTATCCCGCGATGCTGGGTGTTGTGCAAAATCAGGAGAGCTATGCACAGGGAGTCGCAGCACAGCGTCCTTTCTATTTTGATCATATTGCAGAGTTGTCAGATCGGGCGTTTGAAGAGTATGAAGCGCTTACGGGCCGCGCCTACCGGCGGGCCATGGGTTACCGCTTGAAAGATGCGGAGTATGTCATCGTCGGACAGGGTTCGGTGATCAGTAATGCCGAGGTCGTTGCAGACTACCTGCGCGACAAACGCGGTTTGAAGGTCGGTGTACTCGATCTGGTCATGTTCCGCCCATTCCCGGCAGACCTGGTTTCCAGGATGCTTAAGGGCAAAAAGGCTGTGGTCGTCCTGGAACGAACAGATCAGCCTTTGGCGGTTGAATTACCGATGATTCGTGAAATTCGCTCGGCCATGGCGCAAGCTGTTGAGAATGGTCGCGCAGATGGTGGCCGTGTGAAAAATGGTGCAGCGGAGCTTCCTTACCAGGGCCTTGCAGCGCTTCGTGCCGAGCAAGTACCTGATTTTTACTCGGCTTGTTTTGGCCTGGGAAGTCGAGACCTTCAGCCAGGAGATATTGTTGCTGCTGTTGACAACATGCTCGAGGGTGGACGAAACCAACGCCAATTCTACCTCGGTATTGATTTCATACAGAAAAACACGCCACTTCCCAAGATGCAAATTTGGCAGGAAACGATTCTTGCAGATTATCCACAGGTAGCAAATCTGGCTCTTCCCTCGGCAGGGAATTTGAACCTCTTGCCCGAGGAAGCATTTGAATTACGTATTCATTCAGTGGGTGGATGGGATGCTATTACCATGGGCAAGAATCTGGCGATGACGGTAGCTGAGTTGCTGGGCATGCACATGAAGGGCCACCCAAGCTACGGTTTAGAGAGGAAAGGTCAACCAACGGCATTTTTTGCCACGCTGTCCGCTAAACCCTTGCGCTTAAACTGTGAGCTTCAACATGTCAGCGTTGTGCTTTCTCCTGACCCCAATGTATTTTTGCATTCGAATCCTCTGGCAGGCATGTGCGATGAGGGTGTATTTATTATCCAGAGTGACCTTGCAGATACTGAACTCTGGAATAGCTTCCCGCAGACGGCGCAGCACACAATTCGCAGAAAAAACATCAGAGTCTTTACCGTGGACGGCTTTGACATTGCAGTTTCAGAAGCATCAAACCCGGCGCGGCGTTTCCAGATGCAGGCTGTGGCCTTTATGGGGGCGTTGTTTAATGCGACAGCTTTGATGAGCACGCATGGTATTTCGCAAGAGCGTTTATTCGAAGAAATTCGCAAGCAGTTAACGAAGAAATCCGGTCATCTGAGTGAGCGTGCTCTTGAAGATAATATTCTTGATTTTAAGCGTGGTTTTGACGAAGTACATTTGCTTGATCTTGCGGACCTGGAGGATCATGGACATGCAGAGATGCTGCCGTCGATTCCAGGCGCGATGGCGGGAGCTAACGCCGACAAGGGGATTGGAAATCAAGGCAATTTCTGGAATCAGGTTTGTGCACAGTATAAAACGGGCAGAGATGTTATAGCTGATCCGTTCACGGCCATTAGCGCTATTCCCGCGGCGACATCGGGTATGCGTGACATGTCCGCTGTCCGCTTGCTGGTGCCCCAGTTTATTCCGGAAAAATGCACGGGCTGCAGTAAGTGCTGGGTACAATGTCCTGACTCGGCGATTCCGGGCGTTGTCAACACGGTTGAAGAAATATTGGAAGCGGCGGTCAAAACGGTTTCTACTCCACAAAAACCATTGGCGCGATTTACTCAGATCATCAAACATCTTGGCAAAGAGTCGCGCAAGATAATTGCCACTGAAACATTTACGACTTACGCAGCCGTTTTGGCACGGTCATACCAGACGATCGCCGAAAAATCCAAATGGGATACAGAGCGCCGTGCTGAAGTCGATGCCCAGTACCAGCAGGTATACACTGCGCTGGCAGATTTCCCCCTGGCCAAAACCATTCCTTTCTTTGATTTACCGGAAAGTGAAGAGAAGGGTTCCGGTGGATTACTTTCGATTACCGTTAATCCACAAACCTGCAAGGGCTGTGATGTTTGTGTGGCCGTTTGTACAGATGGCGCCCTAATCAGTGTGCCCCAGACGCAAGATCTGCAACAAATGCATGAAGCGAACTGGAAACTGTGGAGGAACTTGCCCGAAACCAGTGATCGATACGTCAAGATTTCAAGCATGGAAGAAAGCATTGGTGTCATGCCATCCCTGTTACTCAAGCAAAGCAATTACCTTTCGATGCTTGGTGGTGACGGTGCATGCATGGGCTGTGGGGAGAAAACGATTATCCATCTCGTGGTTTCCGCGGTAAACGCAGTCATGGCTCCACGCGTGGATCAACATGTAAAAGAATTGACACGCCTGGCAGATGAGCTGGATGAAAAGGCACGCGCGCTTCTTATTTCAGAAACTGATCTCGCAGTGGTTTCAGCTGATTCGGAAGACCTCACCGTGGCTGTTGATGTGGCAAAGAAAGGGAGGGTTCAGCTGATTCACAAAACCATCGAGGATTTGAAAGATCTCAAGTGGCGTTACGAGCAAGGTCCCAGTGGTCGAGGCCGGGCACGTCTGGGCTTCACCAACTCCACGGGTTGTACTTCAGTGTGGGGGTCAACCTTTCCCTTTAACCCCTATCCCTTCCCATGGGTGAGCCATCTTTTCCAGGATGCGCCCTCGGTGGCTGCGGGTATTTTTGAAGGGCATATGCGCAAGATGGCGGACGGCTTTATTGCTGTGCGCCGCGCTCAGAAACTGCTTGTTGATGCCTATGATGCCTTGTTCGATGAAACGTTTTTCACAGACTTTACATGGGAACAGTTCACGGATGATGAATTTGCGCTGTGCCCACCTTTGTTTGCGGTAGGTGGTGACGGAGCCATGATGGATATTGGTTTCCAGAACCTTTCCCGTGTGCTGGCTTCGGATAAACCGATACGCGTGATAGTGGTAGATACACAGGTTTATTCGAATACAGGCGGCCAGGCCTGTACTTCTGGCTTCACCGCTCAGGTATCTGATATAGCTGAATTTGGTTCTGATCATAGGGGTAAGGAAGAGGTTCGAAAAGAACTTGCTTTAATTTCGATGGCTCATAGAGGTGCCTTTGTGCTGCAGTCTTCACAAGCCACACCGTCACATTTGTTTAATAATGTATTGAGAGGTTTGCAGATAAGACGGCCATCAATCTTTATTTTCAATTCACCTTGCCCTCCTGAATGGGGGATAGCGGAAGATAGGTCTCCCGACGCAGCGAGACTCGCGCTGGAAAGTCGTGCGGTACCTAATATTGTCTTTGACCCGGATCAAGGTACGACTTTCTCTGAATGTCTTGACCTTGCAGGGAATCCCTCTCTTTCGGATACCTGGACAAGCTATGAATTGCTCTATTTTGATGAGGATGACAACGAGCAGAAAATGACTTTACCGCTTACGATTGCCGATTGGGCGTTGGGTGAAGCGCGTTTCCGACAACATTTTAAAAGACCAGATGGTGAAGATGAGCTGCTTCCTTTCCATGAATACCTGGAGCAGGATGAGGATGAGCGCGATGGAGTGACAGCCTTCATTTACACGGTCGATGCAAACAAACGTCTCTGCAAGATATGTGTCTCGAACGAAATCGTAAAACTCGCCGAAGAGCGTTTACTTTTCTGGGCACAGTTAAAAGAGCTGGCTGGGGTCGATGTATCAGAAAACATGCGGGACGCTGTTGCCGACGGCCTTTCCGCAGAACTGGAATCAAAGCTCCAGACTCTCAGGGCGGAATATGAAAGAAAAATTGTACAGCTCAAAACACAATACCCACAGCTGATCGCAAGGCAAATGGCAGAAGGACTCATGCGTGCGGGCGCCAATGACACCGTTGCGCAGCTGATTGAAAAAGCAGAGCAATGGAAAGGACCTGCATTCACAGCCCCGGTGGACATGGACCCTGACGCAGTTCCTGCTACAAGTGCGGCTGCAGTTGCTCCCGTTGCAGAGCAGGCTGCAGCAGAGGCGCCAGCACCCCCTGTGGTAGATGCCGCCACTGAGGACGTTGACGATGATGATTTGGTCAACGAACCTTATATCGACACCATCCGTTGTACGTCATGTGATGAATGCACCAACATCAACGATAAGATGTTTGCCTACAACGATGAGATGCAAGCCTACATTGCTGATCCCATGGCAGGTACCTTCAAACAGCTTGTTATAGCTGCCGAGGCCTGCGCGCCGGAAGTCATTCACCCCGGCGATCCGCTGGATCCAGACGAGAAGGGTTTGGAGAAGCTGATTGAACGGGCTGAATCCTTTAACTGAGCATGACATAGCACACGATATGAGTGCCTTGCCCAGTTTCAAAAACGGAGTACATCCTCCCGAGAACAAGGAAATAACCTCCGGCATCGCCTCACGGCGATTTCCGTTTACCGATGAAATCGTTCTCCCTCTGTCTCAGCACATCGGTGCGCCGGCAAAGGCCCTGGTGGAGCCGGGTGATCATGTCGAGCGTGGTGATGTAGTCGCGCAGGCGGCTGGTTATGTTTCCGTGCCCATTCATGCGACTGCTTCCGGCACAGTGAAGTCAATTGAATTGTGGCCACACCCGGGCGGTGGCATGGTCCCGTCAATTCGCCTCGCTGTTGATCCCTACTCTACCCAGATGCAGCGGCCGCGTATTGTCCCGCATTGGCAAGATGTGAAGGATGAAGAGCTTTCACAGGTTATTTTCAAGGCAGGCGTCGTGGGCCTCGGGGGCGCCGCATTCCCATCCCACGTCAAGTGGAACCCACCACAAGATCAACCGCTCGACGTGTTGCTGGTCAACGGTTGTGAGTGCGAGCCCTATATCACCTCGGATCACCGCACCATGCTCGAGTACCCGGAGCAGGTGCATCTGGGTACCCGTATTGTTCTCAAAGCACTCGGCATTACGCGGGCGGTGATTGCCATCGAGGCCAATAAGCCCGATGCCATCGAAATTATGCGTAACACAGTGCCTGACGACCTCGATGTCACTATTCAGCCTTTAAAGGTGAAGTATCCACAGGGCGCCGAGAAAATGTTGATAAAGGCTGTCACCGGCCGTGAAGTGCCGTCCGGCGCGCTGCCGAGTTCCATTGGCGCCCTGGTGCAGAATGTGGCGACCACAGCGAGTGTAGCCGTCGTGTTTGAAACGGGGCAACCGCTTATTGAACGAATCGTTACAGTGACCGGCTGTGGCATTAGTCAGCCCGGGAACTGGGTGGTACCGTTCGGGACCAAGCTTCGTGATGTAATCCAGACTTGCGGGGGTTTGACCGATGATGCGGCCGAAATTCTCTTCGGTGGCCCGATGATGGGTCTTAGCCAGGCTAGTCTCGATGTGCCGATCCTGAAAGCCACCAATGGGGTTCTTATTCTCTCGCAGGGTGAGTGCAAGCGACAGGAAATCCTGCCCTGTATTCGTTGCGGAAAATGCCTCGAGGCTTGTCCTGTATTCCTGAATCCACAATTGATGGGAGCCATGGCGAGGGTGGAACTCTTTGAGGAAATGGCTGCCGAACAAAATCTGAATGATTGCATGCTGTGCGGATGCTGCTCGTATGTCTGCCCGTCCAATATTCCCTTGTCCCAGTTTTTTGCCATGTCCAAGAATCAACTGAGCAGGCTTGCTGCATCGTGACTGATTCCATTGTCAGGGTAACAGCGTCACCACACCTTCGCTCAACCGAGTCCACCACAAAGATTATGTGGTCGGTGGTAATAAGCCTTGTACCAGTTGTTGCTTCGTCAATTTTCTTCTTTGGCCCGGGCGCCATTTTCATTCTGCTCGCTTGTTGTGCCGGTTGTTTGCTCGCAGAGCGTTGCTTCGGATCCCGACCCGGATCGCTTGCAGATGGTTCTGCGATGATCACCGGCCTGCTGCTCGGATTGACGCTGCCTCCGGGTTTCCCGCTGTGGATGGCATTTCTGGGCGGCGCTTTCGGGATGGTTTTCGGCAAGATCATTTTTGGAGGCCTGGGGCAGAATATTTTTAACCCGGCGCTGGTCGGACGTGCTTTTCTGCAAGCAGCTTTCCCGGTGGCGATTACGACCTGGCCGGCAAAGGCAGAACATTGGTCGATGTTTCAGGGGGATATTTTCGCAATTCCTCTATTCAGCCCCGCAATGGATGCGGTTACAGAAGCAACCCCACTCGGCAACCTGAAATTTGGGGATGATCCGATTGTAACCTCGATTTTTGACTTGTTCTTCGGAACCACAGGGGGTTCGCTGGGGGAGACCTCGGCACTGTTGCTATTGCTCGGTGGACTTTACCTGGCGCTTCGGGGGCATTTGAACTGGCATATCCCGGTCAGCATATTTGTTTCCGTATTTTTGTTTTCAGGCCTTTTTTTTACACTTGGCATTTCACCATTTCCGCCACTGTTCATGCTCTTCTCCGGCGGGTTGATGCTGGGTGCGATTTATATGGCTACCGATATGGTGACCTCCCCGGTTACCAACAGGGGTTGCTGGATTTTTGGTTTCGGGATCGGCTTGCTGGTCACTTTGATACGGATTTGGGGCGGCCTGCCGGAAGGGGTGATGTATGCCATCCTGCTGATGAATGCGATGGTTCCCTTCATTGATCGTGCAACACAGCCACAGTTGTTCGGCAGCGCCCCAAAAGACGGAGGTAAAGAAGGAGGTAAAGAAGGAGTCCGAGCCATGACGGACGTGGTTCGGAGCGAAGAATTTCCGGTACCTGTTTCACAGCCAGCCCCTGAGCAGAAAAAAGTATCTACATTCAACCTGATTGCCACGCTGACCATAATTGGTGCCCTGGCAGGCCTGCTGATCGTTTTGGTGGATCAGCACACGAGACCCATCATTGACAAATACAGGGCCGAGCAACTTCAAAAAGCGGTCTATGAGGTGCTTCCGGGCGCAACGAGCTATGCAACGTATTACCTGGTCGGTAATTCGCTTTCCCTGACGCTTCCACAGGCTGCAAAAGTGAGTGAATATAAACGCGTGTACATCGGCTACGATGCCGCCCTCCAAATCAAGGGCGTGGCCATTGAACGCGGGGAACCGGGATTCCAGGATATCGTTCGATTAATTTTTGGTTATGACCCGCATACAGCAACACTTTTGGGGATGAAAGTACTCGAAAGCAAGGAAACTCCCGGTCTTGGTGACAAGATTTTTAAAGACCAGGCATTCGTCGATCAGTTTTTCGCAGGCCCTCAACCCCCGCTGGTCGCGGTAAAAGCAGGTGCAGGCAAGGGCCGACCCAATGAGATTGACACGATTACAGGGGCAACGATTTCCTCCAAGGTAGTGATCGACATCATTAACCATGCGCTGCAAGAGTGGACGCCGGTTTTAGATCAGGGAATTCCGCTAACACCCCCGGCTGCAGTGAATGACGAGGCGAAACAGTGAGAAGTACGACCCCGTCTCAGGACTTTATTCGCGGAATCTGGGTTGAGAACCCTGTTTTGATCCAGATGCTCGGTCTGTGCCCTGCGCTTGCCGTTACCAACAGCGTGAAAAACGCGTTGGCGATGAGTGCGGCGACCTTTTTTGTGATTTGCTGCTCGAGCGTACTCATATCAAGTTGTAAACGATTTATTCCCAGCGAAGTCCGAATAGCGGCATACATCCTGGTGATTGCAAGCTTTGTGACCCTGGCGGATATGCTTTTGCAGGCGTATTCACCCGTGCAGCATAAAGAACTGGGTGCTTTCATTCCGTTGATTGTCGTGAATTGCATGATTTTGGGCCGCCAGGAGGCTTTTTCATCCAAGAACAATGTCTTGCGTTCACTACTCGATGCAGCGGGAACAGGAATCGGTTTCACCATTGCCCTGGTGATGATGGGGGGCTTTCGTGAGATCCTCGGGACGGGAACCTTTTTAGAAATACCGCTATTCGGTCCAAACTTCGAGCATTGGGTCGTAATGGTGCTTCCGGCAGGCGGTTTCCTGACCCTGGGTTTCATTCTGCTAGCGATGGGATTTATTGAAGAAAGAAAGAAAGCGGGGAAAGTGGAGAAAGCGGAAAAAGCAGAGAAAGCATCATGAGCGATCAAACACTGTTCTCGATTTTCTTCTCGGCAATGATCGTGAATAATTTCACCCTGGCCCTGTTCCTGGGTTTGTGTCCCTTCATGGGTGTTTCCGCGCGGGTGGAAACGGCGCTGCGGATGGGGTTGGCCAATATCTTTGTGCTGGTGCTGACTTCTCTGAGCGCCTGGTTTCTCAATACTTTTGTTCTGGAGTCGTTTCCTTTCCTGCGAATCATCTCATTTATTATCGTGGTTGCTTCACTGGTGCAGATCGTGGAGATGGTGGTCAAGAAACTCTC
>Ga0255049_10001267_pt1 | contig 14118 bp, 13 predicted proteins | sample JV7_2_3_MG_FD_183615 | JGI IMG/M metagenome (GOLD analysis project Ga0255049, IMG submission 183615) | Seawater microbial communities from Jervis Inlet, British Columbia, Canada - JV7_2_3 | ecosystem: Environmental > Aquatic > Marine > Inlet | place: Canada: British Columbia | collected 2016-10-06
CGGCGGACCCATGGTGCCGACGATCGCCTGCCCGCAGTGGATGCCGATGCCGATCCTGAGTGGGTCCTCCAACTCGTCGATCAATTTGCGATTGAGCTGGTTGATCTTCGTCTGCATGCCGATCGCGCCGCGCAGCGCGTCGCGGCAGCCTTGCGACAGTCCACGCTGCAGTCCGTATAGCGCGAGCAGGCCGTCGCCCTCGAACTGGGCATAGTGGCCGTGGCTTTCGGTCAACGCGTCCGCCATTTCGAGGAAAAAGCGGTTCAGAATAAAGAGCACGTCGTAGGGCATATGCGTTTCGCTGATTTTCGACGAACCGCGCAGGTCGACGAACAACGCAACGACTTCGCGTTCCTCGCCGCTGACGCCGCCCTCGCGCCATTCGCTTTCCACGTCCAGGTCGGATGGCATCAGGGGTGCGATCTTGATCGGCAAACGCGGCCTGGTCTGGCAGGCGAGCCGGACGTTGGGTGCGGCGCCGATTCGATCCAGCGCGAACTGTTCCAGCGCGGAGGGTTTCTCCAGCCCGGCAAGGCCCTCGTCGATCCGCACCCGGCAGGTGGTGCAGCGTCCACGCCCGCCGCACAAGGACGCGTGCGGGATCGAATGGTTGCGAATGATTTCCAGCAGGGTCTGTCCGGGCCTGCCATCCAGCAACCGGCCGCTGATGTGCTTGACGCTAACCCTGGTGTCCTTTTGTACACGTTCGCGAATCGCCCTTGCCAGCAACGTGATACCGAGTAGCCCGCCGTAAATAATAAGAATCCCATCGCGCAGCAGTTCGTTGGCCGGGCGCTGCGAGAACTCAACCAAGCTGGGGCCTTGCCGCTCCTGTGGTGGCACGTAGTCCCGTTGCCAGACTTGCAGGTCCACACCGACCCGAAGCATGGAGAACACCACCAGCAGGGGGCCCAGCAATGCCAGCGGGTAGAGCCGCAGGCGCCAGAGGCGATAACGCGGTAAAAGCCGCAGGAAATAGTGCAGGCCGATCATCGCGTGTATCCAGACCACGATCATCAGCAAACCCTGACGCGCAACTTCTGCACGGTCGGTCAACAGCCGCGATAGCGTGTATTCGTAATTCAGATCGAATCCCATCAACACGCGCGCGCCCCAGGTATCGGCGATGTGTCCAGCCATAAGCGGCACTATGGCGAGGCCTAGCGCCAGTTGAGCAAGCTCCCAGCGGGGCATGCGCAGGCTGGTGCGTCGATACAGCGAAAGTAGTGCCAGTACAAGGTGGGACAGCAGCGATCCGTAAATCAGCAGACTGCCGGGAATGCTTCGGAAGAAGGGAGTAACCAGTTTGCGCATCGCCTCCATGGCATCCAGCGATATCAGTCCGAGAGCGTGGTTGGTCAGGTGAACGATGATATAAACCGACAGAATCAATCCTGTCGTGATGCGTAGCCTGCGTTCAAATAGGGTCAGTTTTATTGTCATCTTTCAAGACCGCTGTTCAAATTTACCGATCGCAGAGCCGGGTGGAGGCTAGTTCACCGTTGGAAACCCGCTCGGCCTGACTCGATTCTGGTTACCCTGCGTACTCGCCGGAGATGAGTGAGCATGGCGCCGACGATGCTTGTAATGATGGCCATGACGCCGATGAATCGGGTAGGGGTAAGCGGCCACGTAGCGGGTCGTACGGGGCTCGTCGAATTCGCGCACAGGCTCGGTTTCGGTTTGCCTTGCGATACTCAGCCTGGCCCTTTGCAATTCGAGTCTTTGCTGCTGCAGGCGCTCCTGTTGCATGCGTTGCCACTGGTTGGCTATCGAGTAGTAATCCCCTGGCGTTTGTGACGGCACGGGCCCGGCGCTGCCATGGGTGCTGATTTCAAGCCGGGTGACGGTTACTCCGGGAGATTGCGGTGCCTCGTCGGAATAATGCGTGATGCCCCTTTCATCGATCCACTTATGAATCTCCGCCGCCTGCACGTCAACCCGGTTGCCGCCTGCCAGTATTACCAGTGTAAATACAAACGCTATTCGAAACATGGGGCTTTAGACCTCAAACTACGACGCCAGTTCGGTTTGCCAGCGTGCTCGGCTAGTCGAGGAGGTCGTCGGCGCGCACCTTCGGGTTCATCGATCGGGTAGAGTGATTGGTTGATAATGTCTCGACAAGCGAGTTTATCTGGCATGATCCTGATCCTAGCGTAGCTGGCTGTCCTTGCTGCCGCGGCGATTGAAGCCGCCCTGGCTGGCGCGATGTTCATCGAGCGCCTGTTGGCAGCCCACGCACAGGCGCACCCCGGCAATTGCCTGGCGCCGGGCTTCGGGAATCTCGTCCCCGCATTCCTCGCAATGGGTCAGGCCTTCGCCGCTCGGCAGGTTGCTGCGTGCGCGCTCGACCGCGTCCGCGACACTGGCGTCTATCTGATCCTGCACGGCGCCGTCTCGCGCCCAACCGGTGGCCATCATCTACTCCTTATCTAATCGCAGTTGCTTATCTTGCACCGCTAAACGCCCGGCTTCAATCGGGATCTGCAACCTCCAGCGGAGCATTGCGTGCCTCGATATCGGCCGCGGCGGCGAGCAGTACATCCTCGCGAAACCTTGCCGCGACCAGTTGCACGCCCATCGGCTGATCGGAGCTGCCGCTGGTGGCGACCGACATGCCGGGCATCCCCATTAGCGGTAACGCAATCTGTGTCATCTGCGCTTCGAGCACGCGCGCGAAGGATTCGGGTGATTCGACATCGAGCATGTCGGGGAAGGGCGACTCGGCCGAAACCGGGCACAACAGTACCGGGAATTGCGCGAGGAAGCATTGCCATTCACGCGCCAGCGTCACGCGGCGCTGCAGCCCTTCCATGAGGCTGGTCAGGGTCGGGGTCGAACAGTGCTCCACCAATTGTGCATAGACGAAATTCGCGTCGGCATCGTTTTCGCGCTCGACCGCTGTACCTCCGCTGTAGTGATACTCGGACATCCACAGCAACAACTGCAGCTCCATCGCCACGCGCATCGGCGGGATTTCCTGCTCGCTCACCTCCCAACCGGCATCGGCCAGCTGGCTGGCGGCGAGGCGCAGGGCCGTCTCCACCTCGTCGCTGACGGCGAGGCCATCGGGTGAAACGCAAAGCGCGACGCGTTTGGCAAACGAACCCTGCTCGATCGGCGCTGGCACCCACCAGGGATCCAGGTCGCTGGCCGCCGACATGGCGCCGAGCGCGAGCCGTATATCTTCGACACTACGTGCGATTGGACCCGACACCGCGGTCAACTGTGCACCGATGTGGCGATCTGGCAATGACTGGTTGACCGCCGGGATGCGCCCCAGGCTGGGTCTTAGCCCGTGCAAACCACAGGCATAGGCCGGATAACGGATCGAACCGGCGATGTCGGTACCGTGACCGATGGCGCAGATGCCGGCCGCGACCGCGGCCGCGGCGCCGCCCGAGGAGCCTCCGGGTGTGAGCCCTTTGTTACGCGGGTTCAGCGTATGCCCATGCAGGGAATTCCGCGTAAACCAGCGCATGGAGAAAGCCGGGGTATTGGTTCTGCCGACGATGATGGCGCCGGCGTCACGCAGATTGGTGACGACCGGACTGTCCTGTTCGGCGATATTATCCTGCTGAATGCGTATGCCGTTGGTATTGGCAAGGCCCTGTTGATCGATGTTGACCTTGATGGTTACCGGCACTCCGGCGAGCGCGCCCGCGGGTTCGCCGGCGGCGATGCGTTCATCGACGGCGCGGGCCTCGGCCAGCGCCTGCTCCGGCATTTCCTGCACCACGGCGTTGATTGCCGGATTGACAGCCTGCAGCCGCTGCAGCGCCAGTTCGATGACTTCGGTCGCGGATAACTCGCGCCTGCCGACGCGGGCTGAAATTTCGGATGCGTTCAAACGCCACAATTCGGTCATGTCTAGTCCTCGGCTAAGACTCGCCATTATAAAACAGTTAAATTCTGCGAGCGCCTATATTATGCTTGCCGGCGCAATATTCAGGCTAGCGGCGAACCTGGCAGGTGATTTCGACCTTGCTACCTCCGAACAGCTGTCTCGATTCGGTGGTGGTGCGCGCGGGGTAGGCGTCGCCGTCGAAAAAGCGCCGGTAGGCGGTATCCATGGCGTCGAAATCGTCCAGCTCAGAGAGGTGAACCTCGACCTTGACGATGCGATCCCTGGCCAGCTGTAACTCGTCGAGGATATCGCCGATGACCGTGAGCACCGCGTCGGTTTCGGCGGCGACATCACCGAGCACTTCGACACCGGCGGGGAAATCGGCCGCAACCAGGCCCGACAGAAAGGCGTACTGGTCGTCCATGACGACCTGGCTGAAGGGCGCCTGCGACTGCGGGACGGCGCGGGGCTGAATTCGGGTTAAGATTTGGGAAGCCGCGCGTTTATCCGACGATGTTGGCGCCGATGATCAAAAACACGCCGAGTACGACGAACAGGATGAAGGTAATCGCCATGTGTTTGACGGTGGTTTTGTCGTCTTGGTTCGGATTCATGTTTTGGTCCCCCTGCAGGTTTTTATCAAGTACTATATATTGCCGAACCTGAAGCCAAATTGCCACCACGTATGAACAGTCAGACCTACGATACGCTGCTGCTGGAAACCCCGGCCGACCAGGTCCTGCAGATAACGCTGAACCGTCCCGCGGCTTCGAATGCGTTCAACACGCAGATGGCGACCGACCTGGTGCACTGTTTTGAAAACCTGGCGCTCGAACAGACCGGGTATCGCTGCGCCATTCTGACGGGCGCCGGTGACAGGGCCTTCTGTGCCGGTGGCGATCTCAAGGAGCGCGACGGCATGAGTAATGCCGCCTGGATGGCGCAACACCTGCTCTACGAGCGCATGATCCGCGCCGTCATCGATTGCCCGGTACCAACGATCGCGGCGGTCAACGGCGCTGCCTACGGTGGCGGTTGCGAGCTCGCCGCGGGCGTTGATTTTATCTATGCCGCCGAAAGCGCGCGCTTCGCCATGACCGAAACCAGCCTCGGTATCATTCCGGGCGCCGGCGGTACCCAGACCCTGCCGCGCGCGATGGGAGAACGCCGCGCCAAGGAGTTGATCCTGTCGGCGCGTCCTTTCAGCGCCGACGAGGCGCTGCGCTGGGGCCTGGTGAACGCTGTATTTCCGGCCGATCAATTGATCGATGAAGTCCTGCAGACGGCGCGACGTATCGCCGCCAATGCGCCGGTCGCGGTGCGCCAGGCGCGCCAGGCAATTCACCGCGGTCTGCAAATGTCGATTGCCGACGGGCTCGCCTTCGAAATCGAAGCCTATAGTCGAACGGTTCCGACCAATGATCGACTAGAAGGCGTGCGCGCATTCGTCGAAAAAAGAAAACCCGAATTCAACGGAGACTAGCCCACCATGTCGAATGAAGTGATATTGACCTGTGCCGTCAGCGGCGGACACAACAACCAGGCCAGGCATCCGCACTATCCGATTACGCCCGAACACATCGCGCGTGACTGTATCGAGGCCGCGCGCGCCGGCGCCGCGATCGTGCACATTCACGTGCGTGATCCCGAAACTGGAATGCGCAGCGGAGATCCGGCGCTGTTTCGCGAGGTGGTGGAGCGCATTCGCGACTCCGGCAGTGACGTCCTCATCAACCTCACCACCAGCGAGGGCGCGCGCTTCTCCCCGGGCGAGGTCGACGCCGCCGTGGGCGGTCCCGGAACGACCCTGGTGCAGCCGCTCGAGCGCCTGCATCACGTCGAGGAATTGCGTCCCGACATCTGCACCCTCGACGTCGGCACCTTTAATTTCGGTGAAACCATATTCGTCAATACGCCGGCGCACCTGCGCATCATGGCGCAGCGCATTCGGGAACTCGGCGTCAAGCCGGAACTGGAAGTGTTCGAACCCGGCCACATCATGTTTGCGCGCAAGCTGATCGAGGAAGGCCTGATCGACGCTGCGCCGATGTTTCAGCTCTGTCTCGGCATACCGCATGCCGCGCCGGCGACGCCCGAGGTGTTCAACGTGATGAAGGGATTGTTACCCGGGGATGCCAACTGGAGCGCCTTCGGTATTTCACGCATGGAATTTCCGATCGTCGCCCAGGCCGCGAGTACCGGGGGGAATTGCCGGGTCGGTCTCGAAGACAATCTCTACCTCGATAAAGGCGAGTTCGCCACCAATTTACAACTGGTCGAACGCGCGGTACGCATCATCCGCGAAGTGGGTCGTGAGCCGGCAACAGCGGCACAGGCCGCACAGCGCCTCGGCATCGAGCGTTAGATGGCCAGGCTATACCTGATCCGACACGCACAATCGGAAAACAATGTCATCTGGGACGGCACCGGCGATCATCAACCCGGACGCAAGGTCGATCCCGAGATCACCGGCACCGGCCATCAGCAGGCCGAGGTACTCGGGCGCCACCTGGCGCACCCGCAGAGCGAACCGCGCCAGCATCCGTTTCATGCCACCGACGCGGCTCACTACGGGCTGACCCACGTCTATTGCAGCCTGATGTCGCGCTCCGTCCTGACCGCCGAATACATCGCCGCAGACTGTGGCCTCGCGCTGCAGGCGCTGCCGGATATTTTTGAAAAACACGGGATTTACGAGGTCGGGGATGACGGCAATATGCAAGGCCGGCCGGGTCCGGGCAGAAACTACTTCGAGGAGCGTTTCCCCGCGCTCGAACTGCCTGGCGAATTCAACGATGACGGCTGGTGGAGCCGGCCGGTCGAAGACGAGGCCAGCTTTCTCGTGCGCATGAAGAAGGTGGTCGCCTGGTTAAGGCAACGGCTGCAAGGCAACGACGACCAGGTGGCCATGGTGGCGCACGGCGATTTCATCGATCAGTTCGTCAACGAGTTGATGGGTGTGGTCCGACATCAACCCAACTATGACAACCACTGGGTCGCCAACTGGACTTTCCACAATACCTCGATCTCGCGCGTCGACTTCGTCGATGGGGCGCACAACGTGGTTTACCTGAACCGGATCGATCACTTGCCGAACGAACTGGTCACCTGGTGACGAAAATGAATCTGTCTAACGATCAGGTCGAGCACTACCGGGATAATGGCTACCTGTTTCCGCTGGATATCTTCAACGCCCTTCAGGTCGACATGATTCGCTCCGAACTGGAGGAGGCGCGCACCGACGCCGTCAACCAGGGACTCGAAAACGAGTGGCCGCAATTGACGCGCGCGAATACGCACTACCTGTTGCCGTTTGTCTACCAGGTCGCGACGGCGCCGCGCTTGCTGGATGCCGTCGAATCGATTCTCGGCGCGGACATCCTGTTGTGGAGCGCCGAGTTTTTTATCAAGGGCGCGCACACCGACAAGATGGTGAGCTGGCACCAGGACCTGACCTACTGGGGACTGGGCGAGACCGACGACGAAATCACCGCCTGGCTGGCGTTGTCCGAAGTCAATGTCGAATCCGGGTGCATGCGCTTTCTGCCGGGATCGCATCAGCAACGGTTGTTACCGCATCGCGATACCTTCGACGAGACCAACCTGCTGTCGCGCGGCCAGCAAATCGAAGTCGAGGTCGATGAAGACGATGCCGTCGATGTGCTCCTGCACCCCGGCCAGGTATCGTTGCATCACGGCCGCCTGTTCCACGCGTCGGGGCCGAACCTCAGCGACCACGATCGCATCGGACTGGTGTTTCGCTTTCTCACGCCAGGCGTCAGGCAACTGGTGTCGAAACGCGATTACGCGATGCAGGTGCGTGGCATCGATAGCCAGGGCAACTGGATTCACGTCGCGCCGCCGACGCGCAATTTCGCGCCCGCCGACCTGGCGCTTCACGCGCGCATCAAGGCAGACCAGTCGGCCGCGCTCGCCGAGGGCGCCGCGCAGAAACTGCACGCCGCCTACTAGGCTCGGTATCCTGGACAGGGCGCGCCCGCGGCAATCCACTGTTCGAACACCTGCTCTGCTGTAATGTAGCCGATGTCCGGCTCTGAGTCGGGATTCGCCTCGGCATATCCCTGTACGACCTTCACCGGGCTGTGACTGCTGATCGGGCGGAAGCGAGCTGGATTCGCCTTGCCAAACAGGACCACCAGCGGGCAGTTCAACGCGGCGGCGGCGTGCGCCGGGCCGGTGTCGACGGAGATACAGCTGTGTGCCAGCGACAGCAACGCCAGCAGGCGCCGCATCGACAGGTCGTCGGCGACGTTGTGCACCTGCAGCGGGTGGCGGCACAGGCTGCGCACCGCGTCGCACATGTCGGACTCGGTGGGGACGCCGCAAAGCAGCACCTGGGCACCGGGTAGATGATCGATGACGCGACCGATCAGTTCAGCCCAGTTGCCTTCGTGCCAGTACTTGCTGTTACTGCCGCGATCGGCGCGGCCGCGACGCGTAGTGCGTTTACTGCCGGCCTGTATGCAGATGATGGGCGCGGCTGGATCCAGTGCGCGCGCCTGTAGCCAGTCGCGGCACTCCAGGGTTTCGCGCTCGCTGACAAACAGTTCACTGTCGAGCGCCTGTGCCGACGCCTGCGGATAGTCGAATCCCGCCGGGTTGAGGCTGCCCATGCGCAGCCACTTGTCGCCGTAATGTTCGCCCTCGACCAGGTTCAGGTCGAGCTGGTTGATGCTGTTGTCGCGCGTAATTCCGGCACGCTCCAGCAACCTGTATGACTTGCGGCTGGTTTCGCAGACCCAGGCGAAACGATGTTGTTTGTGTTTGAGTTGGCGTACCAGCTCGCGTTGGCTGCGGTTGAACCAGTAGGGCGCCGAACGTGAATCGATGCTGTAAACCTCGCGCACGTAAGGCATTTTCTGGAACAGGATTTTATTCCAGCCGCCGATGGTGACCAGGTCGCAGGGCAGGCCGCTGCGTTGGTAAAGCTGCCGCAGTAGCGGGGTCAGCAACACCATGTCGCCAAAAGCGCCGAAGCGACAGACCAGCGGGTGAGTATCAGGCATGAGAGGGATTCTGTCATCCCGGCGAAAGCCGGGCGGTCCGACGTATCGGTCCAGAGGATGGTGGGAGTATTCCGTCGACCCTGGATCCCGGCCTTCGCCGGGATGACGCCTGCGGCGTCACTTGTAATCCTGGTATGACTTTTCCTCGACGATGCTCGAGTTGAGGTGCAGGTTGACTTTTTTCTTGGCATTGGCGCGTTCGTCGTTGGTGACGTAGACCGCGCGCGCGAGCTCGATGAAGCGCTCACCAAAGCGCCTGTTGCGCTCTTCGTCGCGAATATCGTCCTCGATTTCCCAGAGCGCCTCGTTGATCGATTTAAGCTCCGCGGTGAGCGCCGCGATCTCGCCGTCTTCATCGACGGCCTGGCGCCATACCGCATCCAGCATTTCGAGTTCGGTCCTGACATTGGTGACCTTGGCCGGATCGGCGATGCGCTCCGACTTGATCTGCAGAATGGTAATCTTGTCGAGCAGTTCGCCCGGGGATATCGGTATCAGGATTTCGTTCATGTCAGGCCGCAATGATTTAGAGGTAGGAAATACTAACCGTGCAATCGCTTCAGCTCAACCGAAAACGCGCGATCAGGACCGGCAGCAGCATCAGGTTGGCGATTAACGCGGTGATCATTGCCAGCCCGCTCAGCACCCCGAAGTAGATGGTCGGAATGAAGTTGGACAGCGACAGGATCGAGAAGCCCAGCACCACGGTCACCGAGGTGTAGTACATGGCGCGCGCGATGCTGTTGTGGCAGCGTCGAATCGCCATCCAGAAGTTGCCGTCCTGCAGGAACTCGCCGCGGAAACGATGGATGTAGTGAATTGAATCGTCTACGCCGATGCCGATATTAATCGCGGCGATGGTGATCGTCATGATGTCGAGCGGAATGCCGATCCAGCCCATCAGGCCTAGAATCAGCCCGGCGGAGATGATGTTCGGGACGATCGCGGCCAGCGCCAGGCGCAGCGCCCTGAACAGCACGATAAACATCAACAGGATCGCGCCAAACACGGCGCCGAGCGTCAGGATCTGCGAACGGAACAGGCTTTGCAGCAGGTTGTTGTAAAGCACCGCCATGCCGGAGATTGTGACCTGCTCCGGGTCGAGGTCGTATTCGCCGGTGAGGTCGTAGTAAATCTTGTCGAGCAATTCCTGGCGGCGCAGGTTCTTGTCCGATTCGTAGAGGCGAATACTGAAGCGCAGCTGGTTTCCATCCGCCGACAGGTAAGGCGCAATCAGCGACTGGCGGACTTCTTCCGGCAAGCGCTTGTAAACCACGGCGAGCTTGAAATCGCTATAGGGTTTGCCATCATTCAGCGACTCCAGCAATTGCATGCCGGTATGCACCGACAGCACCTTGCCGGTTTCGGGGAGTTCGTCAAGGTACTGGTGGATACGGGCGACCTCGCGCAAACCGTCGCGATTGAACCAGTAGCTGTTGGAGGTGATGTCGCCGTCCACGAACAGGTCTTCCTCCTGAATCATTTCGTCGCGCGGTGCATCGATGATGACATCCATCGGCGTGGTGCCACCCAGTCGGGTGTCGATCAGGGTCATGCCCTGGTAGATCTCGGTGCTTTCCTTGTAGTAATCGATGAACCGATTTTCGACCGACAGGCGCGGAATTCCGCTAATCGCGACCACGATCAGGCCGACGAAGAGCAACAGGGTGGCGCGAGTCCTGTGTTGAATAAAATGCGCGATCGCAGCGGTAACCCTGCCGGTCAGGTCCTTGCCGGCGCGGCCTTCGAGGCGCGGCAGCAGCATCAGCGCGGCCGGAAACAGGGTGAAGGCGAGGATGAAGGAAACCGAGATGCCGATGACCATCATCCAGCCGAAATCGATAACCGGGCGTATCCCGCTCACCAGCAGGGAGCCGAACGCGACCATGGTCGTAATCGCGGTGTAAAAACTCGGGCTGAACTTGCTGGCGACGGTTTCACTGACCAGTTCGTACTGGCTCGCCTCCGGTTTGATGGTGGTGAGTTCGCGGTAGCGCACCACCAGGTGGATAATCAGCGACAGCGTAATAATCAGCAACAGCGAAATAAAGTTAGACGATACCACCGTGACCGGCCAATGCGCCCAACCCAGGTAACCCACCATCGACATCGCGCTGACCAGGCACACCGCCAGCGGCAAAATGACCCAGCGCAGGCTTCTGAACGAAAAAGCGAGGATGATGACGATGAATGCGACCACGCCGACACCGAAGACCTTGAGGTCGGTGCGGATGAACTGGATCGAATCGGTGGCGATCATCGGCACACCGCCGAGATAGAGCGTAGCTTCCCCGCGATGACCATCCATGATCTTGCGCACGTCGACGATGGTCTGTTCCAGTTTCAGCTTTTGCGCCAGGTTCTCGACTTTTATGCTGGCCGATAACTCGGCGAGACGATCATCCGCGTCCGGGATGGTGTCGGCCTTTTCGTAGAGCTGGTCGCGATTGTCGATCAGGTCCCTCAGGGTCTGGTTGTTAACCAGGTTGACCTGTAGCGCGGTGGTGTCGCCCTGGCTGTTTACCAGCAGGTTCTGGTAGAGCGGGCTGTGGCGCATTTCACGTTCGGCGAGCACGATATCGACATCGTCGCTTTCCAGCGTGCGTACCTTGCGCGAAATCTCGGCGAGCGTCATCGGCGGGCTCTCCACCAGCGGCACATCGAGCAGGCTGATCACCGAATCGACCTGTTCGAGCTGGTTCAATTGCTCGCGCAAAAGCTTGATGTCGGCCAGCACATCGCCGCTGAACAAATCCTGTTGCGGGCTATAGGTGACGATCAGAAAGTCGTCGGAACCGTATTGTTGGCGGATGCTGCGGTAGTATTTCAGGCTGGAGTCGTTTTCCAGCACCAGCGAGTCGGCCGAGGCGTCGAGTTCGAACTCGGGGACATACAGCAGGAAATAGACAATGACGATGGTCAGCGCGATCAGTGTCGCCACCGGTTGGCGCAGCACCAGTCGGTTATAGACGGCTATAAACTTCGGCAGCATGCAGTGAACATCCCTTTAGACTGACTCGTAGACCCTGTTACTGAAACGGCGGTAACCCCATTGATACTGCTCCGGGAAACGCCGCACCAGTAGCTCGATCTGGTCGTTCATGTATTGCGCGCTATCGATTTCGTCACCGCCCAGGCGCTCGCGATCGAGGGGCTGTATGCTGACATTCCATTTTCCCGTCTCGGGACTGCGGGTCACGGCCGTCAGGAACACGTCGCAGTCTATCTTGCTGCACAGGGTATGCACCAGAGTGGTGGTGGGCGCATCCTGGCCGAAAAAGCGGGATTCGATTCGCACCTTGGTGTCCCGGGGTTTCTGGTCGGGTAATACCCCTATGCAACCGCCCTTCTTAAGGCCGACCAGCAGCTGGCGCAGGCCCGATTTCTTGGTCGAAACCGGTACGCCGCCGAAGCGCGCCCGCGCATCGATGATAAACTGGTCGAGATCCTTATTCTTGCGGCGCTTGTAGAGATACATCGGATTTTCGACCGATTGGCTGAGCCACACCGTCATCGATTCCCAGGCGCCTATGTGAGGCGCCAACAGAATGCGGCCACGCGTCGACTGGTAGAAACTGTCGCTGACGTCGTCCGAATTCATACGCTCTAGCAACCGCTCCGTCGGCCAGCACCACAACGCGGGTAGCTCGGCCAGCGTGTAGCAGGTGTGCCGGATGACATCACGGCACAAATCCCGCTGCGCGGATTTGTCGAGTTCGGGAAAGCACAGGGCGATATTCTGGCGCGTCTGCCGCGATACCTGGTTCGAGGTGTTGCGCAGCACGAATGCGACCGCATCGGCCAGTCGATACAAGGTAGGTAACGAGGCATGCGAAAACAGCTCGATGCAGTACTGGGCGGCGGGCTTGCTCATATCAGCCGGCCTTTTCGATCTTGGCCCAGCTGTCACGCAGGGTCATGGTGCGATTGAAAACAGGGTTATCACGGGTCGAATCCGTGTCACTGATGAAATAACCGAGCCGCTCAAACTGGTAGGCGAGCGCATTGTCGGTCAGTTCGATGTTGGGTTCGAGCCTGGCTTCGGGCATGACGACCAGGGATTCGGGATTGAGCGCCTGCTCGATATCGGCCGCGGAGCCGGGATGAGTGGTGGTAAACAGGCGATCGTAAAGATTGACCGTCGCCTTTAGCGCGTGGCGTACGCTAACCCAGTGAATCGTGCCCTTGACCTTGCGTCCGTCGGGGCTGCTGCCGCCGCGGCTTTCTGGGTCATAAGTGCAGATCAGCGCCTCGATTTCGCCCGACTCGTCGCGCAGCACTTCCTTGCAGGTGATGTAGCAGGCAAAGCGCAGGCGCACCTCGCGCCCGGGGCTCAGGCGGAAGAACTTGCGCGGTGCATCCTCCATGAAATCCTCGCGCTCGATGTAAATTTCGCGTGAGAACGGAACTTCGCGGCTGCCGTAGTCCGGGTTCTGCGGGTGGTTGGGGCCGCTGAAAAACTCTTCCTGGTCCTCGGGGTAGTTTTCGATGATTACCTTGAGCGGGTTTATTACCGCCATGCGCCGCACCGCGCGCGCGTTCAGGTCGTCGCGAAGTGCGGTCTCGAGAACCCCCATTTCGATAGTGCTGTACTTTCTGGTGACGCCGACCATGTCGCAGAAGTTGACGATCGATTCGGGCGTGAAACCGCGTCGGCGCATACCCGAGAGGGTAAGCATGCGAGGATCGTCCCAACCGCTGACATGCCCATCGGCGACGAGCTGGTTGAGCTTGCGCTTGCTTGTGAGCGAGTATTCGAGCTGCAGGCGCGCGAACTCGGTCTGCACCGGGCGCGACGGGGTCTCGAGGTTATCGAGTATCCAGTCGTAGAGCGGGCGATGGTCCTCGAATTCGAGCGTGCACAACGAATGGGTGACGCCTTCGATGGCGTCGGAGAGCCCGTGGGTGAAGTCGTAAAGCGGGTAGATGCACCATTTGTCGCCGGTATTGTGATGGGTGACGTGACGGATGCGGTACAGCACCGGGTCGCGCATATTGATGTTGGGCGACTGCATGTCTATTTTGGCGCGCAGCACGTGTTCGCCATCGGCGAATTCGTCGTTCTTCATCGCTTCGAACAGTTGCATGTTCTCCTCGATGCTGCGATCCCGGTATGGGCTGTCCACGCCGGGCTGTTTCAACGTGCCGCGATTGGTGCGCATGTCATCGGCATTCTGGCTGTCGACGTAGGCCTTGCCCTGTTTGACCAGGTCGACGGCGTAAGCGTAGAGCTGGTCGAAGTAA
>Ga0255049_10001268_pt1 | contig 14114 bp, 11 predicted proteins | sample JV7_2_3_MG_FD_183615 | JGI IMG/M metagenome (GOLD analysis project Ga0255049, IMG submission 183615) | Seawater microbial communities from Jervis Inlet, British Columbia, Canada - JV7_2_3 | ecosystem: Environmental > Aquatic > Marine > Inlet | place: Canada: British Columbia | collected 2016-10-06
AGCAAGCTTGATGGAGCAGCTGGCCGAGAACGATCGCCTGCTCGAGCAGACCGGCTGTCTCTTCGGGCTCGAGAAGATGGCCCGCAAACAGGAAGACCCGGGCACGTACGAGGCCGTCTGGCACATCTTGCTCAATATCTGCAACACGGGTTGGACCGTGGGCTGCAAGGTGTCGTCCTCGCCGATCGCTGCGGAAGGGGGCGATGCACTATGGAGCCTCCACCTGCCCACGGGCGAGGCCATCTGTACCTCCAAGGGCATCGTCTCGCATCCGGGTCTGCTGTCGCTCTTGCTACGCGGTTACATCGAGAACCGCTACGAGGAGTTTCCCGGCTTCCGCGAGGGCGACATCTTCGAGAACAACGACTCTCACTACGGAGGCCTCCACTCCCCCGACTTCCAGACGACCGTCCCCATTTTCTATGAGGGCGAGCTGGTCGCCTGGGCGGGCTCCGTGAGTCACGTCATGGACAGCGGCTTCATCATGCCCGGCTCGATCGGCTTCCTGAATCCCGACTGCTTCTCCGACGGCGTCCCCGTGACGATGGAGAGGGTCGGCGAAGGTGACCGGCTCTACCCCTGGTACGAGATGCGCATGAGGTCGCGTACGCGCACACCCGAGTTCGTGCTGGGTGACGCGCGAGGCCGTCTGGCCGGATGCCTCACGATCCGAGACCGCGTGATCACGCTGATCGAGAAGTACGGACTGGATTACTTCAAAGACGTCACCCGGGAGTACATCGAGGACAGCCGTCGCTACGCCGTTGCGCGGGTCAAGACGCAGGGGGTACCCGGTCGGATGCGCAAGTCCAACTTCAAGGACCTGGCGATGGCCGGAAAGCGCGTCATTCTTCCGCATCAGAACGTCGATTGCCTGTTCAACCTGCCCCTGGAAGTCAGCATCGACGCCAATGCCAAGGTGCACTTCTCTCTGCGCGGGGCCAGTGGCTGGGTTCCGTTCGGCGAGAACATCACACCGGCGGGCTGCGTCTCCGCCCTCCTGAACGCGTACTCTCATATGGTTGGCTTCGACATGTTCAACTGGGGCTCGGTGGCGGCCTGGAATCTGGAGACGCCCCCCGAGGGATCCTGGGCCAACCCCTACCCGGTAAACTACTTCGCCTCTTCGGGCGTCGCGTGGGCCCCGGCCGTGATATGGATGAGCTCACTCTACGAATCGCTCGGCCGGCTCTACTACACGCGCGGCTACGTGGAGGAGGTCGCCGCCGGCGCTGCGACCACCATGACCGGTGAGTTCTCGGGCATCAACCAGTACGGGGTGTATACGGCGGGGATGACCCTGGAGCAGGCCAGCAACGGCTCCCCCGCTCGCGGGATGGCCGATGGCGAGAACAGTGCCTGGTCCATCTACACGCCACAGGCCGACTTCGGAAATGCCGAGGTCAGCGAGCTCTACTACCCCATCCTCTACATCGGCCGCAACGTCGAGCCCGACTCCGGGGGCTACGGCAAGTTCCGCGGCGGGCTGGGTCACACCGCCGTCTGGCTCATCATGAACACTCCCGGGATCGAGTATCAGTGCGGCTGTGCGGGCATCCGCAGCAAGGTGGTCGCCAACCACGGCATGTTCGGCGCCTATCCCACCTGGCCGGACCGCCCGAGCTACGCGAGTGGAACGAATGTCAAGGAGCTCATCGATGCGCAAGAGCCCCTGGTGCACGAACGTGGCGATCCCGAGCAGCCCGACCTGGTGAAGAACATTCGCGCAGCCATCATGGAGCCGAACGTCATCGCGCCCTTCGTCACGCCTGATCCTCTGCACGAGTACGACCTGGTGATCCACCCGATCTCCGGCGCACAGGCCCTGGGTGACCCCATAGAGCGGGATCCGGAGCTGGTGAGGAGCGACCTCGACAGCAGCTGGACTCGTGACTGGGTGGCAGAGAACATCTACGGCGTGGTCGCCAAGCGCGATGAGAGCAGCGGCGATTGGAGCGTTGACGAAGCCGCGACCGAGCACAGACGGAGCGAGATCCGCGACGCGAGAAAGGCACGTGCGATCCCCTTCCGAGAGTGGTGGCAGCAGGAGCGCAAAGAAATACTGGCCAAGCAGAACATGGCGGATGCGGTTCTCGTGATGTGGCGCACCTCCATGGAGCTAACGCCGGAGTACGGCCGTGAGGTCCGGGCCTTCTGGAAGCTGCCCGACGACTTCACTTACTGAAGCAAGGAGCCCGCATTGGCTGAATACGACCTCGGCGAGATCGAAAAGCTGGTGGACGGAAAGCTGCCCTGGCCCCGGGTCCAGGAGATCATGAAGGATGCGAAAGACAGCGACCGCTTCGAGAAATGGGTACAGATCCTTCAGGGACGGGTGAGCTGGCCAGAGAAGATCCTGCTGCCTTTGACCTCGAGCCTCTTCATCGTCCAGAAGGGAGAGGACCGTATCGTCAAGTGTCGCTGCGGCCACGAGTTCGGCGATTATCGCGTCAACTGGAAGCTCGCATCTCTGATCTGCGTCAGGGACACGGAAGAGAAGCTGCGGGAGATCTATCGGGGGAGCGAGCAGCCGGATCCGGCCTGGATTCAGCTCCGCGAGTACTACTGCCCGGGCTGCGGGGCTCAGCTCGAGGTGGAGGCCGTTCCTCGCGGCTGCCCGCCGGACTTCGAATTCCTGCCCGACCTGGACACCTTCTATCGGGACTGGCTGGGACGTCCCCTGCCCGACCAGAAGGAGTTCGCGGACAAGACCCTAGGGGTGATTCGAGGCTGGTCCGTGTGAGCAGTGCTTTAGGAGAGCTGGTTGTTCTGGACCTGACGACGGCATTCTGGTCGTCCTTGGGGGCGGCCCTCCTCGGCGACTTCGGCGCCCGCGTGATCCGGGTGGAGAAGCTGCCGGAAGCCCGCCAGCAACCGGGCAACGGCGCAGACGAGGATCCTGCCGTCGGATGGGACTACAACGCCGAGCTCGCGCAGCGCAACAAGCTGAGCCTTGCACTCGATCTGGACGAGGAGTCCGGGCGCGCTGTCCTGCAGGACCTGATCCGCAAAGCCGACGTCTTCATCACGGACTGGCCGTTCTCAAAGCTCGAGAATCGAGGTCTGGACTACGCGAGCGTCAGCGCGCTGAAGCCGGACATCATCTACGCGCACGGGTCTGGCTTTGGGCCCAAGGGGCCGGATCGGGACCTTCCCGCGCTCGACGAGCTGGCGGCCGCCCGCACGGGCATGATGCCCATCCTGCCGCAGCCCGGTCAGCCTCCGGTCTACGCGGGTGCGGGCGGGATGTACACCGCCGTGATGCTCGCGTTCGGCGTCGCTCTGGCTCTGCATCACCGTGAGGAGACGGGTGAAGGCCAGCAGGTGGACGCGTCTCTGTTCGCGGGCAACATCTACGGCGCCAGCCTCGACGTTCAGGCATACCTCGCCATGGGAGGGGAGCGCTTCCTGCGCCCGGTGCCGCGACTGGATGCCGGCAACCCGATGAGCGGCGTCCTGTATCCGTCCAAGGATGGTCCCTGGGTCTGCCTCACCATGCCCGACACCGACCGCTGGTGGCCGGGTCTGGCGCAGATCACGGGGATCGACCCGGACGATACGCGCTTCAACAGTCACGAGAAGCGTTGTGAGGAGCACCGGCTCGAGCTCATCCAGGTGCTGGAAGAGGCTTTCCGCCAGCGCCCCGCGTCCCACTGGAAGGCCGTGCTGACGGAGCGCCAGCTCTCAGCCGATCTGATCGAGGAGTTCGACTACCCGGCCAGCGACGAGCAGGCGCGCTGCAACGGTTACATTCTCGAGCTGGACCGCCCGGGAGTGGGTCGCATCAAGACACTGGGTTTCCCGATCTCCATGAGCGAGACTCCGGCCCGCCTCGACCGGATGGCACCCTGCCTGGGGCAGCATTCAGCTGCGATCCTGCACGAGATGCTCGGCTACTCCGAGGACCGGACCGCGGAGTTGGTGGCGAGTGGAGTCATCACCTAGTGGCCAGAGCCTTGGAAGGGATTCGAGTGATCGACCTCACGGTCTGGTTTCAAGGACCGGTTGCCGCGCAGCACCTGGCCGACTTCGGCGCCGAAGTCATCAAGGTCGAGCGCCCCAAGACCGGTGATCAGGGACGAGGGGTGCGCAGTATCAAGGCCCTTCCCGTGGGCGACTGGAACCAGTACTTCCTGGTGATCAACCGCAACAAGAAGAGCCTGGCTCTGGATCTGAAGAAGCCCGAGGGCCGCGAGATCATGTACCGGCTGGTCGAGGAGTCCGATGTCTTCCTGTCCAACCTGGGTCTACCGCTGCTCGAGAGCTGGGAGCTCGGGTACGAGAAGCTCAGCGAGGTCAACCCGCGGCTGGTGTACGCCACCAACACGGGCTACGGACGGCTCGGCGGGGTGCACAAGCCGTCGTTCGACATGACGGTACAGGCGCTCACCGGCCTGATGGCTCGCCTGGGCGAGCCGGACCAGCCACCCATCTACCTGGGAATGGGCTCGGGTGATGCCTATGGCGGGATGATGTCGGCCCTGGGGATCATGCTGGCCCTGCACCACCGCAGGCGCACGGGCAAGGGGCAGTGGGTGGATGCCTCGCTGTACGGTGCTCAGCTCTTCCTCACAGCTCCTAGCCTGCAGGCCTATCTGGCCACCGGCAGCGAGAGGTACTCGAAACAGCAGCCGAGGGAGGCCGCGCCGAATCCTCTCTGGAACACGTACTCCTGCAAGGACAAATGGATCTTTCTGTGTTTGACCAACGAAGACAAGAACTGGTTGCAGCTATGTCAGGGCCTCGACGATCCGGAGCTTGCAAAAGAACCGCGTTTCGATAGTGCGGAGAAGCGGCGGCAGAACGCGCGCGCGCTGATCGAACGCCTCGATGAGAAACTGAAGCAGCGCGACGCCGCCGAGTGGATGGAACGTTGGAAGCCGCTGGGAATCATCGCCAGTCCCATCTGCAACCTGGCCGATCTGGGCAGTGATCCGCAGGCCTGGGAGAACGACTACTTCGTCGAGGCCTACTGCGAAGAGGTGCAGCGACAGGTGCAGGTCCGAGGTCTGCCGATCGGCCTCAGCAAGACCCCGGGTGTGGTCAACACACTTGGCCCGGAGCTGGGACAGGACACGGAGCTGATCCTTGCCGATACACTTGGCTACTCCTGGGATCAGATTGGGGAGTTCAAAGCGCACGGGGCTATTCCCTGAGGAATCAGCGCGCAAGAGCAGAGCCATGCTGAAACAGCCCGAGGGCCCGGAGAAAGGCCCGCTCGACGACATCCGAGTCGTCGAGATGGCCACCATGATGGCCGGTCCGTATGGCGCCACCCTGCTCGGAGACCTGGGCGCCGACGTCATCAAGCTCGAGTCGCCGCGCGGCGACGATAGTCGTCACCTCGGTCCGCAGCGCGACGGCCAGCGGTCGTCCTTCCTCAGCCTGAACCGCAACAAGCGCGGGCTCATGCTGGATCTCGCCCGGCCCGCCGCTCGCGAGGCCTTCGAGCGCCTCGCGCGAACGATCGATGTCTTCATCACCAATATCCGTGAGCCCGCGCTCTCTCGTCTCGGGCTGAGCTACGAGCAGATCCGTGAGCAGCGCCCCGACATCATCTGGGTCGGCGTGACAGCGTTCGGGCCCGACGGCCCCTACGCCGGGCGGCCGGGCATCGACTTCCTGGCACAGGGCTATGCGGGTCTGCTCGCCCTCACCGGCGAACCGGACGACCCGCCCGTGAGAGTGACGGTGCCGGTCGTCGACACCATGACCTCCCTGCTGGTCGTCTCGGGTGTGCTTGCTGCCCTCCATGCGCGTACGCGCAGCGGCGAGGGCCAGCGCATCGATATCTCGCTCCTCGACGCTGTGGTTCACGCCCAGTGCAGCGGCCTCGGAGCGTATCTACTCACCGGCGAGGCTCCGCCGCGGACCGGAAACCGCAGCCAGTACTTCTCACCCTCGGGGATCTACCCCTGTGCGGACGGCAAGCGGGCCGTCATCACCTGTCCCTCGGAGAAATTCTTTCGCAACCTCTGCCGGGCGCTCGATGTGAAATGGGTGGAGGACCCTCGTTTCGAGAGCATCGAAGCCCGACTCACGCACGAGGACGAGCTCGATCGCTTGCTGGCAGAGCGGACGCGGGCTTTCAAACGAGACGAGCTGGTCGAACGGCTGACCGCGGCGGACGTCCTCACGGCTCCCATCAACGAGATTCCAGATGTCGTAAGGGACCCGCAGATCCGGCACAACGAGATGATCGTCAGCACCGAGCACGCGACTCTAGGCTCCGTGAACGTCACCGGCGTGCCCATCCACCTCCACGGTACGCCTGGTAGCGTACGCAGAAGTCCCCCGCTGCTGGGGCAACATACCGAGGAGATCCTGGCAGAGCTCGGCTATGCCGCCGCTGAGATTGCTCAGCTGGCGCCTGCTGCGGGCGGGGGAGAGACGGGTCGCTCGAAGGCCTGATCGCCTCCGGAGTCCGGGCCGCGAACCTCTTTCTGACGGTGGCACCGAGGCCGCGCTTACTTCTCCTCCTGCTCGTAGCGGTCCGCCAGCTTACGTCGAGCCTCGGTTTCCGTCCTGCGGAGACTCCAGAAGCGGGGAGAACGCTTCTGGGTGAACGCCGCTCCCCCCTCCTTTCCTTCGGGCATGTCGAACCAGTCGGGGTAGAACTGGCCGGAGATGACCCCCATTTCGGCGTAGCCATCCATCTCCTGGTCGAAGGTCGCCTTGAGTATTTCGAGACAGCCTGGGCTCACGCGTAGCAGCTCCTCGCACCACTTATCGACTTCCTGCTCGAGCTCCTCAAAGGGGACGACGGTGTTCACCAGGCCCATCTCCCGCGCCTGCGAGGCCGAGTAGCGCCGGCAGAGCATCCACATCTCTCGCGCCTTCTTGGCACCCACTACCTTTGTCAGGTAGGGCACGAAGAATCCGTCGGCGGGGCTCGAGACCTTGGGTCCAGCCTGACCGAAGGCGGCGTTGTCCGCAGCGATGGTGAAGTCGCAGCAGTAAGCCATATGGTTGTGTCCCCCGAGGCAGTAGCCCTGAACCGCAGCGATAACCGGCTTGCGTGAGATGCGGATCAGTCGGTTATGTGGGTAGCGGTTGTAGAAGGCCTCGCGTAGACCCCACTTCTCCCATTCAACATCCCCGCCCACGCCGAAGTGCTTGCCCACTCCCGCCACGATGATCACCCCGATCGAGGTGTCATGATTGGCATCGTAGAAGGCGCGAAACATCTCATCGACCGTCTGGAGGGTCATGCTGTTGTATTTTTTTGGCTTGTTGATGGAGACGCGCGCCACGCCTCCTTCCAGCTCCGCATGAAACTTCTTCTCGTAAAGGATTTCTTTGAAGTCGAGACCATCGGTTTCGATCCGTTGCCAGTTGGTCCAGCTCATGCCTGCTTGCCCTCCATTCGGGATCCCCGGCCTGGCCGAGGCGACGATTCTACGCCACCGCTCTCGGCTTGGGCAGCGGGCTGGCCCGGCTTGCTTGACCCCGCTTGCCCCGGCCTATATATAACCGAGCGCTGGGCCCGGAGAGCGCTGGGCCCGGAGAGATCGCTGGGACCCGGGCCACGATTGGCCCCGGGGAAGACGTACATGAAGCCCCCCCCTTTTGATTATCTCGACCCCAGGACAGTGGGTGAGGCGGTTTCGTTGCTCCGGCAGCATGACGGCGAGGCCAAGATCCTGGCGGGGGGCCAGAGCCTGATGCCGCTCTTGAACATGCGGATGGCGCGGCCGGGGGTCCTGATTGACCTCGCCAAGGTGGCGGAGCTCGACTACATCCGCGAGACCGACGGCGGGCTGACCATCGGAGCCATGACCACCAAACGGTCGATCGAAGACTCCGTGCTCGTCCAGAAGCGCCAACCGCTGCTCCACGCGGCCACGCTCCTCATCGCTCATCCCCAGATTCGCAACCGGGGCACCCTTGGAGGCTCCATGGCCCACGCCGACCCCGCAGCCGAGTATCCGGCCGTCGCGATCGCCCTCGACGCGGAGTTCCGCGTGGTCGGGCCTGACGGGGAGCGCAGCATCGGCGCCGCTGATTTCTTCGTGACCTACCTGACCACGGCTCTCGAGCCGACCGAGGTGCTGACCGAGGTGCGATTCCCCGCCCTCGCTGATCGCCGCGGCTGGTCGTTCATGGAGCTCACGAGGCGGCACGGCGACTTCGCGCTGGCGGGCGTTGCGGTGACGATGGACCTCGAAGGCCCGGGACAGTGTTCGGGGGCGCGGATCGTCCTGTTCGGTGTGGGGCCGACGGCGTTTCGGGTGCACGGAGCGGAGCAGATTCTGATCGGGGACAGGCCCGGTCAGGCAGTCTTCGAGCAGGTCGCAAAGAAGGCGAGCGAAGAGATCGATGAGCCGTTATCAGATCTGCATGCCTCGGCGGAGTATCGACGGCATCTTGCACGCGTGTTGACGCAGCGAGCGCTCCTCCAGGCGACGGCGCGGGCGCAAGTATGACCACCGCTCGACAAGTTCGCTTGACTGTGAACGGAGTGGCCTATGAGGCCCAGGTCGAGCCGCGCACAACGCTCGTGGACTTTCTGCGCGGAGATCTGGGACTGACGGGAACGCACGTCGGCTGTGAGCACGGGGTGTGTGGTGCTTGCACGATTCTCGTGAACGGCCGGTCGGTTCGCTCCTGCTTGATGCTCGCCGTTCAGGCCGACGGAGATAGCTTGACGACGGTGGAGGGGTTGGGGGATGGAAAGCTCCACCCCATTCAGGAAGCATTTCGGGAGGAGCACGGGCTGCAGTGTGGCTTCTGCACGCCGGGTTTTCTGATGGCCACCTACGAGCTGCTGCAGCTCAACCGGAGCCCGAGCGATGAAGAGATCAAGGACGCACTGGGCGGCCAGATCTGCCGCTGTACCGGGTATCAGGCCATTCTGAGTTCCGTGCGCCTGGCCGCAGCGAAGCTCCGGGAGTAGCGCGTGGCTGTCGAGATTCCCAAAGCGTTGTCCGACCTGCCCGTGAGCTCGCCCCGCTGGATCGGGCGCTCAGTGATGCGGGTGGAGGATCCCCTGCTGCTCAGTGGTCGCGCCGAGTTCATCGACAATGTCGTGCTGCCCCGCATGCTGCACTGCGCGATCCTGCGCAGCCCCTATGCCCACGCGCGCATCCGGGGGATCGATCTGGGCGAGGCGGAGAGCCTGCAGGGCGTGGTAGCCATCGTGACGGGTGAGGACGCCCAGCGTTGGACCCAACCCGGCCCCACCCTGCCCGAGAACTGGGGCACCCTCTGCCTGGCCACAGATAAGGTTCGCTTCGTCGGAGAGCCCGTGGCGGCGGTGGCTGCGACGAGTCGATACGTGGCCGAGGATGCGTTGGAGCACATCCAGGTGGAGTACGAGTCGCTCCCGCCGGTGGCGGACCCCGTAAAGGCGCTCGAGCCGGAGAGCCCGCTGATCTTCGAAGAGCATGGCAGCAACGTGATGCTCCAGCGTGTCTTTAAGTATGGCGAGATCGATGCCGCCTTCCGCGATGCGGACCATGTCTACACCGAGAAGTTCCGCTGGCACCGCGTGGGTGCTAACCCCCTGGAGACCTTCGGCGTCATCAGCCAATGGGACCCGATCGAGGAAAGTCTCACGTGTCACGGGAGCTTTCAGTCGGCGTCGCATATGGCGCTGGGCCGGACGCTCACCCTGGGGTTGCCCTCCAACAAGGTGCGTTTGATCAGTCAGCCTCACGGAGGGAGCTTCGGCGGCAAGGGGGGCGCGCGGGGCACGGATATCAGCGCGCTGCTTTCTCGAAAGGCGGGCGGGCGTCCGGTCAAGTGGATCGAGGACCGCATGGAATACCTGATGGCGGGCGGCAGCCAGGCCTGGGACCGGCACTACGAGGCCTCCCTCGCGCTGAAGCGAGACGGCACGGCCATAGGCCTCAAAGTCAAGCTGCTGGACGACCTCGGTGCCACGGCGGAGGGCTACGGCGCGATGTCGGCCGCGAAGCCGCTGGCTTCTTTCACCGGGTGCTACGCCATCCCGGCGGCTGAATACGACCTCACGATCGTCGCGACCAACAAGCTCCCCGCGAGCCCCTACCGGGGCATGGGCCCGCCGCCCCACAATTACGTGCTCGAGCATCTGATGGACATCGCCGCGCGTGACCTCGGTCTGGACCCCGCAGAGATCCGACGCAGGAATTACATTCCGCCGGACCGTTTTCCGTACACCATCCCGACCGGCAACGAATACGACAGTGGGAACTATGAGGCCGCGCTGAACAAGGCGCTGGAGATGTCGGAGTACAAGGAGCTGCGCGAGGAGCAAGCGCAAGCGCGCAAGCAGGGGCGCCTGCTCGGAATCGGCCTGGTCAGCACCATCGAGCCCGGGGTTTTCGACTGGAATGCCTACGCCATCGTGGGCATGCCCGGCACCGGCGTGCCCGAGGGCGTGAGGGTAGGTATCGATGTTCTCGGCAAGATCACACTCCGGGTGGGCTTCGCGCTGGAGGGCCAGGGTCAGTACACCGTCGGTGCCCAGCTGCTGGCGGACTATTTCGGGGTGGAGCTCGATGACGTGCGCGTTGTGGCCCAGGACACGCAGTCGGCTCCGCCCCATTTCGGTCCGGGTGGTAGCCGCCTGGGTGTCGCCATGAGCGCGGCGGTCCTGGGAGCAGCAGGACGACTCAAGGATAAGCTCGTCAAGGTGGCTGCCGGGCTGCTCCAGAGCAAGCCTGAAGACGTGGAGCTGATGGATGGCATGCTTCGAGTGAAGGGCGTGCCCGGAGCGGAGATGCCCGTGGCCCAGGTGGCGGCGACCATGCTGACTCGCAGCGATCTCCTGCCGCCCGACGTGGACCCTAGTCCGGAGGCCACCTATGTATGGACCGCCCCCGGGCGTACGCCGGCGGATGAGCAGGGACGGGCCAAGACCTACCTGACGGCCGCCAACGCCTGTCATGTGGTCCTTTTGGAGATCGATCCCGAGACCGGCTTTGTGAAGATCCTGAAATACTTCATCGCCGACGATTGCGGCACACGACTCAATCCATCGAACGTGGAGGGTATGATTCAGGGTGGGGTAGCCCAAGGTGTGGGTGCCGCGCTGTTGGAGGAGTACGTCTACGATGAGGAAGCCCAGCTCCTGACCTCGACCTTTATGGATTATCTTCTGCCCACGATCAACGAGGTGCCCATGACGGAAAAAGCCGCACTGGTGACGCCGTCTCCCTTCACACCCCTGGGCGCCAAGGGTGTGGGCGAGGGCGCCATTCACACCACTCCTGCAGCCATCATGTGTGCCATCAACGATGCGCTGGCGCCGCTGGGGGTGCGAGCCACCGAGGTGCCGGCCAGCCCCAACCGAATCTGGAGCCTCCTGCGCGAGGCGAAGCGAACTCCTTGAATGAGTAGCGAACGGGAAGGAGAACAGTGTGTCGAACAATGAATCTTTCGTAGCCCTGTCGGAGTGCCACTTCATGAACCCGGACTCCATGGAAGAGATGAGCTACTACCCAAACTTCGAACGCTGGTGGCGAAGCGTCGATGGAGTCATGCGCGCATGGGCGGATCGCGCTCTCGACGGGGGAGGCGACATGCCCGAGCCTCGGGCGTCGGCGCTGATCAAGTACATGGACGAAGCCGGTGTCGACGTAGCCTTCGCGCTGCGCGAGTCGATGATGGACATCAGCGGCTACGCGACGTGTATGTCCACCAACGCTTTCATGCTGAAGGAAATCGAGCCCTATCCTGAGCGGATGTACCTTGAGGCCAACGTGGGGCCGATCCTGCGTCGGGGCGTCGAGCACGCGATCTGGGAGCTCGACTACCTGGTCAAGGAGCGAAACGCCAAGCTCTGCAAGGTCTACGCACCTGAAGACGGCCCCTTGAATGACAAACGCCTGTGGCCGTTCTATGAGAAGGCGTGCGAGCTCGACATCGCGCTGACTGTTCACACCGGCATGTCATACGTGGTGCCCCAGCCGAGCAAGTTCACCTTGCCGAGCCTGCTTGACGACGTCTGCCTCGACTTCCCGGATCTAAAGCTCATCGCCTACCACATGGGCTGGCCCTACTCGGAGGAGCTCATCGGGTTGGCGGGCAAGCACCAGAACCTCTACCTGAGCCTGTCGGGCATCATAGGCTGGCTCGCGCGCGCTCCCTACCGCGGCTATCACATGATCGGCGAGGCCCTGCAATGGGTGGGTAGCGAGAAGATCGTGATGGGTCTGGACCTGCCCTTCGATGACACCAAGCGAGTGGTCGATTACATCAAGAACCTGCAGATGCCCGAAGAGCTGCAGGAGAAGTGGGGCTACCCCGTGATCACCGATGAGATCCGGGCCAATATTCTCGGGCTCACGCTCGCCAAGCTGGCCAAGATCGAGCCGACCAAACGCATCAAGTGAGTATGGGGAGAAGCACGAGAAGTGAGCGCTAGCCGACGCGAACTGAACTCACATCCAGCGGCTGGCGTCTCTTTGAAGGATCAGGCCTGCATCGTCGGGCTGGGAGAGACTGAATATGTGCGCCGGCCCGGCTCGGGCTTGAGCCTGCTGGCTCTGCAGCTGCAAGCGGCCGTGCGTGCCATCGAGGACGCTGGTCTGGCCCCCAACGAGATCGACGGTCTGATGCCCTTTCCGAACCTGGGCAGCGCCGAGGGGTTCGCCGCCAATCTCGGCACGCAGAACCTGCGTTACGCGGCAACGATTCACACCGGCGGCGCCGCTCCGGTCGCCTCCCTGCAGGCGGCGGCGACGGCGGTGGTGACAGGGGTGGCCCAGCATGTACTGATCCCGGCCGGCTGGAACGGCTATTCGGGTCCGCGAGCCCGAGACACCGTTGCCGAGGACGCAGCCTCCATGCCGGGCGGCGCGATCGCTCGCGACTACTACCTGCCCTACGGGCTGACGGCGCCGCCGCAGTGGTACGCGCTGATGGCGCGCCGGCACATGCACGAGTTCGGCACCCGGCCGGAACAGCTGGGCGCCATCGCGCTGGCGATGCGTAAGCACGCGCAGCTCAACCCCAGAGCGGTGATGTGCGGACGGCCCCTCAGTCTCGAGGACTACCTGGCCTCGCCCATGCTGTCCGACCCCTACCGCGTTCTCGACTGCTGTCTGGAGACAGACGGGGCAGCTGCGGTGGTGGTTACGAGCGTGGAGCGGGCCCGCGATCTCAAGCAAAAACCGGTCTACATCATGGGCACCGCCTCGGGCCAGCCCTATCCGGCGGACGAGATCACCAACCGCAAGGACATCTTCGAGACCGGGCTGACGCGTGCGGCACCCGAGGCCTTCGCCATGGCGGGCGTCAGCCCGCGGGACATCGATTTCGCAGAGATCTACGACTGCTTCACCTTCGAGGTGCTGCAACAGATCGAGGAGACAGGCTTCTGTAAGCGCGGTGAGGGTGGCGCCTTCGTCGAGGGCGGACGCATCGAGCTCGGCGGGGAGCTGCCCGTCAACACGCATGGCGGTCTACTCTCCGAGGCGCACGTGCTGGGGATGAACCATATCGTGGAAGCCGTGCGCCAGCTGCGAGGTGAGGCCGACCAGCGCCAGGTGAAGGACGCCGAGATCGGGCTCGTCACGGGCTGGGGCGACTTCGGCGACGGCAGCATCGCCGTCCTGCGGCGCTAGAGCGCGGAGGCAAGGACGATCCAGCATGACTCAGGCCGGCACCGAATACACCAAGCCGCTTCCCACGCTGCAGGGGCTGACCCAGGAGTTCTACGACTGGTGCGGCGAGCGGGAGCTGCGCTTCCAGCGTTGCAGCGAATGCAGCGCGTGGCGGCACGTGCCGCGTGAAATGTGCGCCGAGTGCGGCTCCTTCCGCTGCGAGTGGGCCCCCTCCAGCGGCCGCGGTACGGTCTTCACCTGGACCGTTGTGGCCCGGGCCCTCCACCCGGCCTTCAAGGACGCGCTTCCCTATGCCCCCGTAGTGATCGAGATGGAGGAAGGGGTGAGAATCTTGAGCGAAGTTCTGGATTGCCCGCTCGATGAGCTAGAGATCGGCATGCCGGTCGAGGTCGTCTTCGATGAGGTCACGCCCGGGGTCACGCTGCCGAAGTTTCGTCGTGCCCGGGCCTGAAACGCAAGCCAACCTGAAGATGGAGTAATCCGTTGAAACTACCGCCGACCATCCTTTACGAGAAGCGGGATCACATTGCCATCGTAACCATCAACCGGCCGGAGGCGATG
>Ga0255049_10001269_pt1 | contig 14110 bp, 14 predicted proteins | sample JV7_2_3_MG_FD_183615 | JGI IMG/M metagenome (GOLD analysis project Ga0255049, IMG submission 183615) | Seawater microbial communities from Jervis Inlet, British Columbia, Canada - JV7_2_3 | ecosystem: Environmental > Aquatic > Marine > Inlet | place: Canada: British Columbia | collected 2016-10-06
GGCCACTGGCTCGTGCCGCATGGGTGTGCGCATTGCCGAGGTCGTGGGCAAGCGGTTGGGCCGTTCCTTGCTGGAACTCGGCGGGAACAACGCGGTCATCGTGATGGACGACGCCAACCAGGAGCTGGCGCTGCGGGCCTGCACCTTCGGTGCGGTCGGAACGGCGGGCCAGCGTTGCACGTCGACGCGTCGCCTGATCCTCCAGAAGGGCATCGCCGCGGATTTCACCGACCGCATGGTCAAGGCCTACGGACGGGTCAACACCGGCGACCCGCTCGATCCTGCGACTCTGATGGGACCGCTGATCGACGACGGTGCGCGCGACGACATGATGAACGCACTCAAGAAAGTGCGTGAGCAGGGTGGCGAGATCCTGTGCGGCGGAAGCAAGATCGAGCGTCCCGGCTTCTTCGTCGAACCGACCATCGTGCGTGCGACCAGGGGGATGGAGATCGTTCAGGACGAGACGTTTGCTCCACTGGTCTACATCTTCGAGGTCGATACCCTGGACGAGGCGCTGGCGTTGCACAACGATGTGCCCCAGGGTCTTTCCTCGTCGATCTTCACGACGAGCATGATCTCGGCCGAGACGTTCCTGTCGCACCGCGGGAGCGATTGCGGGATCGCCAACGTCAACGTCGGCACCTCGGGCGCCGAGATCGGTGGCGCCTTCGGTGGTGAGAAAGAAACTGGCGGCGGGCGCGAATCGGGCTCCGACGCGTGGAGAATCTACATGCGGCGGCAGACCAACACACTCAACTGGGGCAGCGAGATGCCGCTGGCCCAGGGGGTCGAGTTCGATCTGTAACCCTCCGAAGCGCGCAGCGCGAAGGAGGGCCGTTTTTCTAGCACTCCGCCCCGGGTTCTACACTCTTCACGATGTTGTAGTCGGGGGGCTCGATCTGCAGCGTCGTGTGCTTGATACCAAAGCGCGTCTCCAGCAACCGCGTCGCGGAGCGCAGCAAGCGGTTCGGTGACTCGTCGTGATCGCAAACGAGGTGCGCGGTGAGCACGGTGTGGGTGCCGCCGAGCGTCCACAGGTGCAGGTCGTGAACACCGGCCACGCCGGAGAGTCCGGACAGCCCGGACTGCACCTCGGTGGCGTCGAGATGCGACGGGGTCCCCTCCATCAGGACGTGTACCGCTTGTAGCACCAGACGGATGGCCCCGAAGACAATGATCAGCGACAGTACGGCGCTGGCGATCGGATCGGCAATGGCCCAGCCTCCCAGGCCCATACAGGCGGCCGCGATCAGCACGCCGATCGACCCCAGCAGATCGCCCAGCACGTGGAGGTAGACGCCGCGCATGTTGAGGTTGTGTTGCGAACCGTGGAGCAGCACGGCGGCGATGATGTTGACGATCAGACCCGCCGCGCCAATCACCAGCATCGAGCGCCATTGCACGTCGGGTGGGTTGAAAAAACGATCCCAGGCTTCGACCGATACGTAGAACGCGATGATGATCAAGGCCACGCCGTTGAACAGCGCGGCCAGGATCTCGGCTCGCTGGTAACCGTAGGTACGCGTCGGATCCGGCGGTCGCTTGGCCGACCAGGCGGCCAGCAGGGCAAGCGCGAGGGCGAAGTTGTCGCCCAGCATGTGACCGGCATCGGCGAGCAACGCGAGGCTGTTGGCCAACCAGCCGCCCACCGCCTCGACCACGGTGAACGCCGCGGTCAGCACCAGAACGGCCGAGAGCCGCCGGGTCAGGTTGACGCTGCGTTCGTGGATGTGGGCCAAGCGAGAGCCTCCCTGAGCCGATTATGGCCCGGGTGGGCTTTTTTTCGGAGACCCAAGTTCCGCTGAAACCGTTTTCGGCGTTCGCGCGTTCCAGACCGTAGAGGGGCGTGCGCTAGCCACGGCCCTCGACGGGGCGGGTCCCCGGGGGAGGGCTCTCTTGCTGGAATTCGTCGCACTCGTGGTGTTCGCGATCGTTGGACTCGGCTTGCTGATCGCGGGCGTGATCGTGTTGCCCCTGCTGCTGGTCGGGGGCGTCCTCAAGCTGATCATCTTCGCGATCGCGCTGCCGTTCCGCCTGATCGGTGCACTGTTCGGTGTCGTGGCCGGGGTCACCGGCACGGTGTTCGGCGGGATAGCGGCCCTGGGGTCCGTCCTGCTGGCGGTCGCGCTGGCGATCGGCGCCCTCCTGTTCCTGCCGCTGCTCCCGATCTTTGCGTTGTTCGGACTGATCTGGCTGTTCAGCCGCTCCGCCGGCAAGGCAAAAGCCTGATACCAGTCCACGGATTCTCCGGGTTCGCGCCTGGACTAAGATAGGCGCGCGGAAGCGGAGGATTCGTGTTGGAAGAGCTACTTCTCGTCGGTCTGTTGATCGTTGCCGTCGTCCTGCTGGCCACCGAGCGCCTGCGCGCGGACGTCGTCGCGATGGTCGTGCTCTGCGCGCTCGTGCTGCTGCGCATCCTCGACCCCAAACAGGCGCTCTCCGGTTTTTCCAACCCCGCCACGATCACGGTCGCTGCGATGTTCGTCCTGAGCGCCGGGTTGCAGGCCAGCGGTTTGATTCATGCGTTGGCTGACCGCCTGCTCAAGTACGGGCCCTCCTCGCCGACCACCATGATGTTGATGACCGGGCTGGCGATTGTGCCGTTTTCGGCCTTCATCAACAACACCGCTGCGGTCGCGATCTTCCTACCGCTCGTCCTGCGCGCCTGCCAGCGCCGCTCGATCAGCCCCAGTTACCTGATGATGCCGCTCAGTTTCTTCGCCATGCTCGGTGGCACCTGCACGCTGATCGGAACGTCGACCAACATCATCGTGAGTTCGGCGGCCGCGGAGCACGGCCAACCCGGCTTCGGTATGTTCGAGTTCAGCGGGCTCGGTTTGATCGTTCTGCTGGTCGGTGGCGCGTACCTGATGATCGTCGGACGCCGCATCCTACCCGAGCGAATCAAGGCCGAGAGCCTGACCGAAGGCCATCACCTGAACCGCTACCTCAGCGAGGTTCTCGTGCTCGAGGGATCGCCGCTGATCGGAAAAACGGTGGTCCAGGCCGGGATGGGCGAGAACTACGACCTCGAAGTTCTCGGCCACGTGCGGGACAAGGTCATGCGCGACGTCATGACCGGTCACGGTTCTCTACTGGCCGGGGACATCCTGCTGATCAAGGCGCCGGCGGCGACCCTGGTTCAACTCGGCGAGCGGGCCGGTGTCGCCGTGCGTCCCGAAAAGCATCCCGACGAGGCCGACCTGCGCTCCGGCGACACCGTGCTGCTCGAAGCCGTCATCTCGACCAACTCCGAACTCGAGGGCCGCAGCCTCAAGGCCGTCGACTTCCGCAACAACTTCGGGGCCACCGCGCTGGCGATCCGCCGCGGCGGTGAGGACATGCTCGAAAAGATCGGTCACATCCGGCTGCGCCTCGGCGACGAGTTGTTGATCCAGGCACCGCGCCAGAACCTGGACAAGCTCCGCAGCCAGCGCGCCTTCTTGATCCTCCAGGAACTCGACCTCCCGAGGCTCGATGTTCGCAAGGCCTCACTGGCGGGGTTCATCATCGCCGCCGTCGTCGCCGTTGCGGCCTTTGGCATCTACCCGATCGTCAGCACCGCGGTCGCGGGCGCCGTCTTGATGGTCGTCACCGGGTGCCTGCCCGTCCGACGTGTGTACAAGGAGATCGACTGGGTCGTGATCGTGCTCCTGGGTGGTCTGATCCCGCTCGGGGTGGCGCTCGAAACCACCGGAGCGGCGGCGCACGTCGCCGACGGGATCCTGCGCCTGGGCGGCGAGATGGGCCCGCATTTCGCCCTTGGCGTGTTCATCCTGCTCACGACCCTCCTGACCGGCACGATGTCGAACAACGCGACCGCGGCGCTACTGGCCCCGCTGGCGATCCAGATCGCCGACGTCCTCGCGGTCGACCCGCGTCCGTTTCTCATCGGTCTGACGTTCGCGGCCTCCGCCGCGTTCTACACGCCGATCGGCTACCAGACGAACCTGCTGGTCTACGGGCCCGGGGGTTACAAGTTCGCCGACTACTTCCGCGTCGGAGCACCGTTGACACTGGGCTACGCCCTGCTCATCACGTGGCTGATTCCGCTCTTCTTTCCGTTCTAGAACAGGGTTTCCCGCTCGACATCGACGAGCGGTTCGAGATCGGGGTACGTTTCGACGAAGCGCTGTGGGCATTTGGGCCGTTGACCCTCCAGGAGGTGCTTGAGTTGCAACGAATTGGCCAGTGCCTGACCGCGGAAGTGGTTGTTTTGCACGACGAAGACTTCGGCGGCCTGGGCGGCGAGGCTACCGGCGGTTGCCGCCAGCGGCGCGAGTTCGTCCAGCGAGTACAGGTAGTCGTAGCGCTCGTCGCGGCCGGCCTCCTTGCGGAACCACTGTTTTGCGTTGCGGCCGTGGAGGCGAACGTAGCCGACGGGGGAGGTCAAGCGTTCGAGGGCGTCGATCGAGGCGTCCGATGCGCGCGGTTGATCGACCACGCACCAGCCGATACCGAGGCGTTGGAGGAAGTCGGCGACGTCGTCCGCTAGCCAACTGATGTGGCGTACCTCCAGCACCAGCGGCCACCCGTCCGCAAGCTCGGCCAGCCGTTCGAGGTGCTCCGCGTTGCCGGGGTTCCAGTGGAAGCGTTGCGGGAACTGGACCAGCACGGCGCCCAGGCGTCCGGCCTCGCGAATCGGTCTCAGACCGTCCAGGGTCTCGGCGACGGCGCGGCGGACATCGGGCTCGATTTCATGGGTCCAGCTACGGTGCGACTTGGCGCTAAAGCGGAACTCCGGGAGCGCTCGGGTGCGTTGCACCCAGGTCTCGGCGACCGCGGGACGCACGGGGCGGTAGAACGAACTGTTGACCTCGATCGCGTCGACGTAGCGCGCGATCCAGGCGAGCTTGTCGAAACCGCGTCCGGCGCCCGGCGGGTACACGATGCCGTTCCAGTCGGCGTAGTCCCAGCCGGCGAGACCGACGCGAATCGCTCCCGATTTTGTTGGCCGGTTCATCCAACGGGATTGTAGCTCCCGGGTGTTATCGTGCCGGCATGGCCTGGATTCGTGGAATAAAAGGTCTGTTGTGCGATGTCGACGGGACGCTGATCTCCGGCAGCCGCCAGATTCCCGGCGCTGCCGCGGCTCTGAAACGCATCGCGGCGGCGGGCGTCGAGTTCCGGCTCACGACGAACACGACACGCTTTTCGCGCGCCGGGATCGTCGATGTGCTGAGTGCTGCGGGCATCGATATCGACGCGCAACACGTCTTGAATCCGGCGGTGCTGGCGCGGCGCAGGATCCTCGCGTCGGGGAAGCGGCGAGCCGCGCTGCTGGTGGCCGATGGAGCCGAGACCGATTTTGCCGGCGTCGAACGCGTCGAGGACGACCCGGACTGGGTCGTGATGGGCGATCTTGGCGAGCATTTCGACTGGCAGGTCATGCAGCGGGCTTTCTCGTGGGTTCGGCAGGGTGCCAAGCTGATGGCGTTGCAGCGCAATCGCTTCTGGGATTCCGGCGACGGTGTGATGCGCATCGACGCGGGTGCGTTCGTCGCGGGACTGGAATACGCGAGCGGTGTGACGGCCGAACTAGTTGGCAAGCCGTCGAATATTTTTTTTGAAGAGGCGGTTGGCTCGCTGGCAATCGCTCCAGGCGAGGTGCTCGTCATCGGGGATGACGTGACCACCGATGGTGCCGGGGGAGCGGCAGCCGGGTGTCGGACGGCCACGGTGCGCACGGGCAAGTTCGAGGACCGGCAACTCGACGAGACGGGCTTTACACCCGATCTGCTGATCGACTCGTTCGCCGATCTGAATCCGGCCTAGAGCGGTAGCTCGAGTCCGTCGTCGAGGACTGCGAAACCGGCGGCCTCGATCTGCCTGCGGCGTTCGCCGTCGGCGTCGAGCACCGGGTTGGAGTGGTTGAAGTGGGTGAAGAAGACCCTTAACGAGCCGCCGGCGACGCGCTCCCCCAACCGTTCGATCGTGTCGACCACGAGCGGGTGTCCGATCGCCGACACGTCGCGCCCGGGGAGTTCGTCCATCGAGAAGAACGTTCCGTCGACGATCGCCACATCGACGCCCTGCTGCTCGAGCCATTCCACGAGCGGCGTTTCCCAATGCTGCCAGCCGTCCGTATCCGGGACGTAGAAGATGCGCTGTCTCGGTCCGGCGAACAGATAGCCGACGGTGTCGGTGAACTCGTCGCGGTGCGGTACGGAAACTGCGGTGACGCTCAACCCTTCGTCCAGCACGAGCGGCTCACCCGGAGTCAGCTTGACCGGAACGACATTGCGCAAATCGACCAACTGGCTCCACGGACCGTTCATGGAGAGAAAATCCACCATCCGCGACGTCGCGTAGAGCGGTGTTTCCTGCGCGTGGATCGCCTCGAAGCCCAGGAAGCCGAGCCCGGTGTAATGGCCGAGGTGGGCGTGCGTGAGGAACACGCCGTCGAGGGGTGCGCGGTCGACACGGCCGTCGCCGGGTTTCACGTCGCGTAGCCGATCCAGTTGACGTCGGATGTCCGGCGTCGCATCGACCACGAACACCCGTCCGTCAGCGGCGATCAGCGCGAGCGACGCGACCAGACGTTCGGTTCGGGGATCGCTTCTGGCGAGTTCGCAGCGATCGCAACTGCACGCCGCGTGCGGGAAACCGCCGTCCTGGGCCGTGCCCAGCACGCGCAATCGTGGTCCGGTCACCTCCGGCGGGGCAGGCGGCGTTCCCTCGGGAACCGGTGAAGCACAGGCCAAGAAACACGCCGCCCCGGCAAATAAGAACAGCATCCGGATCATGGGTCCAGTCTAACAAGAGACGGCGGCAAGCGGGGGTGAGCCCGCTTGCCGCCGTCCACCCGGAAAGCTCCCGGAACGTCAGTGGCCGATGCTGATGCTGAACCGGCGCCCGTGATATTCGATCCTGGCGTGGTCGAGATAGAGCTCGTCGTTGCAGTAGGCGTGCTCGCGATAGCTCCATCCGTGATCGACCCTCACCGGGAACCGGTAGATCGAGTGACGGTGCCTGTGAGGGGAAAAGTAGACGGATCCTTCAAAGAACGACCGGAACTCGTGGCGCCGGTGATCGTGGATGCGGCGCGGGATGTCGAAACGGTCGTAGCGGTCAAACCGGTCGTGGCGCGCGACGTGTCTGTCGTAGCGGTCGAAGCGCTTGTGCGGATGGCGCTGGCGATGATGCCGCTGGTCGATTCGGTTCCGCCGGTCATGGCGGTCGTGCGCCTCGGCGGGCACGGCAAGGGCCAGAGCGAACGTGAACGTAACGGCGGCGATGGCGATCTGGGTCAAACGTTTCATGGCAAAGTCTCCTTCAACACCCCGGTGTATTGCCAGAACCGCGCCAACAGCTGACCGAAGGACCCGAGATTGACTTGAACCCTTTTGTAATCAATGGTTTAAGGGCACTCATCCGGTTCGAGATCCTCACGGTCCGGCGTGCAGGGCGCTGAAGAATGTCCTCACACGAGGACGTCCTGACGGGAACCCTGACCTCTCCGGATGCGTTCAATGGGCCCCTGCTAGACTGCAAGACATGCCCAAAACCACGCGAATCATCAGCACCACCGTCCTCGCCGTGCGGCGAGGATCGAGTGTCGCGCTGGCCGGCGACGGCCAGGTTACGTTGAATAATACCGTGGTGAAGGCCGGCGCCAGGAAGGTGCGCCGATTGGCCGAGGGCCGCGTTCTTGCAGGCTTTGCGGGGGCCGCGGCCGACGCGTTCGCGCTGTTGACTCGCTTTGAAGAAAAGCTGGCCGCGCACCAGGGCCAGCTCGAGCGGTCGGCCGTCGAACTGGTCCGCGATTGGCGCACCGACCGTGTGCTGCGACGGCTCGAAGCCATGTTGCTCGTCGCCGACGCCGAAAAGACCCTGGTCCTGTCCGGGACGGGCGATCTGATCGAACCCGACGAGGGCATCGTCGCGGTCGGTAGCGGGAGCGTTGCCGCGATGGCCGCAGCGCGCGCACTTGCCAAGCACACCGAACTCGATGCGCGAACGATCGTGGTCGAGGCCATGACGGTGGCCGCGAGTATGGACATTTACACCAACGACAATCTGACGGTCGAGGAACTCTGAGATGGTTTTCTACATGCCAGGACAGGTCGAACCGGCGCGGCGCAGCGCCGACGAAATGAGTCCGCGAGAGATCGTTCAGGAGCTCGATCGTTTCGTGGTCGGGCAGTCCAAGGCCAAGCGGTCGGTGGCGGTCGCGCTGCGAAACCGCATCCGCCGCCGCATGCTCCCCGAGGAACTTGCCGAGGACGTGATCCCCAAGAACATCCTCATGATCGGGCCGACCGGTGTCGGCAAGACCGAGATCGCACGGCGCCTGGCGCGGCTCGCCGGGTCGCCGTTCCTCAAGGTCGAAGCGTCGAAGTTCACGGAGGTCGGTTATGTCGGCCGCGACGTGGAATCGATGGTCCGCGATCTCGTCGAGTTGGCCTGCGACCTGGTGCGCCAGGAGCGCCGCGAGCACATCCGCACCTCCGCGGCGGCCGCGACCCATGAGCGCGTGCTCGATCTGCTGCTCCCGCCGCGCAACCCGGTATCGCGCCCCCGCGACGCCGAGGCGCAGGCGCGCGAACGCGAGGAACAGTCCTCCTGGGAGCGCTCTCGCGCGACGCTGCGGAGCAAGCTCGAGGCGGGCGAACTGGAAGAACGCAACGTCGAGATCGAGGCCACCTCGAACGCGTCGGCGGGGTTCCGGATGTTCACGCCCGGGGGAATGGAAGAGATGGACATGAACCTGCGCGAGATGATGCCGGGTCTGTTCAAGGGCCAGAAGCAAAAAAGACGCATGACCGTCGGGGAAGCGCGCGAGCACATCCAGCGCGAGGAAGAGGACAAACGGATCGATCCCGACCGCGTGGCGCGCGACGCGATCGTACGTGTCGAGCAATCCGGTATCCTGTTCATCGATGAGATCGACAAGATCGCGGGAACCGAGGGGGGCCGTCAGGGCCCCGACGTGTCGCGCGAGGGCGTGCAGCGCGACCTTCTCCCGATCGTCGAGGGAACCCTGGTCCACACCAAGTACGGCATGGTCCGAACGGATCACGTGTTGTTCATCGCGGCGGGTGCGTTCCACGTGGCCAAGCCGTCCGACCTGATCCCCGAACTCCAGGGCCGCTTCCCGATCCGTGTCGAACTCAGCGCGCTGGGCCGCGAAGAACTGGTGCGCATCCTGGTCGAGCCGGAGCACTCACTGGTGTATCAACAGATCGCGCTGATGCAAACCGAGGGCATCGAGTTGGAATTCACCGACGACGGGATCGCGGCCATCGCCGAGGCGGCGGCCGATGTGAACCAACGCACGGAGAACATCGGCGCACGCCGGTTGACGACCATCATCGAGCGACTGCTCGAGGAGATCTCGTTCGCCGGTTCCGAGCTCCCGCAGAAACACGTACGCATCGATGCGGCGTTCGTTCATGAGCGCCTCGACGAGATCACGCAGGACACGGACCTCTCGCGGTTCATCCTCTAGCGTTCGATGCCGTCCTTCCGCGCCAGCCTTCGATTGCCGCTCACGTTGGCCGTGGTCGCGGTCCTGGCCGTCGGTTGTGGCAAGAAAGCGCCGCCTTTGCCGCCGGCGTTGCGCGGCCCGCACGCGCCCCGGTTGGTAAGCGTGCGCCAGATCGGCGAGCTCCCGCACGTGGTGTTCGAACTACCCCGTTCGCGCGGGGGAAAACCGGTGCAGGAGATGACTCGCGTCGAGTTGATTCGTGTGGTCTACGACACCGAGGCGCCCCCCCCGCCGGACCCCGATGCGTTTCGGCGTCGCGGCGAACGGGTTCGCGTCGAGCACGCCGATCCGTTTACCACGGGAGCCGTGCTGGCGCTGAGCGATCCGTCCGTTACCGAACTGGACAACGGCGGGGTTCGCCAGACGCTACGCTACGCTGTGCGGGTCCTGGACCGCCGCAGCCGGCCCTCGGCCTGGGTCGCCGCGCCCGATCTCGTCCTGCTTGCGGCAGCGGACCCGCCGGCCGGGCTGTTCGCCGAACCCACTGCCGCAGGCGTTCGGTTGTCCTGGAGCGGTGACCCGGGGAGCGCGTACAACCTCTATCGCGCGACGGACGACGGCCCGCAGATCGCCGTCAACGACCAGCCGATTCGTGCCGAGGAATACCTCGACGAGGATGCGCAGATTGGCCATCTCTACACCTACCGCGTCCGTGCGTTGCTCGCCGAGGGCCGCCCGCGACGGGAAACCGCCGATAGCGAGGCGGCTACCGTGACCGCCGTCGACCGGTTCCCACCGCAGCCTCCGCAAGGGTTGGTTGCGGTGCAGGAGGGGGGCGGGGTCCGGCTGTTCTGGGATCCCAGCCCCGAGCGCGACGTAACCGGTTATCGCGTTTTCCGGAGCCTCGACGGGACGGCTTTCGTTCCTATCGGACCGGATCCTCTGGAGCATCCGTTGTACCTCGATACGGCCGTCCGTCCCGGCCAGCGGGTGCGCTACCGGGTGACCGCGATCGACGGGGCGGTTCCTGCGAACGAGAGTGAGCACGCCGAAACACCGCCGCTCACGTTGATCGACGAGCCCGTTCCCGGCGAGGACGGCCCGGGTTGAGCCGTTCGGTTCGGGTCACCGGGATGTCCGGCGCGGGAAACGACTTCCTCGTCGTGGGTCACGAGGAGGCGCTGAAGCTGGACTGTGACCTGGGGGTCTGGGTTCGCCGCGTGTGCGCGCGCGGGCTATCGCTGGGCGTGGACGGCGTCGTGTTCGTCGAACGCCGGGACACGGATCGCATCGAAGTGCGCTTCGTGAACCCCGACGGGAGTTCGGCCTTTTGCGGGAACGGCAGCCGCTGTGCCGCACGCTACGCTTATCTCGAAGGATTGGCCGGAAGGAACATGGTGCTCGTCACCGATGCCGGTGAGATCACAGCTCAGGTGCGCGACGATACGGTGCGTCTGGAGCTTCCCGCGCCGCTCGACCATGGCGAACGCGAGGTCGACTGCGCGGGGCGGACCCATCGCGGCCGTTTCGTGACCGCCGGGATCCCGCATTTCGTCATCTTCGTCGACGACCCGGCCACCGCGCCGCTCGAAACCTGGGGGCCTGCGTTGCGCCGGCATGCGATCTTCGGTCCGGCGGGAACGAACGTGAACCTGGCGGCGATCGAAGGCGCGCGCCTGCGGCTGAGGACGTGGGAGCGGGGCGTGGAGCGCGAAACGTTATGTTGTGGCAGTGGTGCGGTGGCGGCGGCGTTGGCGGCGCGGCTCCGTGGGCTGCCCGAGCGGCTCGAGGTGCGCCCCAGCGGCGGGATTTCCGTCCATGTCGAGTTGCCCGGTCCTGCCACGGCGCCCGAGCGAGCGGTCCTTGAAGGCGAAGCCCGGGTCCTGTTTCGTGGCGATGTCGATCCGGAAGCGTGGGAATGGTCTGGCTAGGACGCGTCTGGCGCGCCGCCGTCAAGGCCGTTCGGTGGGTGCTTAGCAATACCCGCGAACGGTTGAGCCCGCGTGGCCAGTTGGCCTTCGACTGGATCACCGGCTTGCTGCTGATCGCGATCGGCGTGATCGGCGCGTTCGTACCGATTCTTCAGGGTTGGGTTTTCGTGCTCGCCGGCCTGGCCGTGCTGTCCAACCATTCGCGCCTGGCGCGCCGGTGGTTCGAACGCATCAAGCAAATGGGTAGCGCGGCGAAAAAGAAGTACCGGGAGAAAACCGGTACGACCGAATAGCTTATCTTCGGCTAGGGGTTATTTCACGTTTGCGGCGTTGTGCAAGGGCGCCTTTTCGCGCCGTCTCGAACAGCGTCGTGACGAACGAAGGCTCGGCCGCAAGATCGAAATATTCCGCGAGCTTGGGCGAGTCCATCGCGAACTCCACGACCTCGTCCGCCGGGATCCCTTCGATGAACGCGTTCTCGACCTGGCCCACGACCCAGGTAATCGAATCGCGGAACCTGCGCAAAGCGTCGGCATCGATCGGTTCGCCGCGAAGAGGGACGACCATTTCGGGGCGCAGCAGCGACAGCCCGTTGAGCGAGCTGACCCAGGCGCGGAGGTCGGTGTGTTCGACATCCGCGAACGGGTTCCGGTTCGTCGCCACGACCGGCCCGACATAGTAAAAACCTTCGGTTTCGATGCGCACGATCAGGGTGCCGGGAAAGTGGCCCCCGTGTAGCGGAAGCATCTCGATGACATGTTTCCCGTCGATCAACCGCGTTCCCGCGGAGATGATCAGTTCGGGGTGCATTCTCGGCGGGGCGGTCCAGACATCCGGATCGGGTGCCCGCAGGCGCATTTCGCGCCCCAGATCGGCCGACTCATCGTTCAGGGAGTCGTGGGTGATCGGGCTCGCGATCACCAACGTCGATTCCGGGAAGGCCGCGACGCCCCCCGTGGATTCCACGTGGGCGTGGGGCAGCAGCAGGTACTGCACCGGTTTCTTGGAGACCTCGGCAATCGCCCGCAGCAGGTCGTGAGCGGCCTCGGGAGAAGGTTGGGATTCGACCACGAAGAGTCCGGCATCGCGCTCGATGACGAGAGAGTTGGTGTGGGTGGACGGATGTTCGGGCGCGCGGAACAGCCACACTCCGTCAAGCAGCGAGTCCACGACAAAAGGCTGATTCGCAGCCGGACAGGCCGGGCCCACCAGGTTCGCGCAAAGTAAAACGATTGAAATGACAACGAATCGGACCATGGGCCCACCTCCGGGGTAGCTTCTGAATCTACCACCGGGGAAGCTGCCCGACCACGCTCAGGCGTGAGCGGTCGGTCAATCGAGAATGGAAACCGGCAAAAGCTCGGTGTCACCCCCGGCCAGGACCTCGACGAACGCTTCGTGCAGGATCTCGATCGCCGCGGAGCCCATTGAGCCGTGGCGCTTGAGGAACGTCTCCTTGCCGCGTCCGAGTTGGTCGGCCAGGCGGTCGGCCAGGTCCTTGTCCCGACGACCCTGCAGGACGGCATCCTCGTTGTACAACCGGATGTCGGTGGCCACCAGCTTGGCGAAGCGCCGGGCCACCACGACCTCGGCATCTTCCTCGGCCACCTCGTGGACCTCGTCGATTTCCGTTGCGGTCGCGGGTTCCACGAGAGTGCTCTCGACGATCGGTTCGGTCGCCGCGACGTCGCCGGCCGGCGGACTCGCTGGCCCTATCGAGGGTGCGCCCGATTTCAGTTTCCTGAGTGCCAGATCCAGTTCGAGCCGGAGTTGCGCCACCGCGACGAGAGTGCCCAGCGTACTCGGGAGCCACAGCGCTTCACCGCTCGATCGTTCGGCCATCAGGATGGCGATCGTGCGGCCCCGGACGCGCACGGCAATCCCGGCCGAGTCACTCGGCGCGGCTTGACCGAAGTCGGGGTTGCCGCCGGAACTGCGGACACGGATCGCCCCGTCGGGATCCTTGACCAACTCGCCGAGCCAGCCCTGGTCGGCGTCCGTGCGATACGTGCGCTGTGCCCGAGCCACGTTTTCGTCGTACCCGATCGAGCCCCAGCCCTTGAGGAAACCCTGCCGCACCAGAAAGATCGCCCCGCGTGGTGCAGCGCTTTGCGATCCCTTGAGCAGAGCCTTGAAAATGTCCGAGGGCGATTGCGAATCGACGAGCGATTGCACGCATTCTTCGACCGCGTTGACGTGGGAGCTTTCTAGTTGCATGGCACATCCATCAGGGAAGTCTCTCCAATCCAGTCCGATCTTGCCAGAACCGAGGCGAAATTCAAACGCCGTGGATGGCCCGGCCCAAAACAAGGCCGGGGTCAAGAATTGAGGCTAGAATGCGCCGACGCAACGTTTCGATTCGCCTCTTCCGGACGACGTGCCGATGCTGAATCGCCAAACCATCCGAAATCCCGTCGAAGTCGAGGGAATCGCTCTTCACTCGGGGGCCCCTGTCCGCCTCCGCCTGAAGCCCGCGGAGCCTGGAACGGGCGTCCTTTTTGTGCGAACCGATCGCGGAAACGCCGAGATCCCGGCCAAGCTCGAGTTTCAGGCCCCCAGTTTCTACTCCACCGTCCTGCGCAAGGGTGAAGAATCGGTCGGCACCGTCGAGCACCTGATGGCGGCGGTCAGCGCTCTGCTGGTCGACGACCTGCGGATCGAACTCGATGGCCCCGAGGTTCCGATCCTCGATGGGTCCGCGTGCCCCTTCGTCCGCCTGATCCGTTCGGCCGGGTTCAACGAGCAC
>Ga0255049_10001270_pt1 | contig 14108 bp, 18 predicted proteins | sample JV7_2_3_MG_FD_183615 | JGI IMG/M metagenome (GOLD analysis project Ga0255049, IMG submission 183615) | Seawater microbial communities from Jervis Inlet, British Columbia, Canada - JV7_2_3 | ecosystem: Environmental > Aquatic > Marine > Inlet | place: Canada: British Columbia | collected 2016-10-06
CAGCAGGGCGTGGCAAGTACATTCTCATTTGGAATGTCCTATGGCATTGCATTGGCAATAGGTGACGTTTACGCTACAGAGAAGATTGATGTTCGTCCTCAACTTTGGAAGAAGCATTTCGGTTTAATCAAACAACCGAAGGATGCCGCAAGACAATTGGTTTTAGAGAAATTCCCAGACGACGCAGACAGGTTTAAGCGTAAGAAGGATCATGGTAGAGCAGACGCAACCTTAATCGCTCTTTGGGCCTACGAAACGAGAGAGCTATGAGTGACTTTGACATAGGGAATATTATGGGTGGTGACGGGGTTGATGGTTCAGTGCCAGCCCAGTCTTCTGTTGAAGTAGTTTCTCCCTCAGGAAACAAATTCGATGTTCTCAACCAATCTGAAGCAGACTTCTACGATGAACGTGGACGCCGCTATCAGGTCGATAACGCATTTTCGAACGTATCAGATCTTGCTGAACTAGATCGTATTCTGACTATGGAACTCATGTGTCATCGTTGGTCTCAGTGGATCATTATGGAGGCTGACTATAATGGGGCTATGATAGACCCCAGCAGCCTTCAGAAGTATATCGAAGTTTATTCTAAGGAAATCCGTGGACTGAAACGTGACCTTGGAATGGATAAGTCCAGTCGTGACAAGGATAATGAATCTAGTGTAGCTGACTACATTAAGAATCTTATGCTTCGTGCTGGCGAATTCGGAGTGCATCGCAACAATCAAGCTGTGGCTGCGATCACTTTACTAAAAGAATTACAAGGTAAGATGACTCTTTCTGACAATGCAACAGAGGCAGAGCGTCGTGAGTTTGAAGCCAACCGTGACCAAGTATGGGAATGGATGTTATCACAATTCGACAAGTTCGATGAGATTGACGCAGCTTTCTCTAAAGAACAAAAATCGTGGATTAGGGAAATTTAATCTTATGCCATTATCTCAAGGATCGACTATGACTAAAAATAAGCCCATCAGTTGGGAAGACAAGGAGAGGCGTATCATGGATAGTAATCCAGAAGCTCTCAATGTTTCTTGGCACAATGTCCTCCGTGACAATCCAGATATGTTTTCTCGTATCATCGCAGATGTTATTAAGTCTTGTGGTGGAGAAGCTAAGCCGGGGAAGCGTCCTTCGTTGGATCGTAAAGATGCCGCAGCCATCTATAACAAGATTATAGGTGAGGATTTTTCTGAGCATACATTTGTAGAAACCATGAGCTTTATCTCTACTTCTGCTAAAGCAGTTGCAGAGCTTAGTGGTCTTCCGCTTAGCCGTGTAAGGCGTTTGCTGAATGGCTCATTAGAGCCTAGCTTTGAGGAAATGGAAACCATCGCTAAGGTTTATCACAAAGAACCGTCCTACTTCATTGAATATAGAGTAGGATTTGTGTGTACCGTTATTGATGCATACTTGATGGATTCCCCTGAAACTGCTACTGCATGGTTCCTTAAACTAAGAGGTTAGAATGGCCGTCTACGAGAATTTAAGTGATGACGAATGCGCCCTTCTTGCCATCTTGCAGGATGAGTCTGGTCTAGATATTGCTGAATTCGCTTACACAAACGAAGAGGATAAGGTCAATGGCGTCTTTCGTGCATGGCCCTTTCAGTGGGCTTGGTGGCGTTGCGAAGACGAACTGCAAATTGATGCCGGGAGCCGCTGCCTATCTGCGGGCACTCTTGTCCTGACAGAACACGGGCAAGTTCCGATTGAGAGTGTTCAGGTTGGCGTCCGTGTCTTGACTCATACTGGCGAATGGAAGCGAGTTACTGAAGTATTTGACAACGGGGTCAGGAACACTGTAACCATGCGTGGCTGGGGTAACCAGTCCGGGCTAACTCTCACCCCAGATCATTCCCTCTACGCTCGCCATACATCCAGAGCCTCTAAGCCAAAGGATGGGCACAAGGGGGCGAAGATGGCTGATCCAGAATGGATAGCCGTTGAAGACTTCAGAGAGAGTGACAATAGCGGCACTATGGCTACTCGTTGGAGTTTCCCTGCCGAAGTAGACGCCTTGGAGGTTCCAGCATTCCCAGAATCCTATCGAAGTGGGCAGCAGAATATTCCTTCCGAACTATTATCAGAAGAGTTCATGTGGCTCTTAGGAATCTACTTTGCCGAAGGATCTTCGTTCGTTGGCGAACAATACGCCAAGGTGCAACTTGCCATCCATCAGGACGAGGTTCCAGAGGTTCTCCGTAGAGTTGAGAGGGTGGGACTGAACGCTTCAGCGATAGATTCAGATAGGGATCTGTCAGCTAAGATTCAGATCAACAGTCGTCCACTTGCCACATGGCTGAAGGACAATGCTTCTGGAACAGCTAGAGATAAGTGTTTGCCGTCTTTCGTATTTGGTCTAGACTCTCACTTGAGAGAGGCTCTTTTGGATGGAATGGTTTACGGTGATGGACACGTTCGACCTAGTGGTAGGATCGAATATTCCACATCATCACAAGCTCTTGCTTTGTCGGTGCAGATTCTTGCTCATACACTCGGATACTATGCTTCAGTGACACACAATCCTCCTCCATCGCCGTGGGAGTTTTACGGGAGAATTATTCAAGGTGGAGACTCTTACACCATAAGTATCTCAGAGCGAAGTAACAGGGCAGACTCTGATGCTGGCAAGATCTGGGCTGCTGTGTCTCCAGCGGAACCCTCTGGAGAAGCCAGTACCTATGATCTCTCTGTTGAGGATGATCATTCTTTCGTAGCCAATGGTGTTGTGGTTCACAACTCGGCTGGAAAATCCATGTCTATTAAGTTTAAGGCTGTAGCTTTCCCCTTCAATAGGCCCGGTGGTCAGATGGTCGTCACTGCCCCTGAGGGCAACCACCTTGATGCGATTACTGACGTTATTGAAACAGCCTTCCAAGACAACACTCTCTTCAAGGAGATGTTAGCCTCTGGCCGTGGTGGGATCAAGCATCGTCCGTTCAAGATTAACTTTGCAAATGGAGCTGTACTGCATGGTCGTATTCCAAAGCATGATGGGTCTGGAGTCAAGGGTATTCACCCTGACTGGCTAGAACATGATGAGGCATCGGACTACCCAGAGTCTGGATGGGTTGAACTATTCGAGACACTGAAGAAGAAGCAAGAGGGTGACTCTCGCTGGCGTGCTCATGGAGTAACCCGTGGTATCGGTGGCACCTTCGATGAGAAGTGTAAACCTGATTCTGGTTGGACTGTCCACAGGATTCCAGCTATGTATCGCCCGACATGGGATGAAGACGAGCGTGCTCAGAAAATTCTACAATACGGTTCATCCGACAACGTAGATTATCGACGTAACATTCTTGGTCTCCCCGGCGATCAGAACTCCCCCATCTTCGTACTCCGCAGACTAATGCAGAACGTAGACACAGATGGCTCTAGTGAGTACAATGTTGATGAGTATATCAATATAACAATTGATGAAGCGCAAGTGCGTGAATCCTTTGATGGCATTCTTGGATTGATGGAACTATCCCCGGCTCATACACAGAAGTACAAACGCTTCTGGATTGGTATGGATGTTGGTTGGACGCAGGCTCCTTCAGCTATCGTAGTATTTGGAGAAGAGACCGTTAAGGGCAAACCCTCTAAGCTACGCTTGGTCACACGGATCATGCTTAAACAGATCCGTACAGAGGATCAGATCGCAGCCATCTTGCATCTGTTCGAGTTCTATCGCCCAATATCTTTTGCTCTAGATGCTACAGGAGCCGGGTTCCCGCTCCTACAGGTGTTGCAGAAAGATATCAAAGAGAACCCCGCCATTAAGCCACTGCTTGACAGGATGCAGGGTTATAACTTCTCTGCCAAGGTAGTAGCTGCTTTCGATGAGAGTGTCGTGATAGATGAGGATGATCCTGATGGCTGGAAGGAAGCTGCCATCATGAGGAATGTTCTCGAATGGTCTACAGACGTATGCAGAGGCTTGGTGGATGACAATAGACTGATCCTTCCCTTTGATCGTCAGCTTATCGGTGAGTTTCAGGGACAGACATGGAGTTACGCTAGGTCCGCAATGGATGCGTATGGACGTAAGAAAATTTACTCTAGCGGGCAATTCCATACACTTGATGCTGTTCGTATGGCCCTGTTGGCGCACCAACAAGAAGCTATAGATATGTTCATATCCGCCCAAGAGGATAGCTGGGAAGCCCCAGATATGATTATCCTCTGATATAGCCGTAAGAGTAAATGATGGATAATAACAGTTTGAATGAGCTTCTAGCGGGATTCCGTAAGGAACTTTCTGGATATTTAGAGGAAATGTTCGGTTTCTCGCAGGACAGGCACAATCCGTATGATATACTACAAAGACTTAGTGCGATGTCTGCCCGTGCGGGATGGATTCGCTCTCAAGTTGTGAGAAGCAACAAGCGTGAGATAGTGCTCTTCAAAAGCGAAGAGGTCGATCCATTCTTGAAGCAAGTAGACTTGCAGTTTAGAATTTGGTCCAGAGTGGCCGCTCTCGTTAAAGACGAGTACGATATGAGCAGGAGCTAAAATGGGTTCATCTTCCGAGGTTGATATGCTTACAGGCGATGTAGCTTACATCAATGAGACTGAGGTAGCTGATGAAGCAGTAGCCCAAGCTCTGCGCTCAGAGTTTCCCGAGATCGCTGCACTCTCCCGCTGGCAAGGCCAGAAGAGTCGTCGTGGTTCAGGCTTGTTCCAGCAGGACAAGTACATGTCTCCAGACACCATCTTCGGCAAGATGGAAACCGCAGCCGCAGCAGTTCGTGACGATGACGTTGTTTCTAACGTAGCAGATACCACTGAACAAATTGCTTTCAAGCGTGTTGTTATCGAATGTGACGATGAGTCACAAGAGTCAGTATGGAATCAGATCACCCGAGAGATGGATATCGAAACTTACTGTCGCAAAGTTTGGCGTGAGGTATTCACCTACTCTCAGGCATATCCTGTAGTAGTCTTCGGTAAGCGCAGCTATCGGCCAGAGGGCCGGACAGAGAGTGGTTATCGTAGTAAGAAACAATACAATGACCTCACTGTTCCTATTGGAATGTCACTACTAGACCCACTGCGAGTTATCCCAGTAGGCTCATTCATGTTCGGCAACGAACAGCTTGTCTATATTGCCGACAAGGCTGAAGTTGATGGATTCAACTCTAACCTAGTTGAGCCTAAAGACAAGGTTATGAGTCAGATTATCGACCGCGAATACATTCCTTCACAAGAAGAGCAGAAGCAGATAAACGATCTGGTTGGATACAGTACAAACAGTCGTCTCTTCGCCTTGAACCCTGAGAACTGCTGGCGCATTACGGCCACACGCCCTGATTACATCCGTTTCGCTGATGTTCGAATGGAGTCAGTGTTCGAGCTTCTTGACCTCAAGAACCTTCTCCGTGAGATGGATCGTCAGGCTCTCATTGGTTCAACCAACGCTATCATCTTGGTTAAGAAGGGTTCTGATCAGTACCCCGCCAAGAAGGGCGAGCTTGATAAGCTAGCCACGCAGGTTAAGAGCACCGCTCGTATGCCTATCATTGTTGGCGATCATCGTATCGACATTGAGATCATCACTCCAAAGACTGACAAGACACTAGCCACAGAGCGTTACAATGGTCTTGACTCTCGTATCACTGCTCGACTTTACCAGCAGCTTTCTACTGGTAACTACAGTACTGGTACTGCAACAGATGACTCTATTAAACTTCTTCGTGTAACTGCTTCTTCTATGGAAGCCCGTCGAGATACAATTCGTGACTCACTGATGAACAAGGTATTCTACAAAACTTGGGAAGCAAATGAGCTTCTAGTAGACAAACCATTCATGCAGTTCTATCCTCGCCGTATTGCTTTGGACTTCGATCCAAACATCGCTACATATATTCAGGATCTTCGTGACCGAGGCGACATCTCTCGCGAGACAACACTCGGTGAGCTTGATATCGATCAGAATCGTGAAGCTGTCAAACGTGAGCGTGAAGCCCGTCTCTTTGATGAGGTATTTACTCCTACTATCGTTCCTTATACAGCACCTAATGCTGACAACCCTTCCAATCCTTCTGAAGAAGATCCAGAGGAAACTCCAGTTGAAGATCCTAAAGTTGGGGGTCGTCGTAAGGGTGGTAATAAGAACGGTGGAGGGGCTAATCCCAAGGGTGGCAGGAAGTGAAGCTAAGGCTCACTACTGTCATAACCGTTATTAGAGAAATGGAGGCATCATGACTATTCTTTCAAATACAGAACGCTCATATATGATGACCAGCACCGCTTATGTCCTAGATTTGGACAAAGACGTTGCGTCAGCTTGGGCAAATGATCTCATCTACAAGAACCCAGCACTCAAATGGATTGTGGGCAATTATGTAGAGGCTGATAACTCTAACTCTAACGGCCAGTACTGGTCTCTTGAGGATCTTCAGCTAAAGAGCGCAACTGTAAATCATGGTCCAATGAATATCGCCCATGTTGCGAATGATGTTGTAGGAACTTATGTTGGTTCCGAGCTTCTTTACCCAACGCAGGCAGGCCAGCGTGCATACATTGAAACCGTCGCTGCCATGTGGAAGTACTATTTCAATAAAGAGACTGCAATCGTAGAAGCTGCTCACGCAGAGGGCACACTATACCAGAGTATGGAATGTGTTTCTGATACGGTTACATGTGTTCCCCACAGTAAGTCAGAGCAAGAAGAAGCTGCTAGTCCCGCATGTGGACAGACCTTCCCTTATGATGGCCCGTATGGCGCATACTGTGAACACATCGAAGCCGGAACAGCAGCTCGACAATTCGATAACCCACACTTTCTTGGTGGAGGATTAATCATTCCACCATTGAAGCCGGGTTGGCGTAATGCAGAGATCCAAGAGATCTCTACACTAATGAATACAGATATGGCTGAGTCCGTGTCAGAGCAGGTTGCTGTTGAAGCTTCCCACCTTGACGACTCTCAGCAGGAAGCCTTAGCTCAGGAAATTGTTCTTGAGGGAATGGTGACCGAAAGCGATAATATTAAGGTTGCAGAAAAAGCTGGACGCCTCCTTGGCATTCTAGCTGCTCGTAAATTTTGATTTTATAAAGCTTATGTCCGTAATATAGGGTGTCTACATATTTTCTGATATGTTGGCGCTTACTCACGAAGAGGCAGAGTGCCCCTTCATAGAAAAACATCCTACGAAGGGGGTGTCACGATATGACCGATTACACTGAAGAAGAACTCACCGCAGCCGTAACCGCAGCACTAGCTCCCGTAGAGGAAGCCGCTGAGGCCAAGATTGCAGAGCTAACATCAGACCTAGAGGCTCTTCGTGCCGCTGACGAGACCACAGCAGAAGAAGCAGAAGCTCAGAGTACACTTGAGGCCGCACTTGCAGCCACAGATGTTTCTGAAGCCAAAGCTCTTGAAGCTGAAGCTCGTTTAACTGAAGTTCTAGCTTGGCTAGACTCAGAGGCAGAGCTTGTAGAGATTGCTAAGTACCTAGAGGACGTTAAGGCCGAGCGCCTTGCCGCTCTTGAAGCTGCTGAAGTTGCATTCTCCACAGAGCGCATTGAAGCAAGCATAGATCGTTGGGTCGCAATGTCCGATGAGGACTTTGCCGCTCTACTAGAGGATCTCGCAGCAGTCAAGACTGTTGAGACATCCGAAGAGGCCGTTGAAGAAATCGAAGCCACCGAAGAAGAGGCCGAGACAACTGAGACAGCCATGTCAACTACCCGTTCCGAAACAGCATCAGCAACAGAAAGCGCAACCTCCACAGTGTGGGGCGCTTCTCAAGCCGGTGTTAATGTTCGCGCTCTCACAATCCGATAAAGGAGATTTATCATGAGCCGTAACTTCTCATTCCGTTCAGCCCCAGTAGGTGGACAACGTGCAGGACGCTTTTCAGCAGTAGCATCAGTCAACATCGGTTCCGCCGTTGTAACTGATGGTTCTACAGACGCTGATGGTGGACTCGCAGTAGTCGCCGCAGGTGTAGATGCAACCGTTCCCGCCAATGGCGAGGGTGGACTTGCAGTTTACGAAGCACTCTTTACCAATGGTCCAGCCGAGTCACCATCTGACGTTATTGCATCCCCAGCGGGCGCAAAGCTTCAGGTTGTGTCAGGCGATCAGGTTAAGGTTGTTCTTACCAACTCAGCAGACCTAGCAATCGTAGATGTCTCCGGCCTTGCCGTAGGCGATCCTCTTTCACCAGCAGCCGCTGGTACTTGGGCATCAGCTACTAACGCTTGGATGACTGTCACATCAATCGACGCAACTGTTTCCGGTGAGGAAATTGTTGAAGCTCGTCTTACCTTCTGATAGGAGCATATAGCATGTCTACTTTTCACGCACATGATCCTGCATCCGTTCGCGAAGCTGCACAGCAGTTGAACGAAGAGGCAGCCGCCAATTTTGCTGATCCAGCATGGCGCGCCGCTAAGGCCGCAGAGATGACCACAAAGATTTACGAAGATTTTACCTATGACAACATCCTAGGCTACATCGGTGCAACCGAGAACCTTAACACTGACGATCGTTCATTCGTTCGCGAAGTTAAGGGTCTTGAGGCATTTTGGGTAGCCCGTGGTGGTTACATCGAACAGTCAACCGTTAAGACTGACATCGTGGAGATTCCCCGCGATACAGTTGGTTTCCATGTTTCTGAGAACGAGGAAAAAATGGAGACTGGCTTCGCAGAAGCTTCCTCCACTATGGTCGGCCTTGGTGTCGATCGTCTTTCACAGGCAGTAAATGTCCGTGGCAAGGCTCTCCTTGACGCTTCTCGTGACGTTAGCAACTCTTCAACTGGCGCAACCCAGCTTAATGACCTGACATCACTTAACAATGCAATCCGCACTGTTAAAGATGAGACCAAGAGTGGTGCAATCACCATGATCGGTCGCTCAGCTACAACAGAGGCCGTCCTTGACGCCATTGTTGGTGCAAACAACGGCGCTGGCTTCCTTCCAGAGACAAACGAGCAGATCCTACAGACTGGCGTCCTTGGCGTCTACCGTGGTGTGAAGATCGTTACTCTTCCAAACAACCTTGACGGCAATGGCGCTTCCACATGGGACGCTGATGACCTCTATGTTGTAGCCAATGACACTGCAAAGTTCGCCTACTTCGGTGGACTCAAGAGCCGTGAGTATCTTGAGCAGGATAACTGGTACTGGCATTACATTGCCAAGCAGGACTTCGGTGGTCTCGTAAACCATCCAGAGCGCGCTTGGAGAATCCATAACGCATGATCCTTTGATCTAGTGTTACAGATTTTTGGAATTGGGAGGGCTTCGGCCCTCCCTTTTCTAGTTCTCGCACAGGATGTCACACATCTATGGTATAATAGTGATTCCTAGGTAATAGAGAGTTCTCGATATAAGGAGAGATTATGAGTGTAAACGAAGAATGGACCAATGTAGGCGAGGGAATTAAGTTTGTTCCTCACACCCTACCCACAGGACAGATACGAAATATGTTGATTCGGTCAGGACAGACATTCAAGGTAAAGGCAGAGGATCGTCAATACTTCCAAGCTCACCATGAGGTGACTCCAGAGGGCGACCATTACACTAATGGAACGTTCCAGCCAGTGAAGCTTGTCGAAGATGCTGTAGACTATGCAGAGATCTCAGATTCAAAGAATCATCTCAATGATGAAGAGCTTTTGGGTCTGATCAAGGGCCGCACAGATGCTGTCTCTGCTCGTATAGCTGAAATTGATAATCCAGATACACTTGCCCGTCTACTCGTTCTCTGTGAAGAGAAGGATACTGCAGGGTCAAAGGTTAAGGTTATCGAGTCTCGGTACGCAGAGCTAACAGCTTATGTAACTGAGGGTCTCGAAGATGGCATGGAGACAGAGCAGAAGATTTCCTAACTCACCTTACAGTTAGTGCGATTGGGCGGGCCTTTGGCCTGCCTTTTTGCGTTCTAACCTGCCGTTGATATATCTGACGGAGTATCTAGGAGATTTCAGATGGCCGCTGTTGATATCACAGATCTTATAGAGAACCTTGAAGGAATGCTGACCATTCCGGGTCAAGTATCCCCTTATGACGCAGCTACTGATGCTGAGTGGACAATCAAGCTGGTTAATGCCTTTTGGCGAGCAGTGCTTGATGGAGTCATTGAGGGATACGATATTGATGAGGATGGTCTAATTACTCCTACATCTGGTGATACTACCTTCCCTCGCGAATATCAGCAAGTTGTTATTCTTTATGCCGCAGTAAACATTATCCAGAATCAGCTTCTAGTCCTCAAGACCACCTTCAAGGCTCAAGCCGGAAGTGCCTCTTACGAAACTGGACAAGCAGCCACGGTCCTTACTGCCTTGCTTGAAATGATTCAGCAGGATAAGTCAATTCTCCTTGAACGTCTTAGTGATGTTGGTCCAGATGGATCTTCCTATTACTACGACTCTACATGGCAGCGTAGAGATAATCAGTATGAGCAGACTAGTGCTTACTGGGCAGGTCACTAATGGCCGTCCCTACAGATCCCGCCTTCGGGTCAGATTTTGATGCAGACGCCTTTCGCCAAGCCATTACTTCCACTATGGAGATGGGCATGGCTACAGGTGCTGAATATACTGCGACCTTCTATTGGGATCAAATCGCTGAATACTCCAATGGAGTAGATATCTCTACTGTGCCGTATGACTTCACGGAAGAACCAGAAAGCATAGTACAGGCAGCGACTACTCTCGTAGTTCCACTTGTTACCGACTTCAACTCTGAGGCTGGAAAGCAGTTTACTGCTCTGGGCCAGATCGATAGAGTTAGCGCTGTAATAACAGTGCTTGACACCTACTATGAAGACATCAAAACTGCTGATGGTGTGAGCTTCGGAGAAATCAAGTACTCGATAGATTTCATGGAACCAGCCATTGGTCTGTTCTCTGTTAACCTCTACAACATCCACTGTTCACCTATCGATGGGGGAAGTTGATGAGCGCTGGTTTGAATCTTCGATTAATTAATGACAACCTTATGAATCGCCTCACTACTCTAATAGAGACTTCTGGCTGGAATGATGCTGGACGTAGCAATTCCCCAGTTGAAGTGATCAACGAAGATCCTGATCTAGAGGCCCCTATTGAGCCTAATGATAACGCTCTTATCCCTAATCAGGTTACTCTGTCTATTGAGGGACAAAGATTCTTCCCCGGTGAGATTGGGTCAGACCTAGTTGAGGCCCAGTCCGTATGTATCGTTGATGTATTCGGAGAGAACGCAGCAACCGCATTACATCTTATCGGTGATATCACCGCAGAGTTTAAATCCCCAGATCGTCTAGACGTATACGATCTAACACAAGACCCTACGCCCACTGACCCAATGTTCTACTGTAATCTTGATAACTTCTTTTCGGAGAAGCCCCACTTGCAGCGAGACAAAAGCCGCAAGAATTGGTGGGTACTTTCATTCGTGGTGGAGCGTGACACCTACGCTTCGCAGCTATAAGGACTGATAATGGCTACACTACATAACACAATTGAACGTGCAGCTAGCGCTGGCACCACAGCTACCGTATCAATAGAACTGCTGTGGGATTCCACTGTTCAAGCTGCCGCCTTCAACACAGTTGAAGAGCGTACAATCAATGGCGCAACTAATACCGCTACTGATCTAACCGGGTATTGGGAGTTCGATGATGTCGATCTCAATGCCAACGTTTCCCCCACTGAGAATGTTTATATGGTCACAGAGTCCATAGATGACACGGTAACAACGGACGATATTGTCTACTATGTGACCGTTGTTTCTAGTGGAGACAATTGGATTGGTGACGTTACTGTCACGAAGCCTATCTGGATCGAGGACTGATAATGGCTGGCAACGCACCACTAAAGGCAAAACTTGTCTCAAGACGTGGAATCACATTCAAATACGATGTTGTCACATCTAGCGATATTACTGGTGAGCCTCTGGACACAGACGGCTATGTGGCTCGTATGCAGATTCGTGATGGTTACGGTGGCGATCTGATTGCTGACTTAAATACCGCTAATGGCGGAACAGTCTTTCCCGGCTTGGGAATTTGCCGCATATTTATCTCTGCCACCGATACCGAAGCTATGACAGTAGGCTCATATCGATATGACCTTGAGATCGAAGATGCTGGTGGCGAAGTCACACAGCTTATCTACGGTTCATATCAGGTTAAAGATTCAGTTACCGAGTAGGAGTTGTGATGGCAGTTTCCGTAAATACAAATACAAATGCACTAAACGTAGTTCTTGCTGGTTCGCAAGGTGTTGCTGGTGCTCGTGGAGATCTTCCACAGACTCCAGTGGATATCACTTGTGTTCCATCAATCACAATCGATTCTAGCCAGTCTGCGGTTTATCGCATCCTAGCTGACCAAAGCTTTACCCTTGAAGCACCAACCAATGGTGTAGATGGACAAAGAATTATTATCGAAGTACAGCAAGATGGAACTGGATCTCATCCAATGACTGTCGGTGCTGGTCTGAACGCAGGCCCGGTTTCGGTGGTCTTGTCCTCAGATCCTGATGCAATAGATCTTCTTGGTCTCATGTATCGGGAGAGTACTACAGAATGGCTTATTATCTCTTTCGCTAGAGGTTACTAAACCAGACTGTGACGACCGTTATTTCATAAGAACGCCGACATATCTTTAGGAGATTACTATGTCATTCCTTACATACAAATTCAAAGAAGAAATGCTAGACGGTACTTGGGATCATTCCGGTAACGTCTACGGTGCGCAGCTTTGCACCAGTGGATCACTAGAAGGTGCCACAAATCCAACAAGCGCAGACATCGTTGGAGCAGCCACAGGCACTACAATCGATCCGACCATCACCAGCCCAACTGCACTTATGGGTGTATTTAATGGCCTTGACGTTACCTTCGTTGGAATCAACGGCGGCGGCGCTGCTGGCGCATTCGTCATGATTTCCATCTACGTGAAGAGCGGCACAAATGCTCTCCGCACAATGGCACAGATTGACATCACCGAGGTAACGCAAACTGGCGGCAACATTGCTGTTCAGTGGGATAATAGCTCTGACCTTAACGAACAGGGTCTTGGCGGTATTTTTGCAGTCTGATCCATTCGGATCAATCTCCTAAAGGCTGGGAGGGGGTTGTAGCTTAGCGGCTCCCCCCTCCCATTCAAGATTAAAAGGGACAGATAATGTTTGAAATCGCAGAAAATGATGGTACGCAAGACGAACTCCTGAGTCTCATTTCTGCAGCATCCGTCATCGACTTGGGTGTCCAAACCTATATGGCTGGCACCACTTCTGGCCTTGAGTGCACTTACTCAAGCGGCATGACTATTGATATTTCCTCTGGTTACTATAGCCTGCTACGTCAAACTTATGCATATGCTGGTGGATCTGTTGTTATAAGCGCAGGTGACGTTTCTGATGATCGTATCGACATTATTGAAATAGATGATGCTGGCACAGTCACAGTAACCGAAGGCACTCCCGCAGATCCTCCCCGTGAGCCTGCCCGCAGCACTGCGAGTGGTTATCCAGATCAGGCCAAACTTGCTATGGTATTAGTTAAGGCTAATGACTCTAGCTCCCTGTCAGCCACTGGAACTCCAGTAGCTGATCGTAGAACATTCGCTCAGTTTCAGCCATTCATGCTTAACGGCACAGTCGATCCGACTGGCGTTGACGGTGTTGACGGTGACTTCTACATGAACACTACCACTAACGTATTGTTCGGTCCTAAAGATGCAGGCTCATGGCCTACAGGTATAGCTCTTGCCGGTCCTATCGTGACTGTGCAAAGCAACTGGACAATAGGTGATGGTGTCCCCGCAGGGACTCCTTCTGCTGCTCGTGTTCTACGCAGGAAGTGGTGAGTCGTGGAACTAGGATATGATGGCAAACTACGAGCCATTACAGGCACCGTAACGGGAACTGTAGCTGCTCCCGGCCTTCTCTATTTTGGTCTTCTCTCAGCCCTCCCGGCTGACTATGCTGGACTAAGTATGACTAACCTTATGGATGTAGGTGGAGCAGACAACGAACTTGATGTTACTAATTTCTACATCCCAACTACTGGTAGATCACTGTTTACTCCCGGCACAGCTACCGCAGATGAAAATGGTGGTATAGCCTCTAATTCTAATGCCATTACAATCTCTAATAGTTCTGGCTCTA
>Ga0255049_10001271_pt1 | contig 14098 bp, 9 predicted proteins | sample JV7_2_3_MG_FD_183615 | JGI IMG/M metagenome (GOLD analysis project Ga0255049, IMG submission 183615) | Seawater microbial communities from Jervis Inlet, British Columbia, Canada - JV7_2_3 | ecosystem: Environmental > Aquatic > Marine > Inlet | place: Canada: British Columbia | collected 2016-10-06
ATAACCGTCGTATAAATATTGTGCGCGCGGCGGCGGGTCAAGCTTCTCACTTCTGTCCGCTGCATGCCTGCAAAATCATAAATACTTTACTTGCCGCAATACCGTATATTTTGTTGAAGCAGGCACTTTTAGTTGAAGCAGGAACTCTTAGTTGTTATTATTTCGATTCGGCTGGTTATAACCTAACAAGTCAAGGATAGGTCGCTCTTTTAGTTCCTTTAATCGTCTCTCAAAACGAATGAGATTCTCAGGGACATTGAAGCTGCGCTCTAAGTCTAGGGGTTGCATGAGGTAAAGTCCAGCAAGTGTTCTCACTCTGGACAGGACAACGTAGACCCAGTTTGCGCAACGGTAGTTCCAACTGTTCACAATTATGATGTCTTTGGACATTCCCTGCAGCTTGTGCCCTGTTGTCGCTACGTTGGAGTTGACCGGAACCTGTTTGATCTTGGCATTGCCTACAGTCGTAGATAAATCTTCCGTCAGAGGAAGCTTGATTGTGGCCGAAAATTCTCGCGGTTCGAGCTTAAAGGTTCGTGTTTTGGCACCGGGTAGGGACGGGTAGTGCTCGAATTCCACCCATTCAACGTCGGCAACTGATACGGTCCAGACCTTTCTTCCGTCCCAATTTTTCCACTTTCTCTCCTCCCCATTCCTCCTCAACTTGACTCTCAAGAGTTTGCAAAGCGTTCCGTTGCCTCGCCCTTGGTCAAGATCCTTGTTCGTAACGCACATGAAGTGGCATCCGGGGTAAGTACGCAGGGCAGGCTCGACTTTAGTTCCATTAGCGCCAAACTCTGTCGCCTTTATGTCATCATCCCCCAGCTGTGTGATGACTGCGTCATGGAAGGCTGCTGGGACCTTACGTTGCTGTGTCCTTTTCTTCTCTCCAGTCTTCTTGGAGATTGATGCCTCGATGATGAGTGTGTGGTCAGGAGGAGGGTTATCATCTGTAATGGTAGGGTGTGTGTATTCGATGTGCCTTTTGAATGTTGCTGCCGTGACGCCATTTCGTTCTTTGTTGGTAGAACATGCAAAACACGCGTCTGGAGCGTTTTCGGGTATTGTCAGTGTGGATGTGGCATTGATGACACGTGAGTTTATTAGCTCTCTGTCTTGACGTGTATCCTCCCCCAGCCTCATTCTAGCGAGCAATTCTCCGTATAGTGGATCGTCTTTGAATCTATGGCTGTTGTCAAGGAAGATGGCACAGTTAATGGTGTTTTCCCAGAGCGAGGCTGCTGGTGAGTCTGAGTATAGCACATCGTCTTCCGCACAGATAGGTTTAAGCTGGTGGAAGTCTCCTGAGAATACGACCGAGACCCCCCCATAAGCCATATCATACCTTCCTGTGAGCTTTTTCAATTGCCTGTCGAGTTTTGCGACGTCACTTGCCTTGAAGAAAGAGATTTCGTCAATAATTAGTATCCGAACATCATCTCGCCAAGCAGCCCTCATTTCATCATTGATTCTGTTTTTGTTTAAGTGGGCTGCGCTGTGGATTGTTGTCCCACCGAAGAGTGCTGCGGCAGATCCTGTTGTTGCCGTGAAGTAAAAGGAATAGTCATTGAAAGCTGCTGCAATGGCAGTGCAAAATTTGTGGCAGTAGAACTGGGCTGCTTCCATCGTTGTGCTCTTGCCACATCCAGCAGCACCTGTCAGGAACATGACGAGGTGCTCCTTCCCCCCCATTGCTTTGAGATCTCTCATCACCTTATCTTTTTCTTGTTGGACACATTCTGTCAATGGCTCGAGCGATGCTCCTAGCATCTCTCCAAGTTTGGTATCGTAGTTATCCCCCTCCATGACAAGCTGAAGTAGAAATGTACAGCAAACTATTTGGTACGCAATGTATTGTTTGTCATCGAGGTTGTACTTGCTGTTCTTGCCCCTTGCGATCTCTTGAAGCTTAGGAATCTTCTTCATATGCTGCTGCTGCACCGGGGTAGCTGCAGAAGATACTGATCCCGCTCCATCTGTGCCCATGTGTGTATCTTCGTCACTTGTGTCAACCAACAGCGAGCCCTGAATGAAGGTGAGGATGTCATTGTATCGAATATCGAATGTGCCTTCTGAGGGCTGCTGGTGATTATTGGTTGGTTGGGTGTATTCTGAATTTGAGTTGGATGTCTCGTTGTTGCTAGAGGCGTTTCCATTTGCTAGTATTGATGCATCATTGTCAACATGTGCGTTGATAGCGCTGCTTGCACCAACATTAGCTCTCTTCATGATCCTTGCGTGAGACCTAAGGTCGGTGTCAGCAAGTGTTCTTAGTTCTGCGGCTTGGAAGCCCTCGTCATTGCTTCTATTATCAAAGAACTCATTAATATCAATGTCAAATTCATCCTCCTTGTCTACGCCATCTTTCTTTCGTTGCCCTGTACTTTTTGGTGTTTCTGTGAGGTATGTTATCTTGCTCTTGGGGCGCTTCATCTCCTTTTCAGCAACATTTCTTGTTTCAATGTTTTGCAGTATCAATCTACCACGGTTCCAAAACTGTTTTGTGATAGGATTTTCCCCCAGTCTGGCATCTAACGACTCCTCATACGCTTTTGTCCCTTCTATGGCAACAAATTTTTGCCAGTAGGTGCCACTTTCAACCAAATCGTTGGCATTGCGGAATGGATAGAATAGCATGATGGCTGTTTTTGCATACCTTTCTCTATGTTGCAGCGTTCCTTCATCTGTGGGACTGTCGTCTAGCACACATAGAGACTTCACATTACAGAGATTTGTAGCCATACTTATGATGGGGATTACGGGATGTTTCCGTTTTGATAGGTGGCAATATTTTCGACCTTGGTGGCCCTCGTTAAATTTGTATTTCAAATTCTTCGGCTGCCTTATGCTTTCACTGTTCAACTCCTTGAAAGATTTGTACTCCTTCTTGTACCACATGGCATACTCATAGACAGATAGGTTTTCTAATGAATCTGGCCGAAATATGTAGTCATACGCCCAACAATCAGCCCAAGAAATAGTTTTCTTCTCGGTGTTGCTCCAATTTCTCCGCAAGCGGAAATACATTGTTTTCTTTTCTTCCAATACATTTTCAATGTTTTGAAGTGAAATGCTGAAGAATTCGTGTGAGTAAGTGAATCTTTCTCCTCCCTGTGAGATGAGCAAGTGCGCCATGGTTGAGCTTACAATGTCACGGGAAAGAAGAGCGTTTATACCGGTCATTACTCTCCCTAGTCCTTCAACAGGACAGGTTTGATCATCGATATCTGTTTCCTCTTGCTTCCCTCCTCTCCCTTCTTTCTCCTCATGCTGTTCCTGTTCCTGTTGTAGTTGTTCCTGTTGGTGTTGTTGTTGTTGTTGCTGCTGCTGCTGCGCTCTCCATAGCCTCCTGCCCAATGAGGCATTAACCCGATGATATGCCATCTTATCTTCTGCTTGGGTGTCTTTTGACTTGTATAGGGTGGTGTAATATGTGTGGCTTGGATCACCAAGGGTTACATTGGTATTACATGCAAGTACATCTGAAATCGGCACATTGTGTTGATTGAGGAACTGACTACCGTTTGTTCTTCTGGGTAAGATCATGTATTGAGATTTTTCTTCAATTTCACCATTCAGGTGATGGCAGAGGATGATTTTCTCTCCTTCGTTGTCTCTTACGCAACGATGATTATGATTGAGAGCATCTATCGCACTTTTGTCAAAAATGACTGATTTTTCGCTTGTCATCTCAGGCAAGTCCCCCCTGCATTCCACTTTTCCACCCTTGAAACATGTCCCACGGTGTGTGTAGTCATGTTCATCAAAGGCAAAATGGAGAAGATCCCTGCGTAACTTTCTATCGAGGAGCCATTCATTACTGACGTATGTCGCTCCATCTGCCTGTTTCTGCTCCTCTAATGCATCGGTTGGACTTCCTTCCTCGTCAAAGTCAAATGGATAGCGGATGACAGTGTGATCCAACCATTCCTTTTTCATGACTGCTGATGAGTGTGTCCCATCTCTGATATCGCTATCAACATGGTGACCTGTGCTTGATGCTTGTTGGCGTAGGTAATTGATACCCATGTTTATGCACTCAGATGGTGAAAAAGTTTTCTCGCAAAGTTTGCACTCTATTACTTTGCCTTTGACGTCAAGACAATGATCTTGATGTTTTGCCTTGCGAAGAGTATTCTTATCTTCCACCTCACATAGTATTTCATGCATCGGCTTTGTTACAATTTGACCTTTCTCTTCTTTTCCACAATTGTGAGTCACAACAAAGTTAGTTCCGTAGCTGGCGCAGACAACTTTGTCAATATAGGATATGAGAGCCTCCCTTGCCATTTTTCTTTTCTCCTTGTCGCTATGAAACAGGGCGTCTCTACACTTATTGAAGTCTTTCACCCATATTTGCCAATGACTGTGAATGGTCTTCCTCCCTTGCTCTTCATCGGTTCTGGAATAAGCAATTGGTACACCAAACACACCTTGTCGCCCTGATTGTGTCTTTGGATCCCAGCCGATTATACACTCTGTAACAATTTGCATTAGGTGTTGGTAAACAAGTGAACACGCGCCAGGGTAGTCACTCCTAGCATTCTTTCTCACATCAAAGCTAGCCTTGCATTCATTAATGTGGCCTTCATCATCCCAATCACGAAGTTTTGGTAGCTCCACCTCAGTACCAGCTTTGGCAAAAACTTGAACTCTAATGGTGCGCTCATCACATGGAGTTGTGGTTAAGAATATGGAATGACCTCCGAAATAAGTATCCATTGCAAAATGCATGCGGCGATTCTGTTTGGCATTTAAAGCGGAGTATCCGACTGGCTTGCATGATGCCTCAACAGCTTTTATGTATTCACCAGCAGTGCCAGTTACCTTTTGGTTTGTATGTTTTTGGAACATTACTTGATCAAAGTCTTTCTTTTTGAGCTTTGAGAGTTTCTCTGCGAGGGTGCTGCCGAACGAAATGGATTTGCACCTGATTGACGCTGTCTGAAAACTGCGCTGCCGGTTGTACATATGGTTCAAGATTAAAATGAAGTCTCCTCTCATGAATTGCGGGAGGGATAATTTGCAATAATGACGATAGCATTCACCTGGAGATATGTGAGTTCTTCTGTCGGACTTCGGCCCACCTTGGCCAAAAGGAAATTGCATTGGTGCTATATTCTCAAGTAAGAGTTCTCTAAGATCAGAGTAGTTCCCGCCGTTGACAAGGAGTGTTGGCATTGTTCTATCCAGCATTGCTTTTACGAACTGTTGGTTTGTCTCGTACACACCCGTATCTTCTTGGGGTTCGTAATTACTTGTGAAGTGGAAAGAAGCCCCAGCAAACTTTTTTTCTAGATCTGGATCATGTTCTTCATCTGTATTGTTTGGGGTATCTTCGTCTGCAATAATGTTGGGCATGGGGCATTCCGATGGTGGGGTCACTCCTTCGTAGCCTGGATGGCCAGATTTGTTGACGAACCATTCTAGCAATATCATCGTCAACTTTGTGTCTAGCTTGGCTCTATCTTTGACTATTTGCTTTTGCTTAGGTGTCATTCTCCCACACAATACCACGTAAACCAGTGGATTGGCACCAGTTTTTAAGAAATGATTCATCGTTGAACCAACATGGGAAAGATTAACTTCAAAGAAGCTGCAATGGCCGCGTATAGATTTGTGCGCCCCTGCTGTGTAGGCAAACACGTATGCGAAGGGGCGAACTGGGGCTATAAAGGATGACATCACCTCTGTTATGACGTTCTGTTCGATGATGTCTTTAGGAATGTAGCCGATAGCAAAGCCATTGCTGATTGCATGCTTTGGTGGATTGTCAGTATCATTATTCAGCCATGCTTTGTAGCATTGGCTACAAGCTTCAAATGCAATCCCTCCATCCTTGTTCCAACTTTTCTTGGCTCTTGGGGATAATAGGAGTCCGTCAAGATTGTGGCCACTAATACTGTACTGTGAAATGAGCTCGTCTTTCAGTTTCACTTGATGGTAGTTCTCATACGCTTTGACACTTATTCTTTGACTCTGAGAACAAAGTCTCTCTCCTGTTATCTTGTGGATAGTCTCACACCCGATTATTAGCCTGTCACAAAGCACACAAACAGGTATGCGTAACGAATTTGGTTTACCATCGACTTTCATTATCTCCTTCTCATGTTTACGAGCCTGCTGAATTGGACCTTTCATGTCAACAGGAATATTGTAACCATAACTCTTTTCTTGACACGACCTCTTTTTTGCCTCATTCTCTCTCTCTCTCTCTCTTTCACGGAAACGCTGCACTCGCTGTCTCCCATGTTTTTGCTGCAAAGTCTTCTTTTCCTCTGGGGTCAATGCTGCTATCTTTCTTTTTGCCCCAAGCCGCTGCTGCTCTGTAGAAGATGTTTTCTTTGGCATCTTCCATCTCACTCTTGTTGACTTCTTACAACTCTAAAAATTATGAGAGCATAGTGGGGAGCTTTGACCCTAAAGAATGGGTTGTTGGTGAGATATAGTGTGCCTCATATCAGATATTTTGTGCCCCATATCAGATATGGGATTCCATATATCTCCCCGACATGTTGCAAAAATGCCCCATCATCAATTGTGATAACAAAACTCCGAATTCATTAGAAAACATGATTACACGCCATCCAACCAACTCTTCCAAACTCACAACGTTTACATGCAAGGATGCCAAATTGCGGCGACTCATTTTATGGTATCAGCAACACAAGAGCAAACTTCTGTTACACTTGCCTGAGCTGCATGCTCATGCTTTCTATCTAGAAAAAGTTGACTCAGCAAGTGTAAATAAAATGAGATACACCAATAAGAGTGAATTAATTCGGATTTTAGAAGCAGCATTGACAGCATGGAAAAAATACAGACACCAGAAGAAAAGCAAACTCAAACAGCAGCGCATTACAAAATTCCTTACTACTAGTAGCATTGTAAAGAAGGATTGATGTTGACAGATGATATATTCAGTACGACATACCTCTATGTTTAGATACCTTTGAGGTTTAGACCTAAAACTAAGAGAGAGCAATGGGTCTAGGTACCCTGGTCTGCCCTCATTATTCGATATTGTCCAGTATTGTCTTCACCATATCGAATAGCTAGATGTATCATCTTCTTCATCAGAGGAAGGTGATAAACAACCCCCACCAACACTGAAAAGTATGCCAGGACTGAGTGGCACATCAATACCGCGTCTCATATATTTGAGCGCACGTTGCAATAGTGTTACTTGCTTGTTGTGAAGATAAGCAAAGTACTTTGGAGTGTAATCAATACAGCTACCGCTGTATAAAAGCCTGAAGTTGTCTGTACCGAGGACAGTCAGTTGCGTGCGAGGGTCAACTCTTTTTGCAGTTTTCACAACACTTGCAATGATGTGCATTAACATCTCATCGGATACTTCTGTATCACTTATGTGGTTCAACGTTACAGGACCCAGTGCGTTGTTTGAACTGAAAGGTTTCAAAGGGGAATAGTTGAAGGAACTCCCAATATCTCCTTGGAAGAAGTGTGGGAAGTATTCATTCATGAATTTCATTCTGTCATCACCCTTTGTCCGAAAGTTAAATGTATCGAACACGGATACAATATGGAACAGATTGCCATCAAAGTTGGACTTGCAGATGTCCATATCAAACTTAGCTATTACTTGTGTAGGGCAAGCGCGGCAAACAATTAACTGGATGGAACCACTTTTGCATTTGTTTCTTGTGACCGTGTTATCTTGTCCAGTGGTATTGTTTATTGGTGTCAAAGCAACTGGATAGTTTCTTGGAAACCTATGCCAGCACTCCCTCTGTATTTTATGCAAACAGGCATTTCTATAAGACAAGAATGACATGTCTACCAGCTCCTGTGGGACATCATCATCCGACTCCTCTGCGGCCAAATGTGCGTTCCAAGCTCGGTAGTAGTTACTGGTTAATGTTGATATTGCTACTGTTTCGGTACTTTGGCAGGGAATGTAGGTTTCCACATGGCAAATATAAGGTTGATCCCAATCACCATAATGAGGAAATGTATGCTCGTAATGAGGATACACACTCTCGCAGCAATACCCAAACTCTCTCATCAGTTTCCTGAAGCCTGGCACGCTTGCTCTTCTAGCATAGAAGTCAAGGTCAAACTCTTCAAACCTCTTCCCTGTGACTGCTTGTACTGCGGCTGAACCAGATAGAAGCACCTTTTGGCCTTTGCTTGATTCGGCTTGTTGGAATTCGATAATCCTTCTCGCATTGTTGATTTGCATGGCAGGATCTCCTATCCGTACCACGCTCAAGAAGCCTTGCATTAAAGATTCCTGCAAAAGCCTAGACGAAAGGTTGGTTATAGTCTGGCAATTTTCCAATGTCTTCATGGGAGGTGGGGATAGAAAGCGATGAGCGGATAACTCAGTTGAGGGTGAATGAAAAATCTTTGATGTTTGAGCTAGTCTGTACACTTCTGGTGGATGCAAATATGATGAAATTTTAAACAATAAAGCGTCAGACAGGCTTGTTATCATGCAACATTGTTGGCTGCTTTTGTACTGCTGTTTCATATTTAATAAAACAAGACTATGGCATGTCGGACAGTCAGTGAAAACCGTTGCTTGTACACTGCAAGAAGGACAAAATAACACCATGCTGATGACTCTCAAGTATGTCAAGAAAAAATTATGAGCTATTTTATCATCAACGCACCCACTGTGAAATCGCCCTAACCATATTAGACCATCTTGACATTGCTAAGATCATGCCTCCATGGTTAGGTCAATGTTAAGCCAAGGCCCGAAGCCCACTTTGAAACATCATGTTGCCAACTTGTTGTCTTCTGTGTTCTTTGTTTTGTAAGCTATACATAAACCTGGTTACATGAATTAACATTATTCTTATCTGTGGTAGATCTAGATGTTCTCAATGTGATCTATCACCAAGCATCACAAGGCACCGCACTACGGAACGAACCACAAATAATCACACAACCATATGAATTGGCCACCATCTTGTTCAAACTGCTGGTAAGCTACAAAAATTAGATTGTACCATCGTCTGTACCATCATCCACTAGCAAATCCCAATCCTCTTCCTCCATCCCAAGAAGGTACTGCATACCAGCATCGGCAGACCCAAAAAATGCCTGTAAGATCTCCTCATCTTGGAGTACATCCTCCTTCGTCTTATATTTACTGCCTTTATGGCAAACAAATGCTTTGAGAAGTTTTGCAACGTCCAAATCAAGCAGATAGTGGTTCAATGGTTCTGGTTCAATGGTGCCGAAGTAGTCTCTGAATGTATACTTTTCTGGACTGTCCATATGTTCCTTGTTCCTGGTAAACTTGGTGAAGCAACTGGCTACATGGCGGCATGCTTTAGTGATAGAAGCAGTATCCTCTTCATCAATAACAAGAACAACAACTTTCCAGTCCCATTTCGATCCTTTTTTGGTTTTCATGGCAGTCAGACCATCATCTATGCTTCTATCTCTGCGAGGCAAGAATGCAAAAACATGCTTCCACATCTTGGATAGTTCCCCACCATTTTCTTCGTCATTAAGAGCCTTTTCCATGGGAAATAAGTAGCTTGCTTCGTCCGGTGCCCAAGACCTAGTACAAAACGCAATGTAGACACCATTAACGCAAGTTTTGACAACATCAATATTCATGTTTCTAATTTTGGTATCGTCAGTGCGAAATACGGTGGGAGTTGATCCAGGCGTCCACTTGTACGTTATCTTACGACACTTCACAGGTTCGGAAGGAACGGTGAGGTTGTTCTTACTTGTACGTGATGTCGGTGATGCTCTAGCCATGATTCTTTTGCGTGAGATGGAGATGGATGATGATGATGATGATGATAAAAAATTCAATGACTTGGAGGAATGCAAGAGTTGATATGGCAAACTTACAACTTTAAAAATTATGAGAGCATAGTGGGGAGCTTTGACCCAAAAGAATGGGTTGTTGGTAAGATATGGTGTGCCTCATATCAGATATAGTGTGCCCCATATCTGATATGGGATTCCATATATCTGTTTCCTACCTCTTACCTCTCTCGTCCCTTCTCCCTGCACCAGCCTACAGCCTACCACCTATTACTTTATATTACCTATTCCATTATCAATTATCACAAAAAGCGTCACTGTCAACAAAAGCAGCATACATCAAAATGATCCTAGATAAGAGGACAGCTGAGAGGGCTAGGAAGGCCCAGGTATGTGGTATTCAACACAAGATTGATGTGTTAAGGAAAGAAGCTGGTGGAATTTACCAGAGTAATTCTACAACCGCTAAACAAAAACACTTTCCTGAACAATCTGACAATGGGGATGCTGGACTCAAGCTGCCCGAATACAAACCTTGTGCTGGTAAGCTTCAACAAGAAAACTTGTGCTCTCTTACTTGTGAAGAACAAATCAAGCACTACAAAGATATTATCAGCGAAATAGAATATGATAGAAAAGATGCGCTGGCACTTGATCAAACCTTGTATCAGATACGGAAAGATATGGGAGATGTAACCCTTGGTGATGCAAGCCACACATATTACACCACCCTATACAAGTCAAAAGACACTCAAGCAGAAGATAAGATTGCATATCATCGGGTTAATGCCTAGTAACCGCATATCTCTCTTACATCTAGGTATTATCCGGGAACAATACAACAAACGGATACTTGATTATCAGCACAAGATAGATGCGTTGAGGAAAGAAGATGATTTGTCTTCTCCGGATAATTATACCTGGAGTCCGGAGAAGACGCGAAGGAATAGTCAGGAGGAAGACATACAGTTGATAAAGGATGAAAGTAATAACATGGAAAGGTCACTAGAGTTGATAAAGGGTAGCAGTAATACAACAAAATGGAGCAGAAAGGAGGTCCAACTTCCTCAACTCCACAAATCGAAATAAGTAACCACAGTAAATCTAAATCTTTGTACTAGGTCTTGGGCACCAGATGAAGCAAGCTACTTATTTCCCATGGAAAAGGCGGAACTATCCAAGATGTGGAAGCATGTTTTTGCATTCTTGCCTCGATAGGGTGAGCATAGATATAATATTAATACCTGGTCGGTCTTTTTCATTACAAAATGATTTTTATTCCATTTAAGAACTGGATGCCGTAACTTCTTACCAGGCTTTAACTTTCATTCTTATCAGAAATGCTCAATGGTTTATTGCCTTTGAATAGAATATGTTCCTCTCTGACCCAATCACTACCCATAATCTTTTCTGCAACTTCAGTCGGTGCATTAGTTTTGACCTTAAGCACATGTTGAAGAACGGAAGAATCATCAGTGCGTAGTGTGCTGAAACTCATTTTACTAGCTGAGATCACTTCATGATCAAGCCCAAGGAGTGATTGAATGTAATTCCTAATTTCATCTGAATCGTCCTTATCTTCATCGTCACTCTCAATTTTGAAGACATATGTACAAAGTTGCATTGTGGAAACATCTGTGCCTACCATTTTTGTTAAACAGTTTTTTAGTATTGTGTCAAACAAAATGGGTATGGAGGATGAGGGAAAATTGTAGAAACCGTTTATTACTGTGTTGATGTGTTGCTGTGTTGCTTTTGGTTCTTGGTTTTTGTTTTTTTGTTTGGGTTCAATAATAATAAGTAAGTATGTTCTATCTAATTGATAAAATACGAGGAAGGCTAATTGCACGGAGGCTGTTGGACTATTACGGAGCCAATGCTCATGGTCATGATTAGAACGGATAATCAAAAATGTTATGTGAGTAATAATTAGGCTGGGTGACTTATCGTGACATGTTTTTTGTTGGGACTTTGCATAAATGGCACCTATCTCATAATAATTGTCGTATCGCCTTTATTATCCCTATTAAGGTTAGCCCCCTTGCCCCTAAATCCACCCACTTGGTCAATTTTTTAACCCTGTTAAAAATCGTTCCAAAATTAGAGGGAGTCTGCCTGAGATGGGATTAACCCTCGATTATCCTTAACTTTGTCACACCTCTGTCAAACCTTGTCACTTTGATACCACTACGACTTTCCGACTTTGACTGTGACCATGCCCCCTTGCCCCCCAAAATCAACCCCTACTCCTCACACACAAACATTTCACTAGATAAGCACTGCAGTGTTATTCTCTCTCCCTATTACTGTTGGATAGCGTAACGGAGTTAAAATGGATACATCTGCACCAGCAGCGATAGCAATGTTATACAACATTTCAATTCGACGCTGACAATCATCTACAAACAGTGCAATATCCAAATTCTTTTCTTGTTCAATAATGAGGTCTTCTCGAACATCAGTTAACTTTGCCTCCAATTTCATTAAGCGCCTCTGAAGTTTATTGCTGTGTTCTACGAATTGAAGTACAGTAGCCTGTGGTCTCCCAGATTTGAAATTGCCAAAGAAGGTATCGCCATTTGGCCACTCGATAATACCATCTCCATCTTCGTAGCCGTTTTTGAAGAAGCCTGTGAAAGAAACGCCTTGATAAGTAAACTTGCCATATCCATGCGGAACCCGGAGAGGCCCACATTTCATTTTACAACCCATTATCTTCTTTCTCTTGATCGCCTTTATACCGCCATCATATTGGCCTCCTTTATAAGAAATATGCACCATTTTAGATGCTGCTGGTCGAATTCACTGAATTGATTGTAGGAGAGTAACTTTCTTCAGCTCCCCTTGCGATCTTTTGAAGCTAGGGAATCTTCTTCAGATGTTGCTGAAGGTCAGCAGAGTCAAAGTCGACACTCTCAAGTGTAGCCTGTTCAAGTGAAAAGAAGTAGTAGGCAGCAGGTGCAAGATGTCAGAAATATGTGGTAGAGATCAACATCAAACTTACAACTTTAAAAATTATGAGAGCATAGTGGGGAGCTTTGACCCTAAAGAATGGGTTGTTGGTGAGATATGAGATATAGTGTGCCTCATATCAGATATTTTGTGCCCCATATCAGATATGGGATTCCATATATCTCCCCGACATGTTGCAAACTGATGCCCGCTGCTAACAATATCAATATGCAAGTAATGGTGAACAAACAGATGGAAGAAAATGAAACATTCAATTTTACACATTCATTAATCTATAAATCACAATCAACAACCTTAGGGAGTGGCAATAAGATAAGCAATATCTCTTGACGATTCAGCATCTTCCCCACTTTGAGAAAGGAGAAGAGTGTGATACAACTTCCTAACACTATCTCTTAGTCGATGCTCGTGCTTGAATTGTTCTGAGCTCTCTCCTACTTTTTTCAGCATCATTGTAACATCCCTCTCAAAGCATCTTTTCTCTTCATCACTTTCATCAAAGTTGAAATCAAATTGCTTTACTCCTTCATTGATTGTTTTTTCGAGGAAATTTTGAACCCCCATTTCTCTAATCCTGTGGTGCGGTCGGCAAATTGTTGCCATTAACACATGACTTACATTTTCGTAAGTTCCATCAGTTCTGATTGGACCAAACTTTCGGAAGGTTGGGCGGATACTTAAGTCATTGTCGTTGTAAGTATTGTTCTCTTGAAGAGAGATCAGGTGAAGAGAGTTCAGGTGGGATAAATCACTTTTCGTCTTTCTTCTACGATAATACTTGTAAGCACAACAATGCCCCCCATCATGACTACTAAACCCAGTCCGTTCCAAATGAGAGATAAAGGCAATTTTAAAAAGAGGCAAGAACCAGACACCGCCTCCACATTTACCTTCTCCATTTATCAAAGCTAAGTACACTTGATCAGGATCAAACGTTTCGTAATTTCGAGCCATGGCAACAAGATAGGATTTTAATGACGATGGATTGAAAGCTGAACGAAGGAAGCCTTCAAGTTGTGGATACCTTGCAGTTAGAATGTTCGAATCATCCTTCAGTGCCGGGATGAATCCATAAAGAGAAATGATTCTCAGTAGATCCAATACAATGGTACCGGTATGAGCTCTATACAAATAAATATCTGCAATACTGATCGAAGAAGTTGCAGACAACTTTTTAAATGCAGACTTGCATTGCTCAATGACTATGGAAGTCGTAAAATGCAATGCGGCAAGGTACTTTACAATGGCACTATCATCCATTGATGGGAAGACTTCATCAGCACTGAAAGCATTGATCAGTACATCCACCATTGAGTGAGAGTCAGCGATGTCAATGAGATCCAACATCATTAATGTGGCACGAACA
>Ga0255049_10001272_pt1 | contig 14091 bp, 6 predicted proteins | sample JV7_2_3_MG_FD_183615 | JGI IMG/M metagenome (GOLD analysis project Ga0255049, IMG submission 183615) | Seawater microbial communities from Jervis Inlet, British Columbia, Canada - JV7_2_3 | ecosystem: Environmental > Aquatic > Marine > Inlet | place: Canada: British Columbia | collected 2016-10-06
GGGGCGGCGTATACGACCCTCGATCGCCTGGTGAAGAAGGGGTACCTCGACTCGCGGCTCGCGGACGCCGACGCCAATCGGGCCGGCCGTCCGCGACGGTACTTCACGGTCACGGACCCTGGGCGCGACGCGTTGAAGGAAGCGCGGGATGCATTCGTGAGTCTGTGGACCGGGCTGGAAGCGGCCGTCGAGAAATGAAGCGACGGCCGCGACTCAGCGAGTTCCTGCTCCGTCTCGTCATCAGCGATGCCGAGGCCTACCAGGGTTTGCTCGGGGACCTGCACGAGGAGGCCGCACGCGGCGGCGACCGGGCCGGCCGGCTCGAGTACGACCGCGCGGTCCTGTCGTTGGCGCGGTGTTACCTGATGGAACGGCTACCGGGGCGAGGTGCTTCTCGCGCGGTGACGAGAATCGGTGACAGTGAGGGTTGGTTGCGCGGTGCGCTCACCGACTCCCGCGCGGCCCTTCGCCTGCTGCGACGACGGCCTGGGTATACCGCTGCGGTCGTCGGTACCCTGGGGCTCGGCTTCGGTGCTGCCGCCGCCGTCTTGAGCGTGGCCTACGGCGTCTGGCTGAAGCCACTTCCCTTCGGCGATCCAGCGGCCCTGATCCGTGTCTACGAAATGAACTTCAATGACGAGGGCAGTGTCGCCGGTGATGCCCCGATCCGACCTGCCGCGCTTGGCGTGGAGGTGGAACGCCGCTCGCGGCTGTCGCCGCCGTTGCTCGCGGACATGCGCGCTCGCGAATGGGTGGCCGTGTCGCAGCTCGCGTCGGTGTCAGGGCTGGCGGTCGATTGGCGCAACGACAGCGGTGACTCGCGGCGGCTCTCTGGTGTGACCGCCTCGCGCAGCGTGTTCGATGTGCTGCAACTTCGGCCCGTGGCCGGACGCTTCTTCGCGGCCGAGCCCGGGGTTCGCGAGGTGGTTCTGTCCGAGAGCCTGTGGCGCACCGCGTTCGGCGCTGACAGCGATGTCCTGGGTCGCGACTCGATGATCCTCGACGGCGACTCCTACCTGATGGTGGGGGTGGTCACCGACGGACTGCCGTATCCCGACTCGGCGGGCGAAGTGTGGGTGCCCTCGGATCCGTCGGAAGACCAACTCGCCGAGGGGATGCGCGGTGCTCGCTATCTGGACGTCGTCGGCAGGCTCCGGCCGCGGACGACACTGACCGAGGCGAGCGCCGAGCTCGATGCCTTCGTTCGCAGCCTGGGTGAGGATCATCCAAACCACACGGGCTGGGGCGCGACGGCTGTGTCGCTGCGGCAAGACATGATTCGACCCTTCGTCGGGATCCTGCAGGTGCTGATCGTGGGCGCCGCGCTGTTCCTGTTGATCGCGTGCTCGAACGTCGCGGGCATCGTCGCCGCGCGGCGGGCGCGCGATTGCGGCGAGCACGGTCTGCGGCTTGCGCTGGGGGCGTCGCGCTGGCGACTGATGCGGCACGAGATCGCGGAGATGTCGTGGCTGTCGCTCGGCGGGTCCATCGTCGCCGTGGTGCTCGCCGCCTGGGCACTGGCACCACTGCAACGGCTGGCGCCGAGCGATGTACCGCGCATTGCTGACATCCGCCTCGACCCAGTGGTCGTTGGCACGCTGACCGGCCTGCTCTTTCTGGCTGCCTTGGGGGTGGCCGTGGTCGGCAACTCCCGGGGAGCGGGGGCGCGCCGCTCGGCACGCGGCACGGGCAGGACCGTTTCGCCGCACACTGCGGGGCGGGCGACGCTGACGATCGTCCAGGTCGCACTCACCACGCTCCTGTTGACCGCCGGCGCGGCATTGGCGAACCACTTCATCGGACTCGCCCGCCTCGAGCCGGGATTCGTTCCCGACCGAGTGATGGTCGCGCCCGTGATCATGAACCCAAACAGCTATGAGGAGAAAGCCACGCGGCTACAGTTTTTCGAGGCGGTCATCGCCGGACTGGAGCGCCGCGGGCAGGTTGCCGCAGTCGGTGTGAACCCGCCGGTCGCCGGTGCCAACATGCGATTCGGCTATCGCCCCGGTGACGGCGAGGCGGACAAGAACTATGGCCAGTACCACACCGTATCGGAGCGGTACTTCGAGGTGCTGGGCATCCCGCTGATGAGCGGACGCGGCTTCAACGATCGCGATCGGGCCGAGAGCGCGCCGGTGGTGATCGTCAGCGAGGCGCTCGCCAGCGCGCACTACGAGGGCGATCCCGTAGGTCGCGAGATCATGGTGGTGGGCACGTCACGCGAGATCGTCGGCGTCGTTGGCAGCGTGCACCACTTCGGCCCGGATCAGGCGCCGCCGCCGGAGATGTACGTGCCGCTCGCCCAGGACACCTGGCTTCTCGGGCACATCCTCGTGCGACCGGGTGAGGGATTCTCTCCCGACGACGCGCGCGAGATCGCCGCTGCGCTCGATCCTGAGGTTCCGGTGCAGGCCATGTTCCCGTTCGAACAGTACGTAAGGACCTGGTTTGCGCCCTTGCGCTTCCAGTTGACGATCGTCGCGTTGCTCGCCGCCGCCGGCACGCTGCTCGCGATCGTCGGGCTGTACGCTCTCATCGCATACGTGGTGGCCGGACGAACGCGCGAGATCGGCATCCGGGTGGCGCTCGGCGAGACGGCTCGCTCCGTATTCGTGCGTGTCGTCGGCCGCGGGCTGGCGCTCGCCGCCGCCGGCCTGGTGCTGGGTATCGCCGCGTCCCTTGCCCTGCGTGGGGTAGCGGGGGCTCTCGGAATCGGGGTCGAGGCGGACGACCCCGTCGTACTCGTCGCCGTGGCTGCGCTTGTTGCGGTCGCCGCCGTGGGGGCCTGCTTCTGGCCCGCCCGCCGTGCCGCCGCGGTCGATCCGGCCGTGGCGTTGCGCAGCGATTGAAGGGCTGGTACCAGGGGGAGGCCGAAACGACGTGGGAATAGCTAGGCATTCTCACGTCAAAACCTCTCCCCCCTTCATAGGGGGATAGCGTCCGGGTTCGGCGCCGATCCACCTCTCGAACGGCCGGTCTCTGCTACTCGGCCGCCTGTGCCTCTTGCTGGAAGCGCGCCAGGCGTTCCGGATCTTGCATCCGACGGCCGCTTTGCCCGGGCTATCGCTCGCCCGCCAGGCGCTCGAGGTCGGTGCCCCAGTTCTGAATCCGGCGCCAGATGCTCGCGCCCGTGCCAACCCGTCCCATGAGAAACTGCCCGTCCGCCGCTACGTCGTACATCGTATTGCCGAACGGGTCGCGCTCGTAGACGCCGACGGCGAACAGTTGCTCCGCAGTACCGGTGCGCACGCCGTTCGCGTAATCAACGGTGATAGCCATCATGTGGCTACCTTCGATGAAGAAGACCTCACTCCCGTCACGACTCCACGCCGGTTCGCTCGCGCCGGGCCCGGAGAGAGGCCAGGCCTGACCCACATCGGGGTAGAGCCGCAGGTACACTTGGTCCTCACCGGACTCGTCTGACACGTAGGCGTAGGCCCGATCGTCGGGCGCGAGCATGCCCGCGCGTTCGTTGGCGGGCGTTCGCAACAGCAGTTCGTCTTCGCCGTCCGGACGAAACACCCAGAGGTCGCGATTGGTCTCCTCGGAAACCACGTAGCCAAGAACCGCCTCCCCATCCGAGAAGTAGGAGGTCGGGATCGATTGCGGCTGCTTCGTGATCTGCTTTGGCTCCGACCCGCCCGATACGGCGATCCGGTATCCCTGATAGTCACCCGTCTGATTACCGATCACGACAACCTCGTCGCCGCCCGGCACCCACCGTGGATACGCCACCCCGTCGGCACCCGCCATGGGAAGTCTGCGGACCTTGAAGACATCGTCGAGGTCGACCACCACGACCACGTTGTCGGCAATGACGGCGATCCGTGTGCCGTCCGGACTCAAACTCGCGCCCAGCGCGCCGTTGGCCGCATACGCTCGCCGCTGGCTCGTATCGAACGCGAAGCCCGTGGGCTCCTCGTTTCCCGCCCGACTCACCCACACTAGTTGCCGGGCCTCCGGTGTGCGCGTCGGGAACAGGGCCGTGCCGGAAACGTCAATAGCGCCTACGACCCGGTCGCCGCCGGGGACCGGCAGCGTCACGAAGGGAGTCTCCATCATGTGCGACACCGGCCGCTCGGGTCCGGTGAGAGACATCGTCTCGGTATCGAACGGGGCGGCGACCAGGGCGCCTTGCTGGAGAAAGACCAGTGTCGACGGTGCGACGAAGCGGGCGTTACTGCCGCGCGCGAGCACACGCAGAGAGCCATCGCGCAGTGACTGAACCGCTACCCTCGGTTGGCTTTCCTCGGAACGCTCGATCGACACCAGCACGCGGTCGGAGTCCGGCAGCCCACTGGGGTTGCCGACCCAGAGGCCTTCACCCTCGGGTCCGCTGACCTCGACGACCCGTGAGGAGCCGCCTGCGACCGGCACCTGGATCAGGAACCGATTGCCCGAAGAGCCGTACACGAGCGTGTCGTTATCGCCCCAGAACACGCCCTCGTTGCCGCCGCTGACCGTGGCGATGAACCGCGGCACACCGCCACCGAGCACGCCTATCAGAAGGCGACCGGCGGCCATGAAAGCGATTCCGGTACCGTCCGGCGAGAAGACTGGGTCCGAGGCGTAGTTGCTGCCGGGAAGCGGCCGCGTGGAACCATCGTCCAGACCACGGAGGTAGATCATCCGCGGGCGAGTGTCGTCGCCGCCCACGTACGCGAACGTCCGCCCGTCCGGAGAGATAGCAGGGACGGATCCGGGTAGGGGAGGGGGATCGAACACGAGTTCGCTGTATGTAGTCGGCGCCGCGATCTCCGGTGCGGTCAGCAGTTGGGTACCGGCGAACAACCCCGCCGCTGCACCGAGCGCCAGGGCGGCGGCCGCGACCTTCCAACGAGCGCTCCGGCCAGGGCCAGCGACGTCGGGCTCGGTATTCGGTGGACTGTCCTGGGCCTCCTGCAACGCGATGCGGGCCGCGGCCATGTGCGGCAGGCGCATGGCGAGATCGCGTCGCAGGCAACGGGCGATCAGATCGGACAGCCAGGGTGGCAGATCATCAGGTAGTGGCGACAGATCGGGCTCGGTGCTGATCACCGCGGCGAGAACCTCGGTGACGTCGTCGCCCTCGAACAGACGCTGTCTGGCAAACATCTCGAACAGCACCGCGCCGTACGCCCAGATGTCCGCCCGGCGATCGACCGGCGCCCCTTTGGCCTGTTCGGGTGACATGTAGGGTGCCGTACCCATGACCATGCCCGGCTGGGCCGCGGTCATCATGATGGTCGGCGACTCGGCCACGTTGCGGGCCGAAGCTTCCCGCTGGATTGACTTGGCAAGGCCGAAGTCGAGGACCTTGACCTGGTCTTCAGGCGTGACCTTGATGTTCGCCGGCTTGAGATCGCGGTGCACGATGCCCTGCTCGTGCGCCGCCTCCAGTGCTGCGGCGATCTGCTCGGCGGCGCGCAGCGCATCCTCGCGCGACAGCGTGTCCTCGGCGATGCGGTCGGCGAGCGTGTCGCCTTCGATCAACTCGAGCACCAGCGCCACACGGCCGTCGCTCTCTTCGATGCCGTGAATCGCGCCGATGTTCGGGTGACTCAGGGTCGCCAGCGCCCGCGCCTCGCGGCGGAACCGTTCGAGCGTCTCGGGATCCTCGGTGAAAGCGCCCGGCAGGAACTTCAGCGCCACCTCGCGCTGCAGCTTGGTATCCGTCGCCTGGTACACCTCGCCCATGCCGCCCTCGCCGAGCTTCGCTCCGATGCGATAGTGCGCGATGGTCTGGTCGGCCAAGCGAGCTCCGAGGTGCAGGGCTTCCGAGGGCAGGGGTAGCGTCATCACCGACGCTCGCGGACGCACCGCAGCATGCGGGCACTCCGAGGCGGGCCGCACGATTATCTTCTATGTGGCGCCCAGTAGGAATGGCCTCAGGCCAAGTCGAGCGCCAAGGTCAGCGCCTTGCCCGCGGGAGTTCGGTAGGCGGAGAAGCCGCGTCGGTCCAGGGTCGCGATCTCGTCGTGCGCCTCGCCAAGAAAATGCCGGGACTCTGCGTTGACGTTGCTCGCTCTACTCCGCTCGTAATGAGATCACCGGATCGACGCGGAGCGCGCGCCAGGCGGGAGCGAGGCAGGCGATGAGACCGACTGCGGTGAGCAGCACGGCAACCGAAGCGAATGCGATCGGATCGACTGGCGCGACGTTGAAGAGGAACCCTTCGAGCATGCGGCTACTCGCCAGTGCGGCTGGAATGCCGACGGCGAGTCCGAGCCCGACTCGTAGCATGCCGCTGCGCACGACGATCGCCACGATGTTGCCGCGCTCGGCGCCCAGGGCAACCCGCAATCCGAACTCGCGCCGCCTCTGGGTGACCGCCTGCGCGAGGATTCCGTACAGACCCACCAGCGAGAGAACGAGCGCGGTCGCCGAGAACAAGCCCATGGCGAGCGACATGAGTCGCGGTTGCCCGATGGAGTCCGCAATGAGGTCCTCCATAGCGCGGATGTCGCCGAGCGGGACGGTCGGATCCAACTCGTGCATGATCGCGCGTAGTTCGGGAACAATGCTGCCGGGCTCGCCGCGCGTGCGGATCGCGATGTTCATGCCGCCCATCGGGCGCTGGTCATAGCTGGCGTAGAACGTCGCCGAATCGGTCCCGCCCACGCCCAGACCGGCAACTCGTACGTCTTCGACAACGCCGACCACGAGGCCTACGACGCCGTCGCCCCAGTCAGGGCTCACGCGTTTTCCAACGGCCCCGCCCCCGGGAAAGATCATGTCGGCCAGGGTACGACTGAGCACGAACTGAAGTTCATCCTGGGTGCCGCTCCCCGGTCCGAACGTGCGACCGGCAACCAGTGGAATCTGCATGGCCTCGAAGTAGCCCTGCCGCACGATCCGCTGATAGGCGAGTGGCTTCTGCACACTGTCGGGCGGCGCATCGGCATCCCAGATGCTGATGTTGTTGCCCGGGTTGCGGATGGGAAGTTGGTTTGCCAGGGCCACGGCTTCAACTCCGGGCAATGCCTCGAGTCGTGTGGCGAGCTGATCGAAGAAAATCCGACGCTCGTCCAGCGATTCCTGCTGGCTGCCGCTGAGATTGATCTCGGCCGACAGGAGCTGTCCCGGCGAGAACCCGGGGTTCTGCCCGCGCAGCATGACGAAACTGCGAACCAGCAGCGCGGACCCCACCAGCAGGACGACGGCGACGGCTACCTGCGCGATAACCAGTCCCGACCGCAGCCTGTTGCCGGCGCCGACGGTTCCGCGACCGCTGCGCAGTGTTTCCGATGGACGATCCGGAATGACTCGCAGTGCCGGGGCGGTTCCGAACAGCAAGCTGATGACCACTGTCACCGCGATTCCGAACAAGACCGCGGTGACACTCATGTCCAGATGCTCGATGCCGAGCACGGACAGCGGGATCACACGCAGCATCAACCCGCTCAGCCAGTTGGCGGCGACGATGCCGCCGGTACCGGCGACCAGGCCGAGCACCAGGCTTTCGACGGTCAGCTGCCTGAGGATGCGGCCGCGGCTGGCACCGAGTGCCGCGCGGATCGCGAGCTCGGCCTGCCGCGTCGAGCCGCGCGCGAGCAGGAGGCTGGCCACGTTGCTGCCGGCAACTGCCAGGACGAGGCCCGCGGTTGCCATCATCAGCAGGAGCTGGGGTCCGACAGAACTCGCGATGGCATCGGCAAGCGGTGTCAGGGACAGCGCCTTCGTTTCGTTGGAGTCCGGGTACTCGAGCTGCAGATCTCGGCTGATCACGTCGACGTCGGATTGCGCCTGCTCCAGGCTCACCCCGTCGCGCAGCCGGCCGATCATGAGCCAGTTGTGGAAGCGGCGCGCGCTGGCGAACGGCCCGCCGAGCTGCATGGGGCGCCACACGTCGACGTCCAGCAGAAAGTGGAAGTCGGAAGGCATCACGCCCACCAGCGAGTGGGCCTCCCCGTCGACACGAACTGATTCGCCGATGACGTCGGATTCCCCGCCGAGTTGCTCCTGCCAGAAGTCATGGCTCACCATCGCGACGGTCGCGCCCAACTCGCCCTCGGCCTCGGTGAACCAGCGCCCCAGCACGGGCTCGACACCGAGTGTGCGGAAGAGATTCCAGGTCGCGTATGCGTGCTTCACCCGACTCGGCTCGCGCTCGGTCACGACGGTGACGGGCAGGAAGAAGGGAGTGATCGCGCCGAAGTCGGAGAAACTGTTGCTACGTTCGCGGTAGTCGGCCCAGTCTGGTGCCGACCCGACCGGGTTGGGGTATCCCTCGAAGGTTGTCGCTGCCCAGACGAGACTCTTCTGGTCAGGGTAGGGAAGCGGACGCAGCAGTGCTGCCTCCACCAGCGAGAAGGTGGCTACCAGCGCGCCGATACCCAGCACCAGGATGAACAACAGTGCGGCGGTGGTACCCGGCGTGGAGCGCAGCGAGCGGATGCCGTAGACGACGTCTTGTAGCAGCGTGTTCATGAAGGAAAAACGATCTCGGGGATGAGTCAGGAACGGAGAGGGGGGCGTTGGGTGAAGCGATTGGCGGAGTCGTGCCCACACATAGCGGGCGGCGATGGCGAGCGCCTCCCAACGGAGCCAGGTCCGGGCCGCGCGCGGTCCTCGCCGGTGTACGATCGCATCGGCCTCCGCCTCGAGATCGCCGAGCAGCGACTCCCGCGACAAGCGGCCGGGGACACAGCGGGTGAGCAAAGCCACGCACCAGCCCGGCACGGCGCCTGGGTTCGTTTTTGCCACCTCAGTCCTCCTGCACGGCGTCGAGGCCGTCCCACAGGGAATCCAGGTACGCACGAACTTCTTCGAGTTGTTCGATGCCCTCGTCGGTCACCTGAACATGGCGTCGCGGACGGCCGCCGCGGCCGGGCTCGGCAGGCGCGCTCGACGAGGTCAATAGTCCGCGCCGCTGCAGTCGGTCGAGCGTTACGTACACCGCCCCACGCGACACCTTGCGGCCCATCGTCGCTTGCAGGCGCTCGAGGATTGTCGGCGCATAAGCACCCTCGCCCACCTGCCGTACGGCCAGCAGGACCATTTGTTCGAAGCTACCGAGAAGATTCTGTCGACCCATGTCGACAGTGTAGGTATTGGTTTGGAGCGAACGCAAGTTGCGGCGAAGGTGTCCGGACGGACGGTGCCCATCGTACTCAGCCGCAGACCGCTAGAAGCGGATGTTGTGCACCAGCTTCAGGATGAGCGCGCGGTCGTGCAGGGTGCTCAGCGGGCCGCCGAGGATCCGTCCTTCGTCGTACACCAGCCAGGCCTCTGAGCCGGGGGTGTAGATCCAGCGTGTCCGGAAGTTGAGCACGAGCTCGTCGTACAGCGTCGAGTATTGCGCCACCGCGCGCGTGGTCAGCTCGGGGCTGAAGTAGTAGGAGGCAGCGAAACGCGTGATCAGGCTCTCGAAGGACCCGCCCGGGACGTCGACCACGTCGTATTGATTCTCGCTCCGCAGGTTGATACGCGGAATGGGCCTCAGCCCGAGGCTCAGCATCGTGCTCTTGATCGTTCCCCCGAAGAAGTCGCCGCCGACGAAGGTGGCGCGGACCGACCAAGAGCGCGCCGGATTGGTGACGAAATCGACGGTCACCTGATTGTTGTCGTACTCGCCCGGAGGGATCATGACACCGGGCGCGATGGCGAAGCCGTGCGGCACGCGCTCGAACGCGTCCCGATAGAGGAGCGTTCCCTGGTCCTCGCTTTGAAACAGGATCAGGAAGCCCGGCCGGAGGCTCTCGCTCTCGAGCAGGCCGCGCTGGCTCTCCACGCGGTCGTAGCGGAGTCCGAAAGTGAGTTGTCGTACGGTGTCGCCACCGGGCCGCGGCTTGAAGTGCACATTGGTCGTGACGCGGCGCTGGTCGGGTCGGCGTACGAAACCCATTCCGGGCGCGAAGTTGTCGCCGACGTCGACGTACTGCACCGACCAGTCGTACAGGTCGCGACGTTGTGATGCCGCGACGGAGGCGAAGCGGTTGCCGGACTCGACCCCGGGGCGCGCGCTGTGGGCGAACGAGCCGCGCAGCAGAATGTTGGTGCCGAACAGGAACTGAGCGTCACCACCGGTGGTGGTGTCCTCGAGAGTGGGGTCGCCGCTGCGACGCGTATAGATACCCCCGATCGCACTGCGGCCCAGGATGTTCTGCTGCAACCGCGCCACGCTGAAGTGCTCTCCGGGAATCCCGGTGACGTCCTTCGTCCACAGCGTCATCAGTCCGAAGTTGGTGTTGCCAGGCTGCCCGTAGGCGCGGGCACCGGCGAGGATCGGTACGGCCTGACCACCGCGTAGTCCGATGCGCCGACTGAAGAAGATCTCGACTTCGCGGGCGAGACCGAAGCGAAACAGGTCGGCCCGTTCGAGAAAGAAGTCGCGTTTTTCCGGGAAGAACAGCCCGAAACGCGACAGATTGATGCGCAGGTCGTCGCTCTCCACCTGGGCGAAATCGGAGTTGAAGGTGAGGTCGGCGGTGACGTCGGTGGTCACGCCCCACTTCACGTCGAGGCCGGCGTCCAGTTCTCTGGAGGTCTCGCCCAGGAGTTGGCCGTGCCCGGCCAACCCGTAGGGCTTCACCTCGAGATTCGCTCCCCGCTCAGCGCCGCGGATGCCCACCATATCGGCGTATTCGCTCACCGTGCTGAAGTTGTAGTCGCGACTCAGATAGGGCCAATTCACTTTCTCGTTCTTGCGCCGGATGATGCGCTCGAGAAAGACGCCCATCGTCAGCTCGTCGGCCGGCTTGAAGCGCAACGAGAACCAGGGGATGGCGATCTCGATGGTGTAGCCGAGCTCGTCGATGTTGCCTTTCGAGTACCAGATCGTGTCCCACGAGAGATTGAACGACAGGGTTTCGGACATCTGTACGTCGAGCTGCGTGCCGAGCACGTTGGTCTGGAACGCGAGCGCCGTGCGATTGTCGTTGAGCGTATCGATCGCGATGCTGATCGAGTCGTCGGCGTCGATGAACGAGTCGCGCTCGAACTGGCGCGCGACGATGGCATCCGGGTCGCTGTCGAAAGCGCGGATCCCGAAGTACAGAAACTCGTCGTCGTAGGCGATGCGGATCTCGGTACGCTCGGTTGCCGGCTCGCCGTTGAGCGGCTCGTACTGGCGAAAGTCGGTCACCGGGACGACACCCTCCCAGGCGGGCTCGTCGAGCAGACCGTCGACGCGGATCGGCTGTTCGAGCCGCATTGGCGCTACTGTTGGCTGCGATGATGTCTGCGGTGCCGGGGTAGCATCGACTTGCCAGGGCAAAAACGTCGCCGTTGCGGCAACCGTGGCACGGACAAATGCGCGGCGAAGCTGGTGGGCGGTATGCGGCAAGAGAGGCTGCTTCGGGCGGGGATGGTCGTCAGGCGGCGCGAGCGGACAACAAACCCATATTACTACCAGGGGTAAGCGAGTGTATTCACGAAGGTTCCTTGCCGGCGCGCTCCTGGCGGCGGTGTCCGCGTGCGCGGTGCCCGAGCCGGTGGAGGCGCCGGGCGCCCAACTGGATGTTCTCGTAGACGAGTACATCAACCTCGCAGGTCGGCGCTCCGACAGGTGGAACGCCGATCGACTGCGCGCGCTCGGCGCGCCGGACCTGTCTGCGGAGCGGTTTGCCGCGGACCTGGCGCCGCGCCGCGACCTGCTCGCGCGCATCGAGGCGACCGACGTCGAATTGCTGACGGGGGCCGAGCGCACCGACCGCACGGCGATGATCGGCTTCCTGCGCTCGGACATTTACGGCGCCGAGCGGCGCCGCGCCGCGGAGATGGAGCCGCTCCTTTACGTCCCTGTACGACAGATTGCGAGACTGTTTCCCGATCCGGTAGTCGGCGGCGAGGTCGATGAGGAGTTGGCCGCGCTCCTGCTCTTCGCAGTGCCGGCGGCACTCGAGCAGGGCAAGGCCAACCTCGGCCGGCCGCCGGAACGCGCGACCCGGGAAGCGATCTTCCAGACGCAGTCGACGATAGACACGCTGGATGCCGGGCGCGAGCAACTGCGCAACCTCGACTCGGTTGCGGAGGAAGCGCGGGACGCTCTCGTGCACTATGTCGAGTTCCTCGAGACGGACCTGTTGCCGCGCTCCGACGGCACCTGGGCGATCGGCAAGGAGCACTACGACTACATCCTTCAGAACCGCTGGCTGATGGACGAGGACGCCGACGAGATCATCGCCATGGGCCGGGCCGCGTTCGCAGAAACAACGGCTGAAGCACAGGTTGTGGCTGAGCGCATGGCGCCTGGCAAGCACTGGATCGAGGTCTACGAGGAGCTCAAGAAAGACCATCCGACCGCGGATGGACTCAAGCAGGCCTATCAGGAACAGATGGACGCCGCGCAGGCCTTCGTTTACGAGAACCACGTGCTCACGCTTCCGGCGGGGGAGAACGTGATTACGGTGGACACACCGCTCGCGCAAAGACGATCGTCCCCGTTCGGCACGTTCGACGCCGTGGGCCCCGATGAAGATGGCTTGCAGGGGCGGCTGGTGCTGACGCCGATCGAAGAGGGTCTGACCCCCGAGCAACACGAGCTGCGACTCTCGGCCCACCACACGGCCTGGACCCCGATCATCGCCGTGCACGAGGCCTACCCTGGTCATCACGCGCAGGCGCTGAAGGTCTACGAGAACCCGCGTCGGCTGCGTCACTACGTGCGCGAGTCGATCTTCTCCGAAGGCTGGGGCCTGTTCACCGAACAACTCATGTTCGAGCTCGGCTTCCTGCAGGGCGACAACGTGAAGCTCACTCAGCTGCGCAACCGCCTGTGGCGCGCGGCGCGCGTGATCCTCGAAGCCAGTCTGCACACCGGCCGCATGACCTTCGAAGAGGCCGTGGACTTCCTGGTCGAGGAAGTCCGCTTCGATCGCATGGCCGCCGAACTCGAGGTCGGCATGTACACCGGCCGCCCCACGTACTTCCTCGGCTATCTCATCGGCTCGATGAAGATCGAGGAAATGCGGGACGAGTGGATCGCCAGATACGGCGAACCGACCGAGCCCCGCGAGTTGTACGACAAGCTGCTCACCATCGGCTCACTGCCGCCCGCACTGGTCCGCGCCGAGCTACTCGGCGAGTAGTCGCCACGGATTCGTTGCTCCACCGACGCGACGTCTAGCGCCGCTAGCTACTCGACGCGGCGCGCCGCCGCGCTGTTGATGAGTTCCTCGATGTTCCGCTTGAGGTTCATCAACTCTTCCTCGTGGACGTACATCATGTGACCCGCCTCGTAGAAATTGTGGCGGATGTTGCCGCGCAGCTCGGCCGGCAGGTTCATGTGGTCGGTCGTCCACTGCATGGCGAAGAAGGGCGTGGCCAGGTCGTAGTAGCCGTTCTCCACCTGCACGATCAGGCTCGGGTTGCGGATCATGGCCTGCTCGAGGTCGCCAGCCACGTAGGTTGAGCCCTGCCAGCCGCGGCCGCCGTTGGCGCGGTTCCAGTTCCATCCCCGGGCACCGCCACCGGTCACATAGTTCTCGGTCGTCTCGAAGCCGAGAACCTCGCGAAGGTAGCGGTTGGCGGCGGCCGTATACGCGCCACTGATGGCGGTCGACTGCGGGTCGTACTGGGCGTTCTCGCCCATCAGATCATTGGTGAAACCGTCGAAGCGGGCATCGAGCCGCGAGGTGACCATGCCGGAGGTTCGCTGCAATTCCGCGCGGAACTGCGAAGCGTTCACTCGCAGGTCGCCGCGCTCGAGATACTCCTCCGAGAGCCCGGTGTACTCGGCCAACCTGGCCCGCACGGCCGCGCGCTGGTCGGCCGGCGCGGAGGCGCCCATCGCGAGCACGTGGGCATAGTCGCCAAGGGCGAACCCACGGACCTCGTCGAGCCACGCCTCGAGATCGTCCGGCCACGGTACCGCGTTGTGGTACGCCGCGGTAATGGCGTAGCTCGGCAGGTACACCACGTACGAAGTGTCGTGTCCCGGCGCGAACAGCAGCGTCTCGAAGTCGAGCACGGCGGAGATCAGCGAAACGCCCGAGAAGTGCATCCCGGCACGGTTCTGCAGTTGGTTCACGAGCACGGCCGAGCGCGTGGTGCCGTAGCTCTCGCCGAGCAGGAACTTGGGTGAGTTCCAGCGCTTGTTGCGCGTAACGTACTGGGTGATGAACTGGGTGAGCGAAGTCGAGTCTTCGTCGATGCCCCAGAAATCGGTGC
>Ga0255049_10001276_pt1 | contig 14050 bp, 14 predicted proteins | sample JV7_2_3_MG_FD_183615 | JGI IMG/M metagenome (GOLD analysis project Ga0255049, IMG submission 183615) | Seawater microbial communities from Jervis Inlet, British Columbia, Canada - JV7_2_3 | ecosystem: Environmental > Aquatic > Marine > Inlet | place: Canada: British Columbia | collected 2016-10-06
CATCGGCGGGACCGCACCCGACGTCGCCGGGTCCGGGAAGATCAACCCGCTGGCGGCGATCGGAGCGGCAGGGATGCTGCTCACCCACACTGGGGCACCTGATGCCGGAGCAGCAGTCGAGTCGGCGGTGGCGACGGTCGCAGGATCGCTGCCGTCGCTCGCCGCGGGCGAGATGGGTATTTCGACTTCCGAGGTCGGCGATCGCGTCGCGACCCTGGTCGCCGGATGAAGCACACCCTGTTCGACAAGATCTGGAGTGACCACATCGTCCGCGGAAACGGTGAGGATCCGGATCTCCTCTTTGTCGATCTCCACCTTCTGCATGAGGTCACTTCCCCGCAGGCGTTTGAGGGACTCCGCATATCAGACCGGTCGGTCCGTAGACCGGACTTGACGCTCGCCACCGCCGATCATGGAACCCCAACGATCAACCGTGCGCTCGGCATCACCGATCCTCTATCGCGCAAGCAGGTCGAAACGCTCATGACCAATTGCGAGGCTGCAGGAATCACCGCGTTTGGGCCGGACGATCCTCGCAACGGAATCGTCCACGTCATTGGCCCCGAGCAAGGCCTCACCCACCCCGGTGCGACGATCGTTTGTGGCGACAGTCACACCTCAACGCATGGAGCGTTTGGAGCCCTCGCATTTGGTATCGGAACCTCTGAAGTCGAACACGTGCTGGCCACCCAGACCATTCGTCAGAAGAAGCCAAAATCGATGGCGGTCACCGTCGACGGAGAATTGCCGACGGGAGTGACCGCAAAGGATCTGGTGCTTGGAATCATCGCCCAGATTGGGGTTGGCGGCGGGGCGGGGCACGTCATCGAGTATCGCGGCGAGGCGGTCGCAAACCTCACGATGGAGGAGCGGATGACTGTCTGCAACATGTCGATCGAAGCCGGTGCCAGAGCAGGCCTCATCGCACCAGATGAGACCACCTACGAGTACATCCGAGGTCGACCACACGCTCCAAAGGGGGCCGACTGGGATAGAGCCGTCGAGTACTGGTCGTCACTGCAGACCGATCCAGATGCCGCGTTCGACACCGAGATCTCCATCGATGCCGGCGCCCTTTCGCCTTGCGTGAGCTGGGGTACGAATCCGGCGCAGACCGTGCCCATCACCGACGTGGTCCCCTCTCCAGACGACTTCAAGGACCCGCACTTGCGCGATGCAGCACAACGCGCGCTGGAGTACATGGACCTTGAGCCGGGGACCCCGATGACCGAAATCACCATCGACCGGGTGTTCATCGGATCGTGCACCAACGCCCGCATCGACGATCTGCGGGCGGCCGCAGCCATCGTGGATGGTCGCAAGGTGGGTTCGGCGGTCTCTGCGATCGTGGTGCCCGGTTCCAGCCTGGTGAGACAAGAGGCGGAGGCGGAAGGCCTCGACAAGATCTTTATCTCCTCAGGCTTCGAGTGGCGAGAGCCTGGATGCTCCATGTGCCTGGCGATGAACGACGATGTTCTTTCCCCCGGAGAGCGCTGTGCCAGTACCTCCAATCGCAACTTCGAGGGTCGCCAGGGAGCTGGTTCTCGAACCCACCTCGTCAGCCCGCAGATGGCGGCGGCTGCAGCCGTGGCCGGGCACTTCGTCGACGTTCGAGAGTGGACCACATGAATCCCGTCGGAGTAATCGAAGGAACCATTGCCCCGCTTCCCCGTGCCCAGGTGGACACGGATCAGATCATGCCCCAGCAGTTCCTCAAGCGAATCGAACGGACCGGATTCGGTGAGTTCCTCTTCTACGACTGGGCCCGTGATGCCGAGGGAGAGATGGATCCCGGCTTCGTGTTGAACCGAGTCGAATACCTGGCAGCAAAGGTCCTCGTGGCGGGACCCGACTTCGGGACCGGATCGTCACGGGAACACGCCCCGTGGGGGATCGCCGACTGGGGTTTCGAAGCTGTGATCGCGCCCTCCTTCGGCGACATCTTCCGTAGCAACTGCTACAAGATCGGTTTGCTCGCGATAGAACTGCCCACAGACGCAGTCGATCGACTCTTATCGCTCGGCGCGGCAGATCCGTCCGCGGTGGTGACCATCGATCTTGATGCCCAATCGGTTATCGCCGCGCAGGTGGAGGAGACCTTCAGCATCGATCCGTTTGCCAAGTACATGCTGGCGAACGGGCTGGACGAGATCGGTGTGACGATGCTGGAAGAGGAATCGATTGCCGCATACGAAGCCGCCAGACCGAGCTTCAAGCCGGCAGTAAGCAATAGCTGATCGCTATTTGTTAATCGCTACTCGCTGATTGAGGTACGTAGTCGAGCCAATGCCGATACTGATCGAGCTTTCCGCCGACCGCACCGTTGAAGAGCTCCTGAGCCCTCCGAGTCACCGGTCCCGGTTCGGCAGCAAACAACCCGTCGACCTCTCGGATCGGGGTCACCTCGGCGGCCGTACCGGTAAAGAACAACTCGTCGGCCGCACCCAGATCATCGGGATCAAGCGACCGCTCACTGATGTCGTAGCCGTCATCGCTGAGCAGCGTCATCACCGACTGGCGAGTGATCCCGGCCAGGCATCCATCCGACAGCGGTGGGGTCATGACGAGCCCGTCCTTGACCAGAAACAGGTTCTCGCCGCTTCCCTCCGAGACCTTTCCTTCAGCGGTCAGGAGCAACGCCTCGTCAAAGCCGTCTCTCATCGCTTCCTGGTTGGCCAAGATCGCATTGATATACGGTCCCGTCGCCTTGGCAGCCGGGAACGAACGCGACGAGATCCGAGCCCACGATGCAATCTGCACCCGAATGCCGTTTAGAAGTCCGTCCTCGCCGAGGTAGGCGCCCCATGGGAACGCGATGATCGAGGTCCTGAGCCGAGCCCCGGCCGGGTTGAGACCGATGGTGCCGGTTTCATAGAAGGTGATGGGGCGGACATAACAAGACTCGAGCTGGTTGTCGATGATGGTCGCATGTGCAGCCTCAACCAGATCCTCGACCGAATACTCCAGCGGCATCGCGTAGGCCGCCGCCGAGGCGAGCAGCCGCTCCATGTGATCCTTGAGCCTGAAGACGGCGGTTCCGTCATCGTTGTTGTAGGCCCTTATCCCCTCGAAGACTCCGGTGCCGTAGTGCAGAGCGTGGGCGAGTACATGAACCTTGGCCTCGGCCCACGGGACGAGTTCGCCATCCATCCAAATGCTCTTGGTCGGGTCCATGTCTCACCATTTCACGGGATTAGCGGGTCAGGCTAGCCAGAGCCCGGCCGGGTTCGGAGCCTGCCGCCATACCCATGCACTCCCTGAGATCATGAGATCCTGCAACTACACGGAAGGCTTGCGGCCCAGATGAAAGAGGCACTTGCCCCTCCCGAGAACACGGCTCCAGAACGAAACTGAACAAGAGCGACAGAGGACAGCAATGACCCCCGAACCAGCCATCAAGACAATCGGCCTCACCAAGCACTACGGCGACGTCGAGGCACTCAATGATCTCGACCTGACCGTAGAACCCGGCGAGGTATTCGGGTTCCTCGGTCCCAACGGCGCCGGCAAGACGACCATGATTCGTACGATCCTCGATCTGATCCGTCCAACGTCGGGCGACGCCAAGATCCTGGGCTTCGATTCCCATGAGGATGCGGTCGAGATCCGCAATCACGTCGGGTATCTCCCCAGCGACGTTGCGATGTATTCGAATCTCACCGGCAAGGACACCCTCACCTATTTCGCCAACCTGCGCGGCGGCGTCGATTGGGGATACGTCGATGAGTTGGCCGAGCGACTCCATGCCGATCTGTCCAAGAAGGTAGGCGACCTCTCGTCGGGCAACCGGCAGAAAGTCGGCATCATTCAGGCCTTTATGAACAAGCCTCGTCTGCTCATCATGGATGAACCGAGTTCCGGCCTCGATCCCCTTGTGCAACGCCAGTTCCAAGCAATGATGCGCGAGGTTGCCGGCGAGGGGCGATCCGTATTCCTGTCCAGCCACACGCTCTCGGAAGTGCAGCGAGCGGCCGACCGGGTGGGGATCATCCGCCACGGGGCCCTCATCGCCGTCGAGACGGTGTCGAGCTTGAGGTCCAAGGCGATCCGACGTGTTGAGCTCCAATTCGACGAGACCGTCGACGGCAGCGCATTCGAGGCGGTCGCCGGGGTACGCGATGTGATCGTGCAGAACCACCACGTCACCTTCTCCTTCGACGGCCACATGGATGAGTTGCTGGCCGTAGCCACCAGGCGCTACACACTCATGGATATCAGCACCCAGGATGCCGATCTCGAAGAGATCTTCCTCACCTACTACCGGGATGAGGAGTCGACGGTCTGATGCTCGCCAACGTATTCACCAAGACAAGCCGCGACCGATGGATCGGTGCGGCCATCGCGGGTGGGGCGATTTCTCTGTGGCTGCTGATGGGCGCGTCGATCTACCGCGACATCGATCTCTCGATCTACACCGACATGCCCGAGTTCATGCGAAACCTCATGGGGATCCCCGAGGGAGCCGACGTCGGCGCTCTGGCCTACAGCGTGATCCTCGGATTCGCCGGGGCTGTAACGCTGGCCTCGATCGCATTGTCGATGGGCTCCGCCTCCATTGCCGGAGAAGAGAAGGTCGGCACCTTCGGGCTCTTGCTGGCCAACCCAAAGACACGGACGTCGGTGGTCGTGTCCAAAGCAGGGTCAATGGTCTTCCTCATCGGTGCGGCCTCACTGATCCTCTGGGGCGGGGGCATTGTCGTCCCCAAGATGCTCGACTTCGAGACCGGCGGGATGTTCCTCGAGGCGATCATCTTCCATCTCTTCGTCAACGCGCTCTTCTACGGGTTCATGGCGATGATGATCGGGGCTTGGACCGGCAACAAGGCCAAGGCTTCGGGGATCACAGCCGGGGTGATGGTCTTCTCATTCTTCGCCGTCGGGATACTCCCCCTCATCGATGGGGTTTCCGGCCTCGCCCGTTTCTTCCCTTGGTATTACTTCGATTCGAGCGATCCGGTGATGAACGGTGTTCATTGGGGCCACATCGGGATCCTGCTCGGGCTCTCGGTCCTGTTCGCGATCGCTGCGATCGTCGGGGTGAACCGGCGTGATCTGAGGGAACACACCGCCGGGGTCACGCTGCTGGATCGGCTGCGGGAAAACCCGCGGACAAGAAAGCTCATCGAGCGGTTGGCGGGCTCGACCCGGGTCTCGCGCATCTGGATCAAGACTCTGTCCGAGTACCAAGGATTGATCATCATTGCCGGGTACACGATGTTCTTGATGATGGGCGTGATGATGGGACCGCTCTATGCGTTCATCGACGAGGCGCTGCTCACGTTCACCGAGAGTGCGCCCGAGATCCTGCTTGCAATGACGGGGAACGCCGATCTCTCAACGCCCGAGGGCTGGTTCCAAACCGAGACGTTCAGCATGATGGGGCCGATCGCAGTGATGCTCGTCACGGCAGCCATTGGTGCCAAGGCTCTTGCCGGCGAGGAGGAAAACCGCACAATGGGTCTGCTGCTGGCAAGCCCGATCAAGCGGTCCACGATCGTTCTCGAAAAGACGATCGCGATGCTCTACGGGGCGTTCATCGTCGGGTTTCTCACCTTTGCCGGCGTCGCATTGGCGTCGATCATCAGCAGCCTCGGCATGAGCATGGGCAACATTGCCGCCACGTGTCTTCTGATGACGTTGCTCGGACTGGTGTTCGGCGCGCTGGCATTGACGCTGAGTGCCGCCACCGGCCGGGTGAGAATCGCGACCTACGGAACTATCGGCATCGGACTTGCTCTGTTCATTCTCAACTCGATGCTGCCAATGAGCGACAGCCTCGCCGCATATGCCAAGTGGACTCCGTTCTACTACTTCCTAGGTGGAGACCCACTCGTAAAGGGTCTCGACTGGGTGCATGCCGGCGTATTGACGGCGATCTTTGTCTCGTTGGTGGCACTCGCCGTCGTGCTCTTCGATCGCCGCGACATCAAACAGACAGGCTGAGAAAAGACGTCTTCAGTCGCCAGACCTTCGGCGTCGGTCGGGGGTGCAGCGCTGATCTCGGTCGGGATCGACGGCATTAGCCTGAATTCTTCGTGACGCACGCCATCACCCTCAACTCGCTGACCAAGTCCTACGGCAAGGCCCGTGGCATCATCGAGCTCGATCTCGAGGTCAAGGTCGGTGAGGTCTTCGGTTTCCTGGGTCCCAACGGTGCAGGCAAGACCACCACCATTAGGACGATCCTCGACCTGATCCGTCCCACATCGGGCACAGTGAAGGTTCTCGGACTCGATGCCCAGACCGAATCGCTGGCGATCAGGACCCGGACGGGATACTTGCCGGGCGAACTGTCGCTCTATGAGGACATGACGGTCAGCGAGCACCTTGAGTACCTGACAGCACTTCGCAGCGGTGCCGGTGAAGGACGTATCGCTGAGCTGAGCGAGCAATTCGAACTCGACCTGTCCCGCAAGATCAAAGACCTCTCCGCCGGCAACAAACAAAAGGTTGGCATCGTTCAAGCCTTCGCCCACGGCCCGGAACTGTTGATCCTCGACGAACCGACGGGCGGACTCGACCCGCTGATGCAGCAACACGTCTACCACCTGATCGATGCCGCCCGCGAAGAAGGACGCACCGTGTTCCTGTCTTCACACGTGCTGCCGGAGGTCGAACGAATCGCCGAGCGGGTAGGGATCATCCGCAACGGCAGGCTGATCGAAGTAGCCACCGTCGATGAACTCAAGGACCGCGCAGTCCGGGTCGTCGAGGTGCGTTTTGGTGAGGATGCTCCGACCGAGCAACAGCTAATGGCAGTGACCAATGTTGTGTCCGTCGAGCGGCGCCGGACAACACTCCAGATCCGAATAGAGGGGTCGATGGACGCCCTCGTAAAGGCACTCGCCGGATACGAGGTCGTTGCCATGCGCAGCGAAGAGGCCGACCTCGAAGAGGTGTTCCTCGGCCTCTACCGAGAGGAGGACGAGTGACGGTCTTCTGGCGCACGCTGCGATCCCGCAAGAAGTCGCTACTGGGATGGGCGCTTGGGCTGATCGGTCTGATCGCCATCACCGTTGCCGCCTACCCGTCGATCGCCAATCAAGACGGGTTTTCCGACATCATCGATGACTACCCAGAGTTCGTGCAGGAGATCCTCGGGCTCGGCTCCGGAATGTCGATCACCGAGCCGGCCGGGTACCTCAATAGCCAGTTCTTTTCGAACATGCTGCCCCTGCTGTTCATCATCTTTCTGGTGTCATTTGGAGTACGGGTCACCGCCACCGACGAACGCGACGGGACGCTCGACCTGGTAGCCGCCCATCCGCTCCCGCGGTGGCGACTTGCAGTGGAGAAGGCCCTGGCAGTCCTGGCCGCAGGAACCCTGCTCGCCATCCTGGCGATCCTCACCTTTGTGGTCTCGACGCCTCCCGCCGGGATGGACGTCTCCTTCGCAGCGCTGTTCGGTGCCACGGTATCGGTGTTCCTGGTCGGCGTTGTGTTCGGAGGGTTGGCCTTCGGACTCGGGGCTGCCACCGGCAGCCGGGGCCTGGCGCTCGGAACGGCTTCAGGCCTCGCCGTCGCCACGTACATCGCGTGGGGGCTGGCTCCGTTGATCGATGCGATCAGCTCGCTGGAGCGTCTCAGCCCCTTCTTCTGGGCACTCGCCGGAGACCCGATCCTCCACGGAGTCCAAGCCGGCAACGCCCTTCTACTGCTCGGGTTTGGTCTCGCCTTTGTCTCACTTGGAATCTGGCGCTTTACCCGCCGCGATATCGCGGTCTAGGAACGTCTTCAGCTTTCAGTCTTCAGTCAGAAGGGGACTTTGCTGATAACCGACGACGGATGACTGAGGACTCCTATTGCAGTGTCTCCACAAAGAATGACCGAATGCGTCGGAACCACCTGGCGGCGTTGTCCCACTCGGTGTGGGTGCCCGGCATGAAGACCAATTCCTTTGGTCCGACCAAGGCGTCATAGAGGGCGATCGCAGCCTCGCGGGGCACCAACTCGTCGCTGTCGGCATTCAGCAGCATCACCGGGCGGTCGCCGATCCGCGGAGCGTGGATCGCCGGGTCGGTTACGCCGATTCGTTCACGGGTGCGCTTGTCGAGTCGTCCGAAGCGAACCGGATAGGAAACCCGGGTCGATCCTGCAATGACTATCGCGGCGGAGCGAATCCGGTCATCTATCGCCACGAGCGGTACCCCGAATAGTCCCCCCATCGAGAATCCAGCGAATCCAATCGGCACTCCTCGCCAGCGGGATTCGATCGCATCGAGGAGGCGTCGATGGTCTCGCACCCACTGCACCATCACATCGACCATTGTCCCCACCGGTTCGGAGAGTTGCCTGGCATCCGGGCGGTCTCCATGAAGGGGGCCATCCATGGCAACGACCGCTGTGTGGGACCGGACAAACGTCTTGCCGGAGACTTCGATGTATCGAGCGTGGCGACTGTTGTCGGCGCCATGCGCCATGACCACGATCCGCTCGACCTGACCGGGAAGATACGCATCCACGAGCACACGGTCGCCTGCAGATCCTTCGATGGCCCACGTCTCGACACTGTGGTGTTTGCGGGTGACCTCATCGACCTGCTCCGGCGCAGGCCCCGGCTCATACGAGAGATCCGGGTTCAACGTTCCAGAATCCGCACCTCGTCGCGCCGCACCGATCCACCCAGCGATGCGGTGTTCGAATCCCATTCCAGTTGGATCGTCGCAGGATGCCCGATTTCCTCCCCCTGGTGGATCGTCAAAGAGCCCTGCTGCTCACCTTCAAAGGAACGAACCGCGGCGTAGGCGGCAGCAGCGCTCCCAGTGGCGGGATCCTCGGAGACGCCTGCATCGGGTGCAAAGAACCGAACCCGCAGGTCATCGCCTTGCGATCCGACGATGTAGGTCATGCCAGCCGCAAGCGCGCTCAACTTGGAGATGTCGGGCGTCGCCTTCGCAACAGTCTCGGCCGTCCCCAAATCGAGCACGAGGTAGGGCAGTGGCATCATCGCCCACCATGCCCGCACCGGCTCCGGAAGCCCTGTGCCAGCCGCAATGGCAGGCGCTTCATCTGCGATCCGGACGTCTGTGACCATGGGTGTATCCACCCAGGCGGAATCGCCGCTCGACCGAAACGGGATCGACCCAACCTCGCACGTCATCTCGCTGACAGTCCCAGGGCCGAGAGAGGCCAACACCCACGCCGACCCGACGAGCGGGTGACCGGCGAACGGCATCTCAACCGCCGGAGTAAAGATCCGCACGTGCGGCGTCCCGCCGTCCATCCAATCGATAAAGACCGTCTCGGAGAACCCCAGCTCGGCCGCAATCGTCTGCATCGTGTCGTCATCGAGGCCGGTGAGGTCGTTGACCACACCGAGATGATTCCCTCCGAGGTCTCCTCGAGTGAATACGCGCAGAACGTGGCAAGGACGCATTCCGCATGACGGTAGTGCGGTGGGTGCTGCCGATACCCTGACGGGCGATGACCGGCCCCAAGCCACGACGAATCCTGGCGATCTCGCTTCTGCTCTTGTTCGCCGCCTGCACAGAAGAGGACGGCGGCTCAGTTGCGTCTCCACCGACCTCGTCGTTGCCGAGCACCGCGGCGACGACCACTGCCGACGGCCCAATGGGAACGTCCTACGGATTCTTCCCCTTTCCGAATGGTGACACCTTCGAGGCAGTCGTTGCCCACTTCAATGACCTCTCCGATCACGCCGACTCTCTCTTGATGCAACCCAACATCGCTTGGGAGGAATTTGTCGGCGACTCCGACCAGTCAGAATCCCGCGACAACCTGACGAATATGGCAGTGCTGGCCGATCAGCACGGGCTGGAAACCATCTACATCGTCGATCCTCTCAACGGCCTGAACCGACAGGAGTTCCTCGATCTGCCTGAGGGTTGGGACCCCAGCTTTGCCAATCCCGATGTTCGGGAAGCGATGACCAACCTGGCCCTGTGGATCCTCAGAGAGTTCGAGCCCCGCTACCTGGGCCTGTCGTCGGAGATCAACACCTACCTCGAAGCTCATCCAGCCGAAACGCCTCATTACCTCTCCCTCTACGGCGAGATCTACGCCGCAATCAAGGCGGAGTCGCCAAAGACCCAGGTGTTTGTCACATTCCAATGGGAACAGGTCAACGGCGTCTTTGTCGGGGGCGGCCAACTCGAGCCCGATTGGGATCAAATAGAGCTGTTCGAGCCAGAGCTCGACATCTGGGCCATCTCCTCCTACCCCTTCGTGGCCTTCGACACGGCGGCGGACATCCCCGAGGATTACTACGCGCCCCTCCTCGCCAGAACCGACAAACAACTCGCCGTCGCAGAGGGCGGCTTTATCTCCCGCCCGACCGGGCCGTTCTTGGGTACCCCGCAGGACCAGGTGGATCAACTAGCCGCGGTTCACGACCAGATCGGCTCCCGGCTGGGCTTTTGGATCAATCTGATACTCGATGACTTTGATCCTGCGGCGATCGCCGACCCGATGAGAGAACAAGGGCGCAGCGAGTCCGACATCACCACACTCGGGTTGTTCGCCTCGATCGGGCTCCGCCAGCACGACGGCACTCCGAAACCGGCAATGGCGATCTGGGACGGCTATCGGAGTGGTCAGTAGTCAGTATTCGGTACTCAGGTTCTAGTCTCACTGGCTACTGAGGACTGACTACTGAGGGTGCACTACTCCTCGATGGATATCTTCAACGTAAACGAGCTTCTCGCCCAATTGATGCTGGCGGTCGGAGCCGCCCTCTTTGCCGGCAACGCATTCGCCCTCGTTCAGAATCGGCGCGGGGTGCGGCCCAAGAACATGGACGGCGAGTTGCGCACTGGCCGCGCCTGGTGGCTGATCGCCGTTGGCGTGGTCATAACTGTGTGGGCATTGGCCAGCCTGCTCGCCCTCTGACAGCCGGGTACGATGACGCCCTCGCGGGTGTAGTTCAATGGCAGAACACAAGCTTCCCAAGCTTGATACGGGGGTTCGATTCCCCTCACCCGCTCCATTTCTTCTCGACCGGTGGCGAAGCGCGTAGGGCCACCCGGCCCTGACGAAACGGATGAACACGCTGAGAGAATGCGGCTGACCAAAACGCTGAGGAAGGGAAGACCAAGTGCGTTTGACCCCCCCGAAGAAGATCGTGTTCTACATCTCGGTCGCAGCGATGCTGATCGGCCTGGTGTTCTATTTGTTCTTCGACGATCTCAAGGATGCCGGCTACTACGTGACATTGGCTGGAGGCGTTCTGCTGACAGCCGGTGTCTCGATGAAGGGCGTCTAACCCCCGGACATCGCGACGAAGAGCGCCTCGGACCGCCGAGGCGCTCTTGCGCGAAAGATGAAAGGACCAGGAATGGCTGAGAGCAGCGTTGGCTCGATCGCTCGAATCGGTGAGTGGTGCTTCGTGCGGCGTCGCTGGGTGGCGGTCGCCTGGGTTGCCGGTCTCGTGGTCCTCATGGGGGTATCGGGATTGTTGGGCAGCGACTACGCGGAGGACTTCGAGATCCCGGAGTCACAGAGTCGCAGCGGCTTTGACGTTCTCAACGAACACTTCGAGGGCCTTGGAACTGGGTTCGCCGGTTCAATAGTCTTCGAAGCGGACCAGGGCGTAACCGATCCGGCAGTCGTCGCCGCGATGGAGGAGATGTTTGCCGCCACCGCTGCCATCGATGGACTCACCGTGCAGAGTCCGTACGAAGGATTCGGAGGAGGGATCAACCCCGATGGGACAATCGCCTTCGCCGAGGTTCAGGTCAGCGCCGACCTCACCTTCGCCGACATGACGACCGCCGGTGAGCAGGTAAACGAACTCAGGCCCAAGATCGACGGTCTCCGGGTCGAGATCGGCGGCGAAGCCCTCGCCGCGTTTGAACCGCCACAGTCGGAATTGATCGGGGTGGCCTTTGCGATCTTCGTCCTGATCCTGGCGTTCGGCTCCGTCCTGGCCATGGGCCTGCCGATCTCGGTTGCCCTCGCCGGCGTCACCGGTGGGGTTGGATTGGTCTCTCTGCTGTCGCAGATCACGACAATCCCCGAGTTCGCTCTCACTCTCTCGATCATGATCGGGCTGGGAGTGGGCATCGACTACGCCCTCTTCATCGTCACTCGTTATCGGGAACGCGTCCACGCTGGTGCCACGCACCAGGAAGCACTGGTAAAGGCGATGGACACCTCCGGCCGAGCTGTGATATTTGCCGGCACCACCGTTGTGATCTCGCTCCTCGGAATGCTGCTCGTGGGACTTGCATTCGTTTCGGGGATGGCACTGGCCGCGGTGACCGCAGTGCTCATGACCATGATCGCCGCAGTAACGCTGTTGCCGGCCCTCATCGGCTTCGCCGGCGACCGCATCGAGATCACCCGGTGGCGGGGCCTCATTGCCGCTGCCTTGGTTGCCGTTGCTTTGATCGGGCTCGGACTCAGCGTGAACGTGTTGCTCGTTGGAGCACCGCTCGCTGCGATCGTGCTCGTTGCTGGCTTTGCGGTGGCTCCGCTGCGACGCGTGGTCACCCGCCGACCACCCAAACCATTGAACGAGACCTTGGCCTATCGGTTCAGCAGGTTCGTCCAGAGGCGACCATGGACTATCGCCATAAGCTCCGCGCTGTTTCTGATCTTCCTCGCTCTCCCACTCCTTGGTCTTCGCCTCGGATTCGGCGACGAAGGCAACTTCTCGGAGGGAACCACAACGCGGGAGGCGTACGACCTCCTAGCCGAGGGGTTCGGCCCCGGATTCAACGGGCCACTGCTGATCACCGGCGAAGGAGGCGCCGAAGACCTACCGGCCGTGCTCGGATTGGTCCAGGCGCTTCGCTCTACCCCCGGCGTCGCATCGGCATCCGATCCCTTCCCCAACGACTTCGCCAACCCCGAAGCGGTGATCATCCAGGTGATCCCGGAATCGGCGCCACAGGCTGAGGCGACGTACCAATTGGTGGAAAGACTCCGAGAGGAAGTAATCCCGCCGGTAGTCGAAGGGACGAATCTCGATGTAAACGTGACCGGCAACGTGGCGGTCGCAATCGACTTCACCGATTATCTGGCCGGCCGCACCCCGTACTTCTTCTTTGCAGTGCTGGTGCTTTCGTTCCTCCTGCTCATGATCGTGTTCCGGTCGGTGCTGATCCCGGTCAAAGCCGTGGTGATGAACCTTCTCTCGATCAGTGCGGCCTATGGGGTGGTGATCGCCATCTTCCAGTGGGGGTGGTTGGGCGGGATAACCGGACTGGAGCCGGCACCGATCGAACCGTTCGTCCCGATGATGATGTTCGCCGTCGTCTTTGGGCTGTCGATGGACTACGAGGTCTTCCTGCTGTCTCGGATCCGCGAGGAGTATCTCGACAGTGGGGACCCCACCGGGTCGGTGGCCGACGGGCTGGCTGCGACCGCGCGGGTGATCACGGCTGCGGCGGCGATCATGGTCGTCGTCTTCGGTGCGTTCCTCTTCGAGGATGCCCGGGTCATCAAGCTGTTTGGAGTCGGCCTCGGCTTTGCGGTGCTGGTGGACGCGTCAATCGTTCGCATGCTGCTGGTCCCGGCAACGATGGAGTTGCTCGGCAAACGGAACTGGTGGATCCCGAAATGGCTCGACCGGATCCTTCCCACCGTCAGCTTCGAAGGCGACGCCGACTGATCACAACTGGGCCAACACCCTGCCACGCCAGCGCTCGGCTGCCCGCACCTGGTTGTAGGTAAAGAGATGGAACCCTGCGATGCCGAGTCCGGTGTCGGTCGCCAACTCCGCGAGCCTCGCAACCGAGCCTGACGCGGCGCGACCACCCGGGCGCAGCAGGCGAGTCGTCACCCGGGGATGCTCGAACATGAACTGGAGAGAACGTCCGGCCCCAACCCTTAGCCCCAACGACATCAGGCCCGTTACATCGGCCACGGCGGTGATCCCAAGCCAAATAGGGAGATCGATGCCTCGCAGTCGCTGTTGCTCTATCCACTCCCCGGTTTGCGTTGTATCCATGCAGATCTGGGTTGTCATCCAGGCAGCGTGTGGAGCCTTCTCCAACAGCGAGCGCTCCATCAGTTCATCAGGGATCTCCTGATGCCCTTCTGGATATCCTCCGATTCCTATCTCTCGCAACCGAGCAGGCGAGTCTTC
>Ga0255049_10001278_pt1 | contig 14045 bp, 12 predicted proteins | sample JV7_2_3_MG_FD_183615 | JGI IMG/M metagenome (GOLD analysis project Ga0255049, IMG submission 183615) | Seawater microbial communities from Jervis Inlet, British Columbia, Canada - JV7_2_3 | ecosystem: Environmental > Aquatic > Marine > Inlet | place: Canada: British Columbia | collected 2016-10-06
CAAGTAAAAGTTCTCGGTTGTAAACAGGTCCGTGGCCAACGGTTCGATACCCGGAGGTGGCTCGGCCTCCTGGGAGTTAGCAGCACCGGGCAAGGTGCAGACTCCGATAATGACCACGGCGATGGTAGATGAAATCTCGCGTTTCATAAGCCGATTAGCTCCTCTTCTCTGTCAGGCGCGGACTCTTCGCTTATCAGCATTCGGCGCGCGATGGCGATGAAGGCCATCGCGGTTGCGGGCATGACGACGGCGTACAGTAATGTCGTGATGGCCAGAGATTCATTGCGTAGAAGCGTCAGCGTGATGAGCAGTGCCAATGTGAGATTCTGCAAGCCTATCTCATAGGTGATCGTAACAGACTGGCTCGTGTTCAACTTAGCTCCTCGAGCGAGGCCATACCCCATGAGCATGGACAGGAGATTCAGGCCGACTACCAATAAACTTGCTTGCAGAAAGTAAGTCAGTATGAGCTCATAGCTTGACACGGCAGCTGCGACGATGACGAACATCAGCACCGCCACTGTCACGCGACGTAAGGTCTCTATGACGATCTGAACCGCGGCCGGCCAGATTGCTCTTAGACTCATACCTATGGCGATGGGAACGACCGTGAACGTAGCGAGAGTTTGAAACATCTGCAGCACAGGCAGCTCCGGGACTTCACCCTGTTGCATGAAGACTTGAAGCGCAATGTAGGTCAGCGTCGGTATCGTGAGTACGGTGATAAAGCTCGAGACGGCTGTCAGCGTAACCGACAGCGCAACGTCCGCTCGAGCTGCGAACACGTATGCATTGGATGTAACTCCGCCAGGGCAGGCTGCCAGGATTATAATGCCGACGGCTATCTCCGGCGTGGGTGCCAACAGCAAGGCCAGCACGAACGCCAGGAACGGCAAAAGAATAAGTTGACCGGCCAGCCCAACGACGACGGCCTTGGGAAAAACTAACACGCGCTTCAGGTCCGCCAGGGTCAACGTCAATCCCAACCCCACCATGACAAATCGTAGGACCCAGGGAATTACGTGCAGGTACAAGATATCCATGATGCTCATCGATCAGCTCCAGAGCCTTGCGCTGGCCAGCTCGGCGCCATCCACCAGCGCTTCCAGCTTGGCCCACATGACGCTCGGGTGGACGCGCTGATGAAAGGGGCCCTGCGCGAAGCCGCAATCGGTTCCCGCGATGACGTTCTCACGCCCCACCAGTCCGGCCAGCCGGACGATGCGTTCGGCCACCAGCTCCGGGTGCTCCACGACGTTGGTTGAGTGGCTGATGACGCCCGGGATTAGAATCTTGCCGTCGGGCAGTTTGACGTCTTCCCAAACACGCCATTCGTGTTCGTGGCGGGGATTGGCGCCCTCAATGACGTAAGCACCGGCGCGCACACTCAAGATGAGATCCGCGATCTCCTTCAGCGCCACGTCGGTAGTGTGAGGACCGGGCCAGCTTCCCCAACACACATGGTATCGCACTCGATCTTCCGGGATATCCCGGAGCGCATGATTGAGCGCCTCCTGATGCATCGCGAGCCAGTTGCGATAATCCTCGAAGCTTGCTGGAGGCACCATCCGGTCATAGGTTACAGCAGCGCGAGCATCGTCGATCTGGACCAATAAGCCGGCGTCGACGATGGCCTTGTACTCAGTACGCATGGCATCCGCGAGGGCATACACGCATTCTTCGTTGCTGGCATAGTGTTCATTCTTTCGGTCCGGGATCGCGCTCGCCGGCGCCGCGACCGGCAGAAACGCTTCTTCGACATCGACCTGCTTCAGAGCTGTCTTGAAGTCCTCAATGTCCTGCTGCAGAGCAGCTTGTCCACTGTAGCGGATCGGGCTGACGCAGACTGTCTCGCTTTTCACGCTGCCCCAATCGCCTCCGGAAACTCGCGCGGCTTGCGCGTCCATCTCGGCGTAAAATTCTGGAAATCGATCCCGGTCGGCTCCCCGTGCAAAGGGATCGTCATCGTCATCCGCCAAAGGTCTGCGTTCGAACCCGTCCAGCCTTTCGAGAACGTACTGCGACCAACTAATCGTCTTACCGAACTCGCCGTCGCTGATCACGTCGATTCCCGTCTCGGCCTGCTTCCGGACTACAGCGGAAACGCTGTCCTGTAGCACCTGTGAATGCTTAGCTTCATCGATTGGCTCACCACGCCCCTTGGCACGAAGAATCTCTCGTAACTCCGGTGGACGAATCAGGCTGCCGACATGAGTCGTCAGAATTCTTTCATTGCTCCGTTTCATTCTCTAATTTCCCCTGAGAGGCGCTATGGTCTGCCTGGGTCTTTCGCTGCAGATAGTATTCTTTATCGCCCTGGCAACCCGCCTTTTCAGTGTAGCCCGAAAGGCCGGGGTTCGCAGCTCTTTCACTATGACCTCATACTCCCGAGAGCGACGAGCAAATGGTACCGCGTCGCAGACACCTACAACGCATTCCCCGTCGTCGGCGATTGATATCCGGCGACAGTCGGGCAGTTTATTGTCATAAGTAGATAGAGTATTCGGTCACTCTCTCGGGCAACCACACTAGTGTGAGCCCCGTCACATACTCGAGCTCTTGGCAGGTAGATCCTGCTCATCCATTTACCTCGAGAGCAGGATATGGGCAACGAAAAGAGACGCGAACCGCTACATCCTATGTCGCCCGCGTTGATCGCAGACATGACCGGCGAACATGAAATCAAAAATCCAACAAGCCTGACTGTCGAGAAAACGGTAGACGCCATTCTTCAGGGTGACTACGAAACTATTCTACTAGAGACCGATGAAGCAGAGCATGATGTTGTTCCTGCTGTACCGAAAACGATTCAGCGACATCTAAAACTCAACAACCGCGGTCGAGGTATCCGTACCGAACTCATTCTGTACGAAGAAGGATTTCTAAAAGTTTCTCAGGAGCGCCGTGGGAAACGAACTGCCGAGCAGCTGCTGAATTTACGTTATCTCGACTCCAGGCCGACGATATCCCGATTCGTTGCAATGAAGCCGATCTATGTGGGGCTCGGTTTCACCGGTGCAGGCGCTCTGTTCGGAGCTCTGGTTTACTTCAAACTATTCTTACTGCTCACTCTGCCTGCCACGGTGATGTTCGTAACGGCCGCGGTTATCGCTTTCTTGCTGTCTGCCTATCAAACCCAGGAAGAAAGTTCGTTTTGTACCATGACCGGTCGTGGGGAAGTGCTTGCCTTGCGCGCTACGTTCGGCTGCATTCGTGCGCTGCGTAAACTAGTTCCGGAACTAGTGGATGCCATCCATCGAGCGCGCACACTGAACGTGCCGAAAAGAGAACATTATCTACGTGAAGAAATGCGAGAGCACTACCGCCTGCAAGACGAAGGCATTCTGAGCAAAGATCACTGCCTGACATCTACCCGGCGCATTCTGAGTAGTTTCGAATAAGTAATGGGGCGAGTTTTTCTAGCCGAAGCTCGAGTCGCATTACTTAATGCAACGTAGCAGGAACAGCCTCGCAGATTATTTAACTCTCCGCCATCGCGCCGGTCGCTCGTCGAAAACTTCGGCGTGGCGGCTTCTCTAGACTGGAGTAGACATAATCACTGGGTGTCTTTCGGCGCAGGCAGAAACAAAGTGTGACGCAGTTCTGATGGCTTCCGCAAAAGCGTGACAAGCTTCTCACCCGATCGCCTGGAGCGAGACGACGTTTCTTGTCGACTCTGCTCCATTCGAAAGGGTCCGACGCCGTGTTTGGGAGGATGCAGTCATGTCATTTACCGATTTCTTGATGATCACGCCAGATCCGACACTGTCAATTATCCTCTGGCTTGTGGTTGCTGTGGCCGTACTTTATCTAGCACGGGCATCGGCCCACAAAGTGATTCTGACGCTGAGTCAGGCACTGGGGGAGGCGACGCACATCGGCAGGCGCGCCGTCGTTCGCGCCGAGGAGCAGCTGGCGGCACGCAATCGCGAGGTTCTTTTGGCTGCGGGCCGGGAGAACAAGGAGAGAGTCATTGAGCGCGAGTTCGACCGCGTCGCCGACAGCGTACACAAGGACCTGGCGGGCTATCCTGGTCTTCATCGCGGACTAAGCGAAGCCATCTCCCGCATTGAGGCGGACCACCAGCAGGCCGTCGATGTGCCACCCGATCCTCCGGGTTGGGTGAAAGCTGTGGATGCGGTCGCCAAAATTGACGCACGCAAAGACGGCATGGTCGGCAATATTCTGAGCGATATTCACAAGTCCTTGTTGAAGGCTCAGGAGCAGGCCTTGGAAGCGTATCGCAGTGCCAGTCATCAGCGCCATGGACTGCTGCGGCAAATGTTGCCTCACTGGCGAGGAATACAGCAGACCCTCGGCCGGGTCGACAAGAACGTGAACAGCTTATTGAATCGTTCGCAGTCGATCGATCGGCACATACAGGAGTACGAGGAGATGGTGCGATGTACCGACCGCACCGTGCAGGTGCTGTCATCTTCGTCACTGGTGCAGTTCTTCGTCTCTGCTCTGGTCCTTGGGGTCGCCGTCGGTGGTGCGGCCATCAACTTCTCCCTGATCGCCCGTCCCATGGCCGAGATGGTGGGGGGCACCAGCTTCATCGGAGATTTCAGAACAGCCGATATCGCAGCGCTGGTCATCATTCTGGTGGAAGTTTCCATGGGGCTGTTTCTCATGGAGTCGTTACGGATCACGCGACTCTTTCCCGTCATCGGGGCACTGCCCGACAAGATGAGAGTTCATATGATCTGGGTGACCTTCGGGATTCTATCGCTCCTTGCGTGCGTGGAAGCCGGCCTGGCGTACATGCGGGAGCTTCTTATGCAGGACGAGCTCGCCACGAGCGCCCTGCTTAGAGGGGGCGAGGTCATTTTGGGAAATGATTTCGCCTGGATCACCACGGCCGCTCAGATGGGCATGGGGTTGATCCTGCCGTTTGCTCTCGTGTTTGTAGCGATCCCGCTGGAAACGTTCGTGAATTCTCTGAGAACCGTTGTGGGATTGATTGGCATTGGCCTTCTACGACTGCTCGCGGTAACCCTGCAGGCGCTCGGTGCCTTGCTCGAACATGCGGGCACTGTGCTGATCAGAGTCTATGACGTTCTGATCTTTATGCCGCTTTGGATAGAAACACGGCTCAACACAGGGCAAAGCGCAGAAGGCCGACTGAAAAAACAATCGGAGGTGTCGGCATGAGATTCAGACACGGATTACTGTTATTAGCCGCTCTCGCCGCTCTCTTCACTTCGGCATGTACCCAGTCCGGCCCGAGAAACAGCGGCGTGTATTTACTCCTTGATACGTCCGGCACTTATCGTCAGGAGCTCGATAAAGCCGAGCAAATCATTAACTACACGTTATCTCGACTCGACCCGCTGGATTCTTTCGCTATTGCGCGCATCGACACGGGGAGCTTCAGCGAGAAAGATATTATCGCCAGTGTGACGCTGGATGATCGCCCGAGCACGGCTAATCGGCAGAAGCGCCAGTTCTCCGAGACGGTCGAACAATTTATCGATGGGGCGCAATCCGCCACACACACCGACATTACCGGCGGCCTGCTGCAGGCGCTTGAATACCTCAACGAGAAATCCCCTGGCCACAAAGTCGTTTTTATCTTTTCAGATCTTAAGGAAGACCTGGTCGAGGGCTACGTGCGCGACATCCCGTTGGCATTCGATGGCTTCGAAGTGGTGGCGTTGAATGTCACCAAACTCAGGAGCGACAACATCGATCCGCGGGAGTATCTCGCGCGTTTGGAAACCTGGCGACGCCGAGTCGAGGACGGCGGCGGAACCTGGCGGGTCATTAATGACCTCGATCGGCTGGAGCAGCTGCTAAGGTCTTGAGACACGGCCTTTAGGCGGATTTCCATGGATCTCATCTTTCTAAACCGCCGCCATAAAGCCCAATCTTTTCGTTTGTGCGGCGGTGTCTGGATCGGACTCATTAGTTTCCTTGCGGTGTTTGCGATGCCCCTGTTCTACGCCGGGTTTCAGCGTTCACTTCAAATGGAAATGTCAGGAACCGGCATTTCAGCTTGGCAGACTGAATTGCGGCTTCTGGAAACACAGCTCGAGAAAGCCCGTCAGGACATCCCGACACAACTCGACGCCTTATCGCTGCGCATGGGTCAGTTCAACGCTGATGTGATTCAACTCGATGCGTTGGCCGCACGGCTGATGCGGGTCGCAGCTATTGACGAGGGCGAGTTCGATTTCACCAGTCCGCCGGCGCTCGGGGGGCCGGAGGAGGAACCGCTCCGGTCCAGACCATCTTTCGCCGTGCTCGCGCGCCTGGAGCAACAGCTGAAGGATCACGGACGGGCGCTTGGAAGTGTCGAGTGGGCTCCCTGAGGGGGGCGACCGCCCTGTGGGAGCAACCGCCCTGTGGGAGCAACCACCCTGTGGGAGCGACCGCCCTGTGGGAGCAACCACCCTGTGGGAGCGACCGCCCGGTCGCGATTCTTTACTAGATCGGCGCTAGCGCTCTAACCCGCTCTGCCCATACCCATACCCCGGCCGCCGCCTGGGCTACCCAGGTTCTGCGAGTCTTCGCCCGGGGCGCTGGGGCCGTGATTCATGTCCTGCTGCAGCCAGATGCGGTAGTTCTGGGTAACCGGAATACAAAATGTCAGTGCATCGTCGCAGGCGAAGTAGAAAACTTCGAGATTCAATGGCTCTTCGACATCGTCCGCTGTCACCGCTAGCAAGAACTCACGGGGGTCGGCATCCGCCGGCTCGTCAACATCGGGCCCGATACCGTTCGCGGGAGACATGGTTACACCCGACGGCGTCGTCACACGGTATCGCACAGGCCCCGCCTCGTTGTTCCAATGCACGCGGTACAAGGGATCGAGATGGAAGCCTAGATACATCGTTCCATTGCCGTTCGTCAGAACGCCCAGATCGCCTTCCGCACGTATCTTCACGTAGAAAGGAACGTCCGTCGTCTCAAGCACCGGCTGAATCTGTAGCGTCATCATGCCACTTGGCCGCTCGATCCGCGGCACGATGCCCTTAGCGACGGTAGGCGGCGGCGGTTGCCTCGGAAGATTGAGTTCGGCGATCGTCGTTGGATGATCGACGGGACCGACCAGGCGCTCCATGTCCCTGCGCAGGTCTTCAGGGTCGCTCCACGCACGCGCTGCCACGACGATACCGTCGGGATCGATGACGATCTCGCTGTTTGGCGTCTGCCCCATGGCGTCGTGAAACACATTATCCATTGTGTCGGCGAGCCAGTTGACGGACGTACCGAGCCGCCGCTTCGCTTCCTCCACGTGCATGAGCCGCTCCTCCAGGGTCAGCGGAGTCACGTAGCCATCGAGCTCGGCGTGCGCGAGCGGTTTGTAGACGTAGTAAAAACGAACGCCTTTGGGCGTGTAGTCTCTTTCGACCGTCTCCAAACTGGAGACGTTACGTAGAAAAGGGGGTCACGTGAGGCAGCCGAGGGTCATTACCGTGTAATGGCCACGCGCGACTTCTCTGAGCGAAACAGGATTCCCCTGATCGTCGACGATAGTGACATCGGGTACCTGGTCTCCGACCTTCGGTCCGCTCTCGAAACGGACATCGGGCGGCAGTAACGCACCCTGTGCGAGAACAAGATTCACCGGAGCAATGACAAGCAAGGCAAGTAGCGGAAGTATGCGTTTGAACACGGAAGACCTCCTTTAGCGTCTAGCGCGCATCTGGATAGTAACGTAACGCCGCAGGTCATGTCATAGGATCCGCCCGTGTGGGAGCGACCTCCCCTGTGGGAGCGACCGCCCGGTCGCGATTCTTACTAGAGAGGAGCTTTGGTTCACGTAACTACGCCTTCAGAACCGGAACGTGTAGTTGAACTTCAAAGTCAGATCGGCCTGAAGAGAGTTGAAGGAGTTGTCTCGGTCGAAATCCTCCAGTCCGTGATTTAGAACGATGAAGGCTTCCCGGCCGGCCTCGGGTATCCAGTGCAGACGGCTGTTGATTCCGGCCGTCTCAGACACGTTGTCATACTGGATCAGATTGACCCAGGAGAGCGTCGAGGAGAACACAATGTCCGCCTGTAGCGTCACGAGCCGCACGACGAAATCACCCTGGGGCAGCTCGACGTCGTTGAAGTCGTAGCCGATGCGCGCACGAAAATTCCGCGACGGCGCCCAGATCAGCGAGCCGTTGAGCATGAGCCGCTCGCCATTGTAGAACTCGCCGGCTCGATAGTTCAGCGAGCCGGAGAACGTCCGGTGCCCGCCGGTGGTGATATCGAAACCGGATTCGTCGAACGAGTACTCGCCGGGCTCGATAAAGATGCCCTCCGAGATCTCGAACGGAGTAAGGACAACTTCCTTATTGGCCGTGTAGCGCAGATCGAAGTCGTCGCGAGTTCTCGTCTGGATCTCTAGAAGTCGGAAAGCCGCGACCTCCGTCTGCAGCCCACCGTCGATGCGGTTGATACGCTGCACATCCACTCCGCCGTAAACGGTTTGCAGCACGCCGCCAGTGCGACGCTGTGTATAGCCCAGCTCGAGCGTATGGTCGCGTATGCCGCGACGATTGATGAAGCCCAGCGCCGGATTGAAGTTCTTCTGCAGCTCCTTGATCCCGAAGCTGCCGCGGAACCCCACTCCGGTAGGCAGCTGAAGACGAAAACCGTAGGCGCTGTCGTCTCCTTCGAGACCGTCGGTCTCGCTCTGCTGATACCAGGCATCCCCCCGCAGCGTTAGTCCGTTCGCGAGGCGGGTATTGAGATATCGAAAATCGATACCGACGAGACTATTGTCGCGGTTCGATCGCGGATCGCCGTCCGTGACCATGACACCGAGACTCGACTCCTCGAGAACGTTCGCGGCCACGCGCCCGACGAAGATGTCCGTAGCGTCGATTTCCCCGAACTCGTCCTGCCGAATAGCGAGCGTACCGAGATTCCAGCGGCCGACGCGACCACTAAGTTTGCCGCCATACTCGATGTCGACGGGCGAGCCCGTCGCGCTGAGGCCGATACGCCGCGAGAAGAACGGCCGGCCGTTCTCGAGCGATGGCCGTGAGAAGGTCGGGCCGCTGCCGAAATTGCTGATCGAACCGAGCCGCCCGAACTCGAAGATATCGGCATCGCTTAGGAAGAAGTCGCGCTTCTCGGGAAAGAAAAGGCTGAAACGCGAAAGGTCGACCTGGCGGTCGTCGACTTCCGTGGCCGAGAAATCCGTGTTGATCGTCAACGCAGCGTTGAGACTCGGAGTCAGCTTGTAGAAGACATCGAGCGACGGTTTGTTGTCACTATCGCTCATCGATGGCGCATAGGTCTTCGTCTTGCTCAGACTGAGCGACGGCACGATATCCAGTCCGAGACCCTGCTCCATGTTCTCGAAGCCGGTCGCCAGTCCCGCGATGCCGGGGTTCAACGTGTTATTGCGCGACACCCATCCGATCCACTCGTTCTGCCTCGGCAGCCAGCGCATGAAATTGATGCCCCAGGAATCGTTGGCCGGATCGAAGGATAGCGTCTTGAACGGGATCTCTATCTCTGCGATCCAGCCGTCTTCGTTCTGTGAGGCGGCTGCGTGCCAGATACCTTGCCAGTCGTCGTTTTGTTGGCTCGTGTTTTGATACAAGAGCTCCTGACGGACGCCGTTAGGGTTAACCGAGAACCGGAAACCGCTGCGACGATCGTTGAACGGATCCAGGATGACCCCAAACAAGTCGTCGGCGAAGATGCTTTCGCCCTGTCTCAACACGCGGGCGGTGATATCGGCCGCGTTGTCGTCGAGTAGCTCGGCGCCGACATAGAAAGCATCTTCCGTGTAAACCAGGTAGATACGCGTCGCGACCGTGGGTTCTGCGTATTCCGTCGGGTTGATCTGGTGAAGATCGTCGATGACAAACGCCTGCGACCAGACGTCGTCGTCGAGCCGGCCATCGAGCACGGGCGCAGTATCGACGCGGACGACCTCGGTTGTCTTTACGCGGGCGCCCGCCGGCACATCTTCTTGGGCCGCAACGGCGAAGCAGACAGCGCTGCCTGCCAGAAGCAGCGCGAACCGCGTGGTTCGTTCGTAGTAGTCAGAAGACGTAGACAATCGCAGGCCTCGGTCGATGCAGATACGCAACGACGCATTCTATAGGAATGACGCTCGCATCAAGAAAAGGCTGTGGGAGCGACGGCCCGTGTGGGAGCGACCGCCCTGTGGGAGCGACCGCCCTGTGGGAGCAACCGCCCTGTGGGAGCGACCGCCCTGTGGGAGCGACCGCCCGGTCGCGATTCTTACTTAAGGCAACGCAAAAACGTACCACCCGTTCCCGGTCTCCGGAGGATTGATATCCGGCGCGATCAGTGAATTATCGCTATTCTTGACTGATCGGTCATAAACGGCTATAGTCCCGTCCCATGGTAGGAAGACCCCGAGAATTCGACATCGAGTTTGCCCTGGATGCAGCCATGCAGCAGTTCTGGCGCAAGGGCTATGAGGCGACGTCGATGGCGGACCTGATGGCGGCCACCGGGCTTCATAAGGGCAGTCTTTACGGCACGTTTGGCGACAAACACTCATTGTTTCTCCAGGCGTTGAAACGGTATCTCTGGAATATGGACCGAACCGAAACCGAGGCACTGAAGGGCGCGAAGACACCGCTCGATGGGCTGTGCTGTGTCGGGCACGCGATGATCGATCTCGTTGACGACGAAGGCGATGCGCCGAAGGGTTGCATGGCCGTGAACGCCATCGTCGAGATGGCGCCTGACGACGACGAAGTGAAGAAGCTCATGGATCAGCATGTTCAAAGCATGCGCAGCTCGATCGTTGCAGCGGTCACGGCAGCGCAGGAGGCAGGGCAGATGACGAAGGATCGGCCCGCCGAAGTTATCGCAGGCATGATCATGACGTTCGTGTCGGGACTCTCAACAACGATGAAAGGCTACATCTCTAAAGAGGAAGCCCATCAGTTATTCGACGCGCAGATGGAGGCGATCTGTTGAAACTTATTAGCAAAATCTCGCCGGTCTTTTTTTTAGCCCTATTTTTGACCGCACGGTCATTTATGGCTGTTTTTTCTGCCCTATTTTTGACCAATCAGTCACTAATGAGGCATCAATTCGAATCCAACTAGTACCTACCAGGAGTTAATAAAATGGGTAATTCATTCCAAACCATCGACCGGCTGGCCACGGGCCTGGCGCGCGCAGTGATCCGCTGGCGCTGGGCCGTCGTCTTCGCCGCGGTCGCAAGCGCCGTCTTGATCGCGACCGGTGCCTCCAGACTCGAGTTCGCGAACAACTATCGCGCCTTCTTCTCCGATGAGAATCCCGAGCTCGTCGCATTCGAAGACCTCCAGGCCACCTACACGAAGAACGACAACTTCCTGTTCGTATTGGACCCTGCCGATGGCGATGCATTCTCGGCCGACGTCATCTCGGCCGTGGAAGCGCTGACAGAAGAGGCATGGCGCATTCCTTATGCGATCCGCGTCGACTCGATCAGTAACTTCCAACACAGCTACGGCATCGAAGACGACCTCATCGTCGAGGATCTCTATCGCAGTGGCGGCTTCATGGAAGAGGCCGAGCGGCAACGGCGCGGGCAGATCGCGTTGGACGAACCGCTACTGCGTAATCAGTTGATTACGGCTGAAGGCGATGTCACGGCCGTCAATGTCGTGCTCCAGTATCCAGAGAAAGAGCTGACGGAGATTCCCGAGGCCGTCACTTTCGCACGGAGCCTGCGCGATCAACTCTCGCTCGAGTATCCGGATATCGACATCTCTCTCACCGGTGTTTCGATGCTGAACAACGCCTTCGCCGAGGTGGGCGTCCAGGATCTCGGCACACTGGTGCCGCTGATGTTCGGCGTGATCCTGCTCTTGACGGTCCTGATCCTGCGCTCGTTCACGGCCACGTTTGCGACCGTCGGCGTCATCATGCTCTCGACCATGGTCGGCATGGGCTGGGCCGGATTCGCCGGCATCGCGCTGACACCGATCTCGGCCTCCGCGCCGATCATTATCCTGACACTCGCAATCGCCGACTCGATCCACATTCTGACCTCGCTGCGCACAGCGATGCGCGAAGGCAGGGAGAAGAGCGAAGCGATCGTAGAGGCAATACGCCTCAACTTCCTGCCGGTCACGATCACGTCGTTGACGACCATCATCGGCTTCATGGCGCTGAACTTTTCCGACTCACCGCCGTTCTGGCACCTCGGCAACATCACGGCCGTCGGCATTGCCGCAGCGTGGCTGTATTCCATTACGCTCCTGCCGGCGCTGATGCGGATCCTCCCCTACCGCGTCGCGAAGACCGAGGGCCAGGATCGCGGTGAGCGTTACATGGAACGGCTTGCGGACTTTGTCATCAGGTATCCGCGGCAACTACTGATCGTCATGGGTGGCTCGGCGGTGATCCTGACCGCGTTTATTCCGAGCATCGATTTCAACGACCAGTGGACCCGGTATTTCGACGACCGTATCGAGTTCCGCCGGGAGACCGACAAGGCACTCGAGCACTTCGGCATGTACCCGATCGAGTACTCGCTGCCGGCGCAAACCAGTGGTGGCGTAAGCGATCCCGAGTACCTGGCGTATCTCGAGGACTTCACCGAGTTCCTGCGTGAGCAGCCGGTGGTCCAGCACGTCTACTCGTTCTCCGACATCATGAAGCGACTGAACAAGAACCTGCACGGCGACAATCCGAGTTACTTCCGCACGCCCGAGGGTCGTGATGAGGCCGCACAGTATCTGTTGCTCTACGAGCTCTCCCTCCCCTACGGCTTGGATCTCAACGACCGGATCAATATCGACAAGTCCGCGACGCGGGTGACCGCGACACTGGGTGATGTCGATTCCATCGAGACACGCGCGTTCTTGAATTCGACGCAAGACTGGATGGAGCAGAACCTGCCCGGCTGGATGCAGACGGATCCGACCAGCGCCTCGGTCATGTTTACCTACGTCACCGACCGTAACGTCGATAACATGATCAGCGGCACAATCATCGCGATCCTCTTGATCTCGCTGGTGCTGATGCTGGCGCTCCGCAGCTTCAGGCTCGGGCTCTTGAGTCTGGTCCCGAACGGGCTGCCGGTCCTGGCAGCCTTCGGAGCCTGGGCGCTTCTGGTCGGTGAGGTCGGCTTCTCGGTGGCGTCCGTGGCGTCGATTTCGCTCGGCATCATCGTGGACGACACGGTGCATCTGCTCTCGAAGTACGTGCGGGCGCGCAGCGAGCGTGGCGGCACGGCGGCGGATGCGATCCGGTATGCGTTCAAGAGCGTGGGCGTCGCCATCGTCATCAACACCGTGATCCTGGCCGCAGGCTTCCTCGTCCTCTTGACCTCGAGCTTCAAGCTCAATGTGGACATGGGGCTACTGACCGCACTCTCCATCGTATTCGCCCTGATTCTCGATTTCCTGTTCCTGCCGGCGCTGTTGCTCTTAGTCGACCGCGTTGGCTTCAAAGACAACTTAGAAGGAGTGACTGACATGAAACTTTCATCAACTACGGCGGCATTGCCGCAGCCTGCCACCGCCTCTGTGATCGGAGTTGCCGGTCTGCTCGTGGCCGCGGCGCTTTCTTTCACGGTCCTGCCGAACACCGCGAAAGCCGCCGAGGGCGATCCGTCTACGGCCTTCACCGAGGTTCGCGGCGACACCGAGGCCGAGCAACGCGGCTTCGAGGTCGCGGCCCGGGCGGATCGCTCGGACCGTGGTTTCGGCGACAGCGAAGTACAACTGCAGATGGTGCTCAGAAACTCGGCCGGACGGGAGTCCAGCCGTTCGTTGGCGATCACGACACTCGAGGTCCCCGACGAGAGCCTGGGCGACAAGTCGCTGGTGGTCTTCGAAAGCCCCAACGACATTAAGGGCACGGCGTTGCTCTCCCATGCGCGGATTCTCGAGCCGGACGACCAGTGGTTGTTCCTGCCGGCGCTAAAGCGTGTGAAGCGCATCTCCTCGGCGAACAAGTCCGGCCCGTTCGTCGGTTCCGAGTTCGCGTTCGAGGACTTCACGGCGCTGGAACTCAACAAGTACGACTACGCCTGGCTCCGCGAAGAGGCACTCGATGGGGTTCAAAACGACGTCGTCGAGCGCACGCCGCGGTATGAGAAATAAGGCTACTCC
>Ga0255049_10001282_pt1 | contig 14022 bp, 13 predicted proteins | sample JV7_2_3_MG_FD_183615 | JGI IMG/M metagenome (GOLD analysis project Ga0255049, IMG submission 183615) | Seawater microbial communities from Jervis Inlet, British Columbia, Canada - JV7_2_3 | ecosystem: Environmental > Aquatic > Marine > Inlet | place: Canada: British Columbia | collected 2016-10-06
GATAGATCGCGTCCCCCATCGGGCTCGCCTGGAGCGAGACAGCGCGGGCGCCGAGGTCGAACCCCGCGTTCGTCACCTCGCGCGTGCAGGCCTCGCCGAGCCCTTGCCCTCTCCCGCGACTCATGGTGCTGACCCAGTAGATGCCCGCAATACCGTGACTAAGCAGCGCCAGAGCGGCGGCCATGGGCGTGCCCTCCACGTAGGCCACCACCGCGACCACGTGCGGGACGAGCAGGATCCGCTCGTCCGAGAAGACCTTGGCCGTAACCTCGGGTGGGATGGTGTAGGTGGTCCACGCCTCGGCCGCAACGTCCCGGAAATCCCGAACGCCGCTCGAATCGACCACGCGGCGCAGCTCGACGCCCGCTGGCGGGGGAACCTGTTCCAGGCGCTGCTCCACCACCATCGCCGGCGGCTCCAGCGTCGGAAAGAGTCCTGATTCCGGGGCGAGCTTGGCGAGGTCCGCGTCGTGTCCGTGAGCACGCAGGGTCAGCGCGTAGCCGTGGCCACGCTGTGCGTAGAACTCCTGGGTGCGGCGCATGAACTCGGAAGCGTCCAGCGCCGGATCGGTCCGCAGTGCATTGTTTAGCAGCGGGTGCGCGTCTGGCCCGGCCGTGAGCAGGCGGCCGTGCTCCTCGACGATCGTTCCCCCCTTGCCACGCGCCCACTCGCGTACAGCCTCGGCCAGGTTGAGATCCGAGAGGTGCAGCAGCTCCTCGCGCTCCATGTACCCAGTGTACCCCTGCTCACCGCCCACCCGCTAAGATCGTCCGACGATGGCGGAACGAAGTCGATTCAGCGTGCGGCCTGAGCGTCCCTACTCGCTCGAGCGCACGCTGGGGCGCTTTCAGCGCTTTCCGGAGGTGGTCGACCGCGTCGAGGACGGTAGCTACCGCCGCCTGGTCCAGGTGGGACGGCGCCTGCTGCTGATCTCGGTACGCCAGCAGGGCCCGCCCTCACGGGCCCTGCTCGAGGTCAGCCTGCGCGGAAAGGACGCGACCGGGCGCGACGCACGCCAGGAGGCCATGCGACTCGTCGAGCGGTCCCTCGGGGCTCACGCGGGCCTTCCGGCCTTCTACCGTGCGCACCGCAACGATCGGCTGCTGGGCCCCGTGATTCGAAGCGCTCGCGGCCTGAGCGTCTCGGGCCATCCCGGGCTCTGGGAGGCACTCGTGACCGCGGTATTCGCCCAGCAGGTCAACTTGGCCCTCGCCTACCGCATCCGACGCGACCTCGCGCTGCGCTACGGACGGCGGGCCCGCTTTGGGAACGAGACCTACATCGCCTTCCCCAGACCGGAGCGTGTCGCACGCGAGACGCTCGCGCGCCTGCGGAGTCTCGGGCTCTCGCAAGCCAAGGCCGGAACCGTGCTCGGGCTGGCGAACGCGTTCCGGCGGGGCGAGCTGGTGGAGAGCGAGCTCGAGCCGCTCACCGACGAGGAGCTGATTGAACGCCTGACCGCCTTCAAGGGGGTCGGCCGCTGGACGGCCGAGACCGCCTTGATGCGGGGCTTTGCGCGCTCGGACGCCTTCCCCGGAGGTGATCTAGGCGTCGTGAAATACATCGCGCAGGGCCTACTCGGCCGTGACGGCGCCACCGAGGGCGAGATGCGCGCCTTTGCCGAGCGCTGGCGACCCCACCGTGCGCTGGCGCTCACCTACGCCTACGCGGAGCTCACAAGGCTGCGCGAGAACCGCGTCGGAACCACCGGGACAGAGGGCTAGATATCGTATTCCCCGCCGCCGTCGTCGCCCTCGCCCTGGCGGATCTGCATCTGCGGCGGGTCGATGCGGACCTTGGTGTTGGCCTCGACCGGGCACGTCAGCCACGCGTTTCCGCCGATGACCGCGCCCTTCCCGATCACGGTCTCACCACCCAGGATCGTGGCGTTGGGATAGATCGTGACGTCGTCTCCGAGCGTGGGGTGCCGCTTCGTCCCCTTGTCTCCGCGCCCCTCGCGGTTTGAGAAGGCGCCCAGCGTCACCCCGTGATAGAGCTTGACGCGATCGCCAATGAGGGTGGTCTCACCGATCACGACGCCCGTGCCGTGGTCGATGAAGAAATGGCGACCGATCGTAGCGCCCGGATGGATGTCGATGCCGGTGCGGCTATGAGCGTCTTCCGACATGATGCGCGCCACCACGAGCTCTCCCAGCTCGTAGAATGCATGCGCGATGCGGTAGGTAGAGACCGCCAGGACCGAGGGATAGGCGGCGATGATCTCGGCATAGGTGTTCGCTGCCGGGTCGCCGTGAAACGCGGCTTCCACGTCCATCGCGATGGCGTGGCGAACCTCGGGCAGGCACTCGATCAGATTGTTGGCCTTGTCGGGCCCGATCAGGCCCCGGGCCAGCCCGTGGGCCACCTCGAGGTCACACTCCAGCTCCTCCGCGGGCGTTTGGTCGAGCAGGATCTCACGCAGCTTCTCGAGCGCCTCAAGCACGCGCCGGGGGTTCACGCCCCGGTTCTTGCGCGCATCGCTGATCGGGTCGTTCTTGGCTCGCCGCTCCTTGAGGTGCTGCGCCACCGAGTGGATGTGATTGGCCATCTCACGCACTCCTTGCCCCCCGTAGGGCTCCAGAGTACGACCAACGGGGGAGAATTTCAAAAAGACTCGTTAGATGCGCGGGCGCCCGGGCTGTTTCTCGATCGCTCCTCGGTTGACGAAAGCTGCCTATGATTTGCATACTGCGGGCCTCCCCCGTTTTCCTCCGCTCGGAACATCGTTGGTTCAATACAGCCACTCCCGGCTCTCGAGCTTCGAGAACTGCCCCAAGCAGTTCGAGTACCGCTACATCCACAAGATCGAGGTCGATACCGAGGGCGTCGAGGCCTTCCTGGGCAAGCGGGTTCACGAGATTCTGGAGCGTCTCTACCACCATGTGACGCGCTACGGACGCCCGCCCAGCCTCTCCCAGGTACAGAAACGCTTCTCGGAAGACTGGCAGCTGCACTGGCACGAGAAGATCAAGGTGGTGCGTAGGGAGCGCCCGCCGGAGCAGTACCTGCAGCAGGGGGAGCGCTGCCTCGAGAACTACTACCGCAGCCACTATCCGTTCGAAAACGGCGAGACGCTGGCGCTCGAGAAGCGGATCTCACTGCAGCTCGATCCCGAGGGGCGCTACCGCATGCGCGGCATCATTGATCGCCTGACCAGACAGGCGGACGGCACCTACGAGATCCATGACTACAAGACGAGCGGATTCCTGCCGCCTCCTGCTCGCCTGGAACGAGACCGACAGCTGGCCCTCTACCAGATCGGTATCGAGCAGAGCTTCCCCGAGACCCAGCGGGTGGACCTTGTTTGGCACTATCTGGTCTTCAACAAGACCTTGCGCTCGCGTCGCAGCCCCGAACAGCTCGACGCGCTGCGCTCGAAGACGATCCAGCTGATCGATGAGATCGAGTCCACCACCGAGTACCGCACCAGCCCGGGCCCCCTCTGCCCCTGGTGCGATTACCGGGAGATGTGTCCCGACGCCCTGCCCGCAGCTCCGCGGGACCGGGCCCCCATGACGGGGGCCGCGATCGCCTCAGAGCCGCGCAGCGCGGCGTTCGGCACCGGCCCGGTGGCCTCGACCGAGCCGTCGGGATCGGCTTCGAGCCGCGACGAGGGCCTCCAGCTCTCCCTGCTCTGAGTCTGTAGATCCTGGGCAGTGGGCTGAATTTGGCCCCCCCGACTCCGATAGAGGGGAAATGCCCTCTTCTTCTTCCGAGTCGCCCGCTGGCGAGCTGCGCCTGGTCTGCCGGTGCATCGGGGTCTCGAGCCTCCGCATCGAGGAGGCCATCCGCAGCCAGGGCCTAAGCCGGCTCGACCAGGTCCAGGATGCGGTCCAGGCCGGGACAGGCTGTGGGACCTGCCACCCCGAGATCGAGGAGCTGCTATCCGAGGGTCGAGGCGAATCCGTCTCGAACGGTGTCCGTGCCCAGAATCGGGCGGTCTGCCGCGCCGAGACCGAGCGGCACATCGAGGGGTCGCTCTATTCGCGGATCCTGCCGGAGCTGTCCGCCGGCACCCGGATCGAGCTGGTCTGGGTGGAGGGACTGCGCGTGGAGCTCCGCGTCACGCCGCCGCTGGATCCCGCCCTGCGGCAGACCATCGCCGCGAAGCTCAGGAAATTCATCTGTCCAGATCTCGAGGTCACCTGGTTAGAATAGGCATCGAAACCATCCGGAGGGAAGCCAATGCGAGTCGAGAGGATCCCGACGCTGGGCGACAACTACACCTACCTGATCGTGGACGAGGCCAGCAACGAGGCGGCGGTGGTGGACGCCCCGGAGGCCGGTCCCGTCGTCGCCCGGGTGGAGGCGTTGGGCGTAAACCTGACCAAGGTGCTCTCCACGCACCACCACTGGGACCACAGCGCCGCGAACCCGGAGCTCGCAGAGCGCTACGACGCGCCGGTCTTCGGCCACGTCTCCGATGCCCAGCGCATCCCGGGGTTCACGGATGGCCTTGAGGAGGGCGACCGGCTTCGTGTGGGCGGCCTCGAGGCCGAGGTGATCTTCATTCCCGCCCACACGCGGGGTCATATCGCCTATGTCTTTCCCGAAGCCGTCTTTTGCGGCGACACGCTGTTCGCGGCGGGTTGCGGCCGACTGTTCGAGGGCAATCCCGAGATGATGCACGAGGCGCTCAACCTGAAGCTCAAGCGCCTGCCGGACGAGATCCTCGTCTACTGCGGTCACGAGTACACTGAGAGCAACCTGCGCTTCGCGCTCAGCCTCGAGCCGGACAACGAGGCCGTGCAGAAGAAGATGGAGTGGGTGCGGAAGCGGCGCTCCCAGGCGGCCTCGGACTGGCACGATGCCGGCGAGGCTGAATTCTCGATCCCCTCGACGATCGGAGAGGAGAAAGCCACCAACCCCTTCATGCGCGTGGACTCGCCCGAGCTCATCGCGAGCGTGCGCAAGGCCCACCCCAGCGCCGATGCCGACCCCGTCACCATCCTCGGCCACATCCGAGCCATGAAAGACAGCTTCTAGGGTTACAGGGGACTGTCCACGTCGATCAGGATGTCGTCGCCCTCGAGCTGCACGGGGTAGCGCGTGAGCGGCCTCTCCTCGACCTCACCCGGTGCCAGGCCGGTCCGCAGGTCGAATACCCAGCCGTGGCCCGGGCAGCTGATGGTCGTCTCCTCGAGCTCGCCATCGCAGAGCGGATAGCCGGCGTGAGGACAGACGTTGTCCATGGCAAGGTAGTCCGAGCCCACCCGATACAAGCCGATCTCGAGCTCGCCGATCCGAACGCAGAGCCCACGGCCCTCGGGGACCGCACCCACCTCAGCCACGCGCTTGAATGCCACGAGCACCTCCCGCGTCCCAAGCATGAGCATGAAACATCTACAGCGGCGACGCAGCGTAACTACGCAGAGGAGACCCTTCAATGGGCGCTCGCGCGGGCGCCGTGCGTTGGAGCGAGCTCCTTCGCAAGGACCTGCTCTGTGCCAGCGCCAAGGAGTTGACAAGCTCCGTCACCGACCCGACGCCACGCGTCCACAAGCGCGCTTGTCGGAAACCCGCGCCTGTTTGGACTTCTCGAGCGACAACGAGGAGTTAGCGTCCTGGCCTGCGCAGAGCAGAGATTGGCACGCCTGATGCTAGATCTGTGGGAGACAACCGAGACACTATCGAGGGAGGCAGAGCTCGTGGGTCACGCCGCTCGGACGCTCGACAAGGTAGAAAGCCAGCCCCAGGAGGTGCGGGTCACAACGCTGCTCGACCTGGTGGCCGCCGTCTCTGAGTCCGCAAAAAGCGAGTCTGAGGTGGTCGCTACCGTCACGTACCTGATCAACTCGGGCAAGATCCGACTGATCGGAAATTTTCAGGGAGCGGACGTCCGGGTCCGCTGACGCTACTCTCCCCCGTCCTTCAGGGGGGGGCAGCAGCCAGAGATGTCCAAACCAAAGCAAGGGCTCCTCTTCGGAGCGAGCCGCAGGCCCGCAGCCCCCAAGCGCCAGGCCAAGAGCAAGTCTTCGAAGCGCAGCACGACAGCGCGGCGCAGCGCCCCCCCACGCGACGCCAAGAAGAGATCCGGGGCGCCGATCTCCGCCGAGACCATGTCTCAGAGTCAGCGGGAGATTTCGGTCTCCGAGTTCTTTGCCAAGAACCGGCATCTGCTCGGCTTCGACAATCCCAGCAAAGCGCTGCTCACCACCATCAAGGAGCTGGCCGACAATTCGCTCGACGCGGCGGATGAAGGGCGGATTCCGGCGGACGTGGAGATCCGCATCGACCAGCTCGCGGAGGATCGGTTCCGTGTGACCTGCACGGACAACGGCCCCGGCATCGTAGCCAAGAACGTCCCACTCGTGTTCGGGAAGCTGCTGTTCGGCTCGAAATTCCACCGGCTCAAGATGAGCCGCGGACAGCAGGGGATCGGCGTGAGCGCGGCCGGCATGTACGGGCTGCTCACCACCGGACACCCGGTGCGTGTGGTCTCAAAGACCTCTCCGAAAAAACCCGCCAACCTGTTCGAGATCGCGATCGACACCCGAACCAACCAGCCTGCGGTCAAGCGGCAGGAAACCATCGAGTGGGATCAGCCGCATGGGACGCGCGTGGAAATCGAGCTGGAGGCGAACTACCGCAAGGGGCAGCACTCGGTCGAGAACTACATCCGCCAGATCTCGCTTGCGAACCCGCACGCGACTCTGCGCTACCTGTCCCCGCAACGCGCGAACGATGAGGACGCGATCGTCTATGAGCGGGTGACCGAGACGCTGCCGCCCGAGACGGCGGAGATCAAGCCTCATCCCTACGGCGTAGAGCTGGGCGTGCTCATGCAGTGGCTGCGGGAGTCGAGGTCGCGCAACATCACAGGCTTCCTGGCAGCGGAGTTCAGTCGCGTCTCGAGTCGGCTTGCGCAGGAAATCGCCGCAAAAGCGAAGATCGCGCCCAGCTCCCGCCCTTCCAAACTCAGCCGCGCGGATGCGGAGGCCCTGCACAAGGCGATTGCGGCGACCAAGATCATGTCGCCCCCTACCGACTGCATCGCGCCCATCGGAGAGGAGCTCCTGCACAAAGCCCTCCAGTCGATCCACCCCTCGGACTTCATCACCGCGATCACCAGACGCCCGGCCGTGTACCGCGGCAACCCCTTCCTGGTGGAGGTCGCGCTGGCCTACGGGGGAGACCTCTCAGGGGACGATCCGGCCCAGGTGTATCGTTACGCCAACCGCGTTCCTCTACAGTACCAGCAGGGCGGATGCGCGATCACTCGCGCCATCACCACGACCGACTGGAAAAAATACGGCTTGCAGCAACCCAGGGGTGCGCTGCCGATCGCGTCGCTGGTGATCATGGTCCACATTGCGAGCGTATGGGTCCCCTTCACCTCGGAGTCGAAGGAGGCCATCGCGCACTATCCGGAGATCATCAAGGAGATCAAGCTCGGCCTGCAGGACGCCGGCCGACGCCTCAGCACGTTCGTGCGACGCCGCCGGCGGGAGCACGACGAGCTGAAAAAGCGCAGCTACATCCAGAAGTACATCCCACACGTCGCGATCGCCTTGCAGGAGATCCTGGGGCATTCGGATGCCGAGCGCGAGCGTACGATCAAGACACTCACCGAAGTGCTCGAACGAAGCCGGAAGCTCTGATGGCATCGCGTAAGAAAACGACCCGCAAAGCCAAGCCCAAGGCGGTCAAGAAGACCACGCGCAAGGCCGCCCGAAAGGCCGCGCAACGCATCCACGCCACCGATGCCGAGACGGTTGACGCCATCACGAACTCGGCAAAGCGTGTGCACGAAACGATTCGCAAGCACGCCCGCCCGGACCTCAAGTTTCCGGTGCGCTCCCTATCAAACGTGTCCTACGACGAGAAACGCGGCTACCTGGAGATCGGTCGGCAGAACAAGGTGCGTACGCTGAGCGTCAACACCGTGAAGAATTTCGCTCAGACGCTTCGCATGATGTCGCTATCGAAAGAACTCATCGGAAACAATGACTTCGCCACCAAGCGAGAGGCCTACTACATCTCGAAGAACTGGGAGGAGGCGAAGTTCGACGAGCAGCCCGAGTCAGATACTGTGATGGACGATATCGAGGCGCTGTTCAGTGTCGATTCTATCTCTCGCGAGCAGCTCCGCTTCTATCCGGAGGAGCACGGAGGCTCGGTGTCCGGTCCCCTCGTGGTCGAGGATCGTGACAATACGGGTCGCGTGGCGCGGATCGACTGCACGTCGTTCGGCTCGGGGGCGTATTCGGTCCCGTCGTCCGTGGAGGAGCTGGAGTTCGAGACCAGCGCGGATTTCGTACTGCTGATCGAAACGGGCGGCATGTTCCAGCGCCTGCAATCGCACCGCTTCTGGGAGCGAGCGAACTGCATCCTGGTGGAGATGGGCGGGGTTCCCACACGCGCCGTACGTCGCTTCGTGCGCCGCCTGGCCGAAGAGCAGGGCCTGCCGGTCTACGCCTTCGTCGACTGCGATCCCTACGGGATCGCCAACATCTATCGCACCATCAAGGTGGGCTCCGGCTCGGCCGCGCATGTCAACAAGTTCTTCTGCGTGCCCACCGCCAGGTTCCTAGGAGTGACGCCCCAGGACATCGTCGACTACGAGCTGCCCACCCACCCGCTGAAGGAGGTCGACGTCAAACGCGCGAAGGACGCCCTCAAGAACGACCCCTTCTTCAAGAGCCAGCCCAGGTGGCGACAGGCCCTGGAGCAGCTCATTAAGATGGGGATCCGCGCGGAGCAGCAGGCGCTCGCAAAGTGGGGCCTCAACTATGTGATCGACGAGTACCTGCCGCGCAAGCTCGAGAACGCCGATCAATTCCTGCCCTGAACTCCGCCCTCCAGTAGCCGGATCGCCTCGCTCAGCGCGAGCATGATGTGATACACGCTGGTAGCCGGCATGTATTCCGAGAAGACCTCTCCCGTGCGGGTCAGGTGATCGTTCCACCCACGATGCCGCGGATCGACGTAGCCCGAGAAGCAGTGCTCGAGGGCGTGTTGCAGCTGCTCCAGCGTCTCCCCGTCGGTCCGCGTCTCGTAGCGCGCGACGAGAGCTTTGATCAGCTCCGTCTGGGGCCAGAGCCGTTTTGTGTCGCGCACAACCTGGCGCCGGCGGTTGATCTCGTCGAAGACACCGCCGTCATCGGGATCAACGCCCCACCGAAACGCGAAGCGAAAGACCCGGTCCGCGTCGGTGAGCAGCGAATCTCTCTGCGTGGCAGCCGCGTACTGATGCAGAAGCCACACCCACTCGAAGTGGTGACCGGGCTCCAACACCTGACCCCGCGCGTCGGGATACGGCTTCCAGTCATCGGTGAAGTACTCGCCCAGCGCGCCCTCCTCCCCATCCACGAAGCGCTCCTCCAGTAGGCGCACCACGGCGTGGGCGTGCTCCAGGTAGCGACGCTCTCCGCTCACTCGGTAAAGCGCCAGAAAGGCCTCCAACAGGTGCATGTGCGGGTTCTGCCGTCGCACTTCACTGAGCGGCTCCCAGCGCTCGCTCGCTACCTCCCGGAAACCGCCGTGGACCGGGTCGGCCAGGTGCCGCTCGAGCAGGTCGAGCGTGCCGGAGGCGATGCGCAGCGCCTCCGAATCCTGGCTGGCCTCGTAATAGTACGCCATCGCAAACAGTACGAAGGCGTGCGCGTAGCTGTCCTTACGACGGTCCCGGGGCTCTCCACTGAGCTCGGTCGTGAGAAAGAAGCCCCCATGCCGGGCGTCCCAGAAGCGCTCCATGATGAAGTCGAGTCCGTGCCTGGCCGTCGCCCGAGCCCAGGCCGGGGCGCCCAGCAACGCCGCGTGGCTGAAGACATAGACCTGACGCGACTGCGACACCAGCCGCTTGTAGTCTCTGGGGCCCGGCTGGAGATCTGGCTTCAGCACGGGGTGGAACCCTCCGCGCTCGCGATCGACTCCGTGCTCGTACCAGAGCGGCAGGAGCTCCTGCAGTAGATGCGTCCTTAGCTCGGCGGGCGTCATCCCCCTCCCGTGGCGCCCCCCGGACGCGCTGCTCAGAGCTGGGGCGAGACTACCGCCTACGCGGGTGAGGGGGCAATCGAGTCGTCCGCGAAAGCGCTGGCCGACGTGGGCTCGACCGCCTCGAGCTCGCTGCGAACCTCCCGGATCAGGCCGTCGACGGCCCGGCGACAGCCGCCGCAGCTCGCGCCGGCGCCACACCCACGCGCCACTTCACGCCAGCTCGAGGCGCCCTCGCGCGCGAGCTGGCGGATCTTCCGCTCCGAGATCCCATTACAGAGACAGATGAGCACGGCGTTAGCCCCCCTGGTGGCAGCAAATCTGATGGTGCATCAGATGATATCGAATGTCAAAACCATTGCCGACGGGAGGACGTCTGTCCTGTAACTTATTAGAATAACTGAGGTTCTAGTCCCTGGACTGGTCCAGACCCCGCTTCTGACAGGCTGGGCAGTAGCCGAACAGGTGGTGCTGATGCCGGGTCAGCCGATAGCCGTACTGCTCAGCGATCTCCACCTGTTGCTCCTCGATCACACTGCACTCGAACTCGATGATCTCGCCGCAGCTCAGGCAGATCAGGTGGTCGTGGTGGGCGTGCTGACGCTCATACAGGGTGACGCCGTCGCGGAACTGAATCGGGTTCGCGACGCGCGCATCGCATAGGAGCTTGAGCGTGCGGTAGACCGTGGCCGCGCCGATCTCGGGATTGGCCCCCCGCACGCGCTCGTAGAGATCTTCGCTCGAGATGTGACCTTCCTCTGCGAGGAAAGCCTCCACGATCGCTTCGCGTTGCCGGGTCTGCTTCAGCCCGTGTTCTGCGAGGTACTCCGCCAGCCTCGCATACGCATGCTTAGCCTCGGTGCCGGTAGGTGCCATGGCGCCGACTCCCGATCACGAGCGGCAGCATACCGGATCGCTGGTGGCCTGTCCCGGGAGTTCTGACGCAGGCATCGCCGAGACTAGGAGGAGGTCGATCTTCGCGCCGTTCGAGGAGCCAGCAAGCGCCGTACGACGGGGCCCAGGTCGCGATCCTCCACCAGGCGCATCTTCGCGAAAGCGCGCGAGAGCTTCTCTCGAACCTCGCTCGCGCGGGCGCTGCGCTCGACGTCGCGCGCGAGATGCTTCGCTTTCTCCATATCCAACGCCCGCACGACCTGTCGTACCAGCGCCACCGAGAAGGGAGTCATCGACAGCTCGCTGATGCCCATCCCGATCAAGATAGGAGTCGCCACGGGGTTCGCCGCCAGCTCCCCGCACACCGAGCAAGAGATCCCGGCCGCCCGTGCCACATCGCTGGTGCGCCTGATTTGCATCAGGACCGCCGGATGAAACGCATCGTAAGCCGATGCAATCCGCTCGTTCTCGCGGTCCATCGCCAGCACGTATTGCACGAGATCATTTGTACCAATCGCGAAGAAGTCGACCACGGTCGCGATACGATCAGCAATGGCCACCGCCGCGGGAGTCTCAATCATCACACCCAACGGGGGTAGCTTGGAGAGCCCGAGTCGCTCGCACTGGGCAGCCAGGATCTCGCGCGTCCGATCGAGCTCCTCCATCGAGGTCAGCATGGGGATCAGAATCCGCAGGTTGCCCGGTGCATTCGCACGCAGGATCGCACGAAGCTGCGTGGCAAAGACGTCTTCCTGATCCAGGAGCAGTCGGATCGATCGCAATCCGAGCTGAGGGTTTCGCTCCTGCACACCCCCGCCGGGGAAAGCCTTGTCTCCCCCCAGATCGAAGGTTCGGATGCTGACGGGGTCGGGCGCGACACGCTGGGCCACGTCCCGGTAGACATGGATTTGCTCCTCTTCGTCGGGGAATCCTCGCTTCGAGAGCGCCAAAATTTCCGTGCGAAACAGCCCCACTCCACGAGCTCCGTAGCGCTCGGCGAGATCCAGATCGTTGAGCCCCCCGATGTTTGCGGATAGCCGGATCTCGCAGCCATCGAGGGTGCAGCTCGGCAGGTCACGCATCTCATCGAGCCGTCCCCACAGGCGCCGGAACCCCTGCTGACGCTGCCGATACTCCTCCAGCAGTTCTGGCGTCGGATTCACGATGACCTCTCCGTCCAGCCCGTTCGCGATGACACGGTCCGTGGGTCGGATGCGCTCGAGCAGCTCGGGCAGGCCCGTGACCGCAGGAATCTCCAGCGAGCGTGCGAAGATGGAGGCGTGGCTGGTCGGGCCGCCGTGCGCGGTGAGGATGCCGGCGATCTTCTCCGTCTCCAGCAGCACGAAGTCGCTCGGGGAGATCCAGTCGGCCACCACGATCACACCGTCCCGCAGGGGTGGGTTGTGCTGGCGCACCCCAACAAGCTCCACGATCACATGCCCGATCACATCGTGGATGTCCGCCGCACGCTCGCGGATCGTGGGATCAGGAGTCGACGCGAAGATCGATGAGTACTCCTCGAGCACTTCCCTCAGGGCGCGGGCTCCATCCCCATAGTCAGCCACGTGGCGCTCGAGCCGCTCACGGAAGGTTTGATCCTCGAGGATCATGATGTGTGTCGTGAACACCTCCGCAAACTCCTCGCCCAGGCGCTCTCCCACGGCAGCGCGCAGGTCGCCGAGCTGACGGATGGTGTGCCGCAGTGCGCTCCGGACCGCGCGCCACTCCGCTTTACGGGAGGGGGCGGGCTGATAGCGCAAGCTGCCGAGATCTAGCCGTGGGCGCTGCAGATGTACGGGGCCAATCGCGATCCCGGGTGAGCTGGCAATGCCGGGCAGGACCGTCCCTGCTTGGAACGGGGACGGGCGGCGGGCAGGCTGCGGCGTCGCGCTCTGCCCCTCGCGACCCGCGAGGGCGAGGGTGCGAGCGTTCATGACAATGGACGCCACCTGCGCAGAAATAGTCTCCAGAAGCTCGAGCTCCTCGGCGGAGAAGACGCGCGGCCGGGCCGTCTGCACGGTGAGAACGCCGAGCGGGATCTCGCGCAGGACGAGCGGGACGGCCAGCAGCGAACGAAAGCGCTCTTCACCCGACTCGGGGAAGAAACGAAAGCGCTCGTCATGTTGCCGATCGGGAACAGCGACCGCCTCCCGCGCCTCGAGGGCCGCACCCACGATGCCCTCGCCCACACGCAGGCGTACTGTGCCCACGGCCTCGGGCCTAAGACCGCGGGTCGCACGCAGCACCAGCGAAGAGCCGTCGTCCTCGATGAGGTAGATCGAGCAGCCCCCGGCGTGCATCCAGCGGGCGACCAGACGCACGACGTTCTCGAGGGTCTCTTCGAGGTCATGGCTCCGCGTAAGGAGCCTTCCCACATCCCTCAGAAGTTCCGCAGCCCGTGACACGGTTCTAACTGTAGCGCTCCACTATGATGGGTCCCGGCTCAGGGCGGCCTGAGCCACCCATCCTTCGCTCAGGCGCTGCGCGCTCCGCTGCGCAGGCCTCGCTGCGCGCAACGCTTCGCGTCGCTTGCGATGGGTCCCGGCTCCCGGCCAGAGCCGAGGCACACACTCTACTAGTGGCAGCGGACGGGCTAAGCCCGTCCGGCCACACAGCAGCGCTTCGCGTTGCCTTCGCGCGTACCGCGTCCCACGTAGCGGAGCGCGGTGGCTTTGCCCAACGACGACCGGCTAGAGTCGAGGCACGCACGAAGTCGCGTGCCGTGCGCGCAGGCGGGCTCTGCCCGCCGATAACGCGCTAGTAACCGGCTAGTCCAAGAAGACCTGGCTTTTGTCCTCGAAACGGAGGCCCAGAGCAAGGAGGATCTTGCGCTTGGTGTCCATCCGGCAGTTCATGCCCTTCTCGACCGAATGGATCGTGCGCAGGGCAACCCTGGCCTTCTTCGCAAGCTGCGCCTGGGTCATCAGCTTGTTCTCACGGAGTTCCCGAACCCGGTTCCGCTTCCGTTCAGCCTGCAGGATCGATGCGTTGGCTTGCTCCATTCCTTGGAGCTCCTTCTCGTTCAACAGGCCCCCCGCTCCCAGGGCTCTGCTTATTGCATAATCAACTCCCGTGATCGGGCCTCCCCTCGCATTTCTTTAGACTCGGCCTGCGCTTAGGCGATCTCACCGCGCCGGAACCGCACGTGATCCACAGCGAAGGAGCGCGCGATTTGCAAAGGTCTTGCCCCCG
>Ga0255049_10001283_pt1 | contig 14006 bp, 9 predicted proteins | sample JV7_2_3_MG_FD_183615 | JGI IMG/M metagenome (GOLD analysis project Ga0255049, IMG submission 183615) | Seawater microbial communities from Jervis Inlet, British Columbia, Canada - JV7_2_3 | ecosystem: Environmental > Aquatic > Marine > Inlet | place: Canada: British Columbia | collected 2016-10-06
TCCCGGACCGCGTGCGGCCCACTTGGCCGGGATGACGATGGATCCGGATTTACTTCAACACCGGCATGGTGAACTCGGCATCGATACCGCTGTCGAGCCAGCGCGCGGTGACGGTTTTGACCTTGGTGTAAAAGCGTAGCGCTTCCATTCCGTACTGGTTGTGATCACCGAAAGCGGAATTTTTCCAGCCACCGAAACTGTGGAAGGCCAGCGGTACCGGAATCGGAACGTTGATGCCGACCATGCCGACTTCGACCTTGTCGGCAAAGGTGCGCGCCGCGGCGCCATTCTTGGTGAAGATCGCGGTGCCGTTACCGTAGGGATGATCGGTGGCCAGCGCCGCGCCCTCGTCAAATGAGCCAACGCGCATGATCTGCAGTACCGGCCCGAAGATTTCTTCCTGGTAGGACTGCATTTCAGAACCGACGTTGTCGATCAGGGAACCGCCGAGGAAATAACCATCTTCGTGACCTTCGCAGACGAAGTCGCGGCCATCGACCACCAGTCGCGAACCTTCGTCCTGCGCCATCTGGATATAATTCATCACCTTTTCACGATGCTCACGCGTAACCAGCGGTCCCATTTCGAGCCCGGTATCGAGGCTGGAGCCTATGCGCAGCGCTTCGACGCGCGGCTTGAGAATGTCGATCAGCTTGTCGGCGACTTCATCACCGACACAGACGCCAACCGCAATCGCCATGCAGCGTTCGCCGGCCGAACCGTAGGCTGCGCCCATGAGCGCGTTGGCGACGTCTTCGAGATCGGCGTCGGGCAGGATCAGCATGTGGTTCTTGGCGCCGCCCATGGCCTGGCAGCGCTTGCCGTTGGCGGTCGCGGTGGCGTAGACGTACTTCGCGATCGGGGTCGAACCGATAAAGCTGATCGCCTTGACGCGCTCGTCGTTGAGCAGCGTGTCGACGGCTTCCTTGTCGCCGTTGACGACGTTGAATACCCCGGGAGGCGCACCCGCTTCGACAAACAGTTCGGCCAGGCGCATCGGGCAGGATGGATCCTTCTCGGAGGGCTTGAGCACCACGGTGTTACCGGTGATCAACGCCATGCTCGTCATCCACAGTGGAATCATCGCCGGAAAATTGAACGGGGTGATGCCGGCAACGACGCCGAGCGGCTTGCGCATCGAGTAGATATCGATACCGTTTGCGACGTTATCGGAGAACTCGCCCTTTTGTGCATGCGGCGCGCCGCATGCAAATTCCGCCACTTCGATGCCGCGCAATACCGATCCCATGGCGTCTTCGATGACCTTGCCGTGTTCGATGGAGACCAGCGTGGCCAGTTCATGCTGATGCTTGTAGAGCAACTGCACGTAGCGCGCCATGATGCGCGAACGTTGCAATACAGAAGTAGCGGCCCAGGCCGGAAAGGCTTCCTCGGCGACCGCGATGGCAGCTTTGACCTCGGATTGAGACGCCAGCGGCACCTCGCTGATCTTGACGCCCTTGCTCGGGTTAAATATATCGCCGAAGCGGCTGCTGCTGCCGGCGACGTGCTCGCCGTTGATGTAGTGGCTCAATTGGGTGATTTCACTGGATACGGCTTCGGCGGGCTGGCTCATGATGGCTCCTGTCAGGGATGATTAACGATAGGGCACGCAGTATAGACAAGATATTTATGCAAGGATATAGTTCGAATCTCACATCCAATGTGCAATTTTACACATGTATGACTGGAACGACCTGAAGTACTTCCTCGCCCTCTCGCGCCAGGGAAAACTGGTGCGCGCCGCCGTGCGCCTGCAGGTCGACCATACCACCGTCAGCCGACGCATCGCGGCGCTGGAAAAACAGCTCGACGTGCGCCTGTTCGACAAATCGCCGAATGGATACCAGCTAACCGACGCGGGTCTGCGCCTGTTACCGCTGGCGGAACAGATCGAAACGCGCTCGAACCGGCTCTACCGGGAAATCGCCGGCAAGGATGCGCGCCTTAGCGGTACCGTGCGCGTTGCCACGCCGGAGGCGCTGGGCTCGCAGGTGATCGCGCGCCACATTACCGAATTCAAGCAGCAACACCCGGATATCGAGATCGAGCTGGTTGCCGAGACCCGGCGCATGAGCCTGTCCAAGCGTGAAGCCGATATCGCGATCAGTTTCTCGCGCCCTGACAGTGGCCGTCTCATCGCCTGGAAGCTGTGTGATTATCGCCTGCGCCTGTTCGCGAGCCGTGACTACCTGGCGGGCTACCCCCCGATTAACAGTATTGACGATCTTGCGCAACACGACTTCGTCTCCTACATCGAAGACCTGATCGAAATGCCGGAGCTGCGATTTTTAGACAACACCATAAAAAATGCCCACGTCGTGTTTCGCAGCACCAATGTCAGCGCCCAGTTCAACGCCATTCTTGAAGGCCTCGGACTCGGCCTGGTGCATTGCTTCATGGCGCAGCGCGAAAGTCGTTTACAGGTCGTGTTGCCCGGGCAGGTATCGGTGGAGCGTACTTACTGGCTACTGGTGCATGAAGACCTGCGCCACGTAGCGCGCGTCGACGCGGTCTGCCAGTTCCTGACCCGTATCCTGGGTGAAGACCCTGCTCTGATGATGGGAACCTAGCCTGCACATTGCACCGGTGTCCAAGGGAGGTTCTTACGCAAGCGCTGAGCTGCGGAGGGCGCGGAGGAATGAAGGGGTTGTTGAAAAATGGTGATAATCGGGGGACCACCTTGCAAAAGCCCTCTGCGCTCTTGGCGCCCCCTGCGCCTCTGCGAGAACCATCTGGATCCTCCCTGCCACTTGGTGAGATATGCGGACTAGATTTTGTCGCCGCGTAATTCGTAGACCTGCTGGCGCAGTTCTTCGGGCGCGACCCGCCCACCCTCGATGATGTTGCCGGCGACCAACTCGATGCGGCTCAGCATGCCTCGCGGAAACAGGCGCGACATCGCATTGCCATGGGCGCGGCTGAAAAAACTCCCCCACAGTCCACGCAGCGCCAGCGGCACGACGCTAACCGGGTCGCGCTCGAGGATACGGCTGATGCCCGGCTTGAAAACGTTGAGCTCACCGCTATCGGTGAGCTTGCCCTCGGGAAAGATGCAAACCAGTTCGCCGTCACCGAGCGCGGCGCTGACCTCGTCGAAGGCCTGCTCCATCATCGCCTTGTTCTCGCGTGCGCCCGCGATCGGAATGGTCTGCGCTGTTTTGAAAATAAAAGACAGTATCGGCAACTCGAAAATGCGGTAATACATGACGAAACGAATCGGACGGCGTATACAGCCGGCCAGCACCAGTGCGTCGACGTAGCTGACGTGATTACAGACCAGCAGCGCAGGTCCTTCCTCGGGAATATTGTCGAGGTCGCGTTTATCGACCCGATAGATGGTATGCACTAGCAGCCAGACCAGCAGGCGCATGATGAATTCGGGCACCAGCATGAAGATGAACAGCGCAACCGCCGCATTCATCAGCGCCATGATCAGAAACAGCATCGGAATCGATACCCCGACGCTGAGGGCAAATAGTCCATACAGCGATGCCGCCACCATAAACAGGGCATTGATGATGTTATTGGCGGCGATGATGCGCGAGCGCTTGCTTGCTTCGCTGCGCTGCTGCACCAGGGCGTACAGGGGTACCGTATACAGGCCGCCACAAATACCAAGCATGACGACGTCAAAGCACACGCGCAGACTCGAGGATTGCGCGACGAACTCGATCGGACCGATTAACTGAGGGTGCGCAGACAGACCCTGGTTGAAATAGAGATCGACACCGAACAGCGTCAGGCCGAGGGCGCCGATCGGCACCAGGCCGATCTCGACCCTGCGCCCGGACAGGCGTTCGCACAAAAACGATCCGGCGCCGATGCCCAACGAAAACATGGCCAGCAGTAAAACGTAAACGTTCTCGTTAGCGCCCAGTTCGTAACGCACGAAGTTTGGCAACTGGTTGACGTAGGTAATGCCGATAAACCAGAACCAGGATATCCCCATCACCGAGTAAAACACGCTCAGGTTGGCGCGCGTGTCGTGCAGGATGCTGAGTCCCTGCCGGAAGATGTTGAAACTGATCCTGAGATCCGGAGCCGCCGGCGCCAGGGACGGAATAGCGCGGCTGCTCCAGTAGCCGGCGCCGGCGGTAATCACCACGGCCAGCGCCATTGCCTCGACCCCCAGCGATATAAAGAAGGAGCCGGCGATCAGGCCCGCGAGGATGGCGAGAAAGGTACCGAACTCGACTATGGCATTGCCGCCGACCAGCTCTTCGGATTTCAGCGTCTGCGGCAACAGGCTGTATTTCACCGGGCCAAACAGGGAAGACTGGGTTCCCATTAAAAACAGAATGGCGACCAGCAATACCGGGCTTTGCAGCAGGAAAGCGCATGCGCCGAGCAGCATGATGGCAATTTCGAGCAGCTTGATGCGCCGGATCAACATCGCTTTCTCATACTTGTCGGCGAGTTGGCCCGCGATCGGTGAAAACAGGAAAAAGGGCAGAATGAATAATCCGGCGGCAATATTGACCAGGGTATTACTCTGCTGTTGCGAGACCGCGGTGGCATGGAAGACGATAAATATCGCCAAACCGTTCCTGTAGAGATTGTCGTTGAAGGCGCCCAGCAATTGTGTCACGAAAAAAGGGCCGAAGCGCCGGCTGGAAAGAAGTTTGATTGAATCGGGCATGCTGGGCCCAAGGCTAAAAGAATGTGGCACAGAGGGCAATTTTTTCTCTGCGATCGATCCGATCCAGGGGCAGGCAGGGCAGTTCCAGGGCGAATGAATAACGCCGACAGAGGGCCAAATCGATTCATTTTCGACGCGGAAGTTGGGATGTCGGTCACGATGTTGCGACGCAACTGCAAAATCGGTGCGGAAAATCTGATATGTATGAACTATAAAACATGGGTTGTAAGCTAGATACTGAAATACAATTGTTTTAATGCGCTCAATTAAACCCCTATTTAAGCTCGACTGGTTTGTCGGACTGGTTATCACAGTCCTGTTTCTGTTGTTAGCAGAAGCCGGCCTGTTCGCAGCCCTCGATCGCAAGGCCTATGATCTCGGCGTGCGTTTTTCCGCCGCCAAGGAGCCGTTCGAAGACATCGCCGTTATCGCTATCGATGACAAATCGCTAAAGGCGCTGGGCGCCTGGCCATGGACTCGCGATGTCCTTGCGGAAACAACGCTGCTGCTGGCGAAGGCCAGGTCAAAGGTGATCGGCTTCAATCTGCCGCTCGATGGTGCACAGAACCAGGCTGCGCGGACTTCGTTGGTGGAACTGCGCGCCATCCTCAAGAAAGAGAATAAACTCAGCACGAACGTCAACCGCGTCTTACGTGTGACCGAGACGGCACTGCGTGGTGACGACAAACTCGCCGCCAGTTTCAAGAGCGCGGGCCGTATCGTTATGGCGATGCCCTATACCCCGACCGATGAACCGCTCTCCGGACTGACCCCTTCACTATCGATTCATATGGAGCGTTTCGACCTGCCTAATGTCAGTGTCGCCAACGTCGGTCGTGGTATTGGGTGGCCGACGCCAAGGGTGACCCTTGCCGCTGAAATATTCCCGCCGCTTGACAAGTTTACCCGACAGGTCGGCGCCGTCGGTGTGACCAGTACGGCCGAACATTTTTCCAGTGAACCGCTGATCGTGCAGTATGGTAATGAATACCTGCCATCATTCGCGCTGATGCTGGCGACTCGCAGCAAGGGACTGTCGATGCAGGATATCGCAACCAAAAGCGGTATCAGCCCGATGCTGGGGGACAAGGGTCTGGGCACGGATATCGACCTGCGGATTTATCCGAGGTTCTACCAGGATAAAGACGACAAGTCGGCCTTCCCGGTATTTTCGCTGATCGATGTACTCGACGGCAGCATCGATATGAAACAGTTTCACGATAAAGTCGTCATCATCGGGCTGGACGAGCCACGCCTGGTAAAACCGTTGTTGACACCGGCCGGGCAGCCGATTTCCCCGACCCTGGCGACCGCGCACACGGTTTCGAGCATTCTCAAGAACGAGCAGTACCGTCTGCCCGAGTGGAGCGGCTGGGTACAGCGCGGTCTGATCGCCGTCGTCGGACTCTACCTGATGATGATAATGGTTCGATTCCGCAGCAATACGGCATTTTTCCTGAGCCTGTTTCTGCTGCTGATGATATTCAACGCGCATTTCCTGCTGATGAGCACACAGTTGCTGTGGTTGCCGATGATGGCCGCTGCGGTCATGTTGATCGTGGGCTACTTGCTGTTCGGTACGCGTAAGGCGATCGATGCCCACCTCGACCAGACGCATAGAGAGTTATCGGTCGCCAATTTCCAGCTGGGTATGTCACTGCATGCGCAGGGACAACTGGACCAGGCCTTCGCCAAGTATCGAACCTGTCGGGCGGACGAGTCTTTGCTCGGCCAGCTATACAACATTGGTCTCGATTACGAACGCAAGCGACAGTTCAACAAGGCGGCCAGTGTTTTCAAGTTTATTCTCGCGCACGATGAAAAGTTCAACGACGTCAGCGAACGCCTCGCGCAGAATGACCAGGCCGCCAACACCGTGGTTTTGGCAGGGCGCGATAACGGCGGGACCGCGCCAAACCTGATATCCAGTAGTGAAGGCGTGCAGAAACCAAAACTCGGGCGTTACCAGCTCGACAGTGAAATCGGGCGCGGCGCCATGGGTATGGTGTATCTCGGCCGCGACGACAAGATCGGGCGCACCGTGGCGATCAAAACCATGGTTCTGGGAGCCGATCTCGACGAAGACATGCACGATGAAGTCAAGGCGCGTTTCTTCCGCGAGGCGGAGGCTGCCGGCAGGCTTGACCATCCCAATATCGTAACCGTCTACGATGTTGGCGATGAGCAGGACCTCGCCTACATAGCGATGGATTATCTCAAGGGTAAGGACCTGACGGCCTACACCAGCCCCAAGACCCTGCTGCCGATCAGCCAGGTGTTCCATATCGTCGGCAATGTTGCGTTGGCGCTCGATTACGCGCACAAGCAACACGTGGTGCACCGCGACATCAAGCCCGCCAATATCATTTACGATGACAAAAAACGCGTCGCCAAGATTACCGACTTTGGAGTCGCCTGTCTGACCGATGCGAGCAAGACCAAGACTGGCATGGTGCTCGGCAGCCCATACTACATGTCGCCGGAGCAGCTGGCCGGAAAGAAGGTCGATGGCCGCACCGACATGTTTTCGCTGGGCGTGACCCTGTACCAGATGCTGTCGGGCGAACTACCTTTCCAGGGCGACTCCATGGCCAACCTGATGTACAACATCGCCAACGAATTGCATCCCGACATCCGTCGCTACCGCGCCGACCTGCCCAACTGCGTCAAAAACCTGATCAACAAGTCCTTGCAAAAAGAATCCAGCGAGCGGTTTCAAAGCGGCATTGAGATGGCGACCGCGATGAAGCGCTGCCAGGAACACATCCGCGAAATGGAAGCTGCCTGAAACCAGCCCTGAACGACTGCAAACGCCTGATACGGCTGGCCTACTTGCGCGGTGGGAGTCCCGTGTGCTGGGTTAACAAGCGCCCCTTCCTGAGTCCGCCACCTTTGCCCCGATAGCTGTTCTTGCGCCGAGGGTTGTGGTAAGCATCGCCATCGCGGGGCTGGTGGAGCGGGATCAACTGGGACTTGCCGCTGCCGATCAAATCCTCGCGCTCCATGGCCTTTAGCGCCGCGCGCAGCATCGGCCAGTTCGCCGGATCGTGGTAGCGCAGAAACGCCTTGTGCAAACGCCGCTTTTTATCCCCTTTTGCGGTTTCCACCACTTCGTCGTCGCGGCGCACGCGCTTGAGCGGATTCTTGCCGCTGTGATACATCGCCGTGGCGGTCGCCATCGGTGACGGGTAGAAGTTCTGCACCTGGTCGGCGCGAAAGCCGTTGTCCTTCAGCCACAGCGCCAGGTTCATCATGTCTTCATCACTGGTCCCCGGGTGCGCGGCGATAAAATAGGGTATCAGGTACTGTTCCTTGCCCGCCTTGCGGGAGAACTTTTCAAACAGGGCCTTGAAACGGTCGTAACTGCCCATACCCGGCTTCATCATCTTCGACAACGGCCCCAGCTCGGTGTGCTCGGGCGCTATCTTGAGGTAGCCGCCGACGTGATGCGTCACCAGTTCCTCGATGTAGGCCGGCGATTCGACCGCGAGATCGTAACGCAGCCCGGAGCTGATGAGGACCTTCTTCACGCCGTCGAGCGCGCGCACGTTGCGATACAGCTCGATCAGCGCGGAATGGTCGGTGTTCAGGTTTTCGCAGATACCGGGGTAGACGCAGGACGGGCGTCGGCAGGCGGTCTCGATGGCTTTGGAGCGGCAGGCGATGCGATACATGTTGGCGGTCGGTCCGCCGAGGTCGGAAACCACCCCGGTAAAGCCCGGCACCTTGTCGCGCATCGCCTCGATCTCGCGCAGGATGGAACCCTGCGAGCGGTTCTGGATGATGCGCCCCTCGTGTTCGGTAATCGAGCAAAAGGTGCAGCCGCCGAAACAGCCGCGCATGATGTTGACCGAAAAACGGATCATTTCGTAGGCGGGGATACGCGCCTTGCCGTAAACCGGGTGCGGTACGCGCGCGTAATCGAAGCCGAAGACGTAGTCCATTTCCTCGGTCGTCAGCGGAATCGGCGGCGGGTTGAACCAGATTTTCTGGCCGCCCTGGTTTTGCACCAGCGCGCGCGCATTGCCGGGATTGGTTTCGAGATGCAAAACCCGACTGGCATGGGCGTACAGCACCGGGTCGCGCTTGACGTCGTTGAACGAAGGCAGCCGCACCACCGTCTTCAGGCGTTTCTCGAGTTTCTGCTGGACGCGTGCGAGCTTGCCCTCGAGTCGGATGTCCGCGCCCGGCGCGGGGTCGTCGGCGCCCGCGGCACAGACCGTTTCATCGATGATCGCGTAAGGGTTTGGCGGGTTTTCGACGCGCCCGGGCTTTTCCACGTTGGTCGAATCGATCACGGTCCAGTCGGGCGGTAGATCCTTGATGAAGAACGCGGTGCCGCGAATGTCGGTGATGTCTTCGATGGCGGCGCCGTTGGCGAGCCGCCAGGCGAGTTCCACCAGCGCGCGTTCGGCATTGCCGTAGAGCAGGATATCGGCGCGCGCGTCGGCGAGTATGGAACGGCGCACCTTGTCCTGCCAGTAGTCGTAGTGCGCGATGCGCCGCAACGATGCCTCGATGCCGCCGATGACGATGGGTGTTTCGGAAAAGGCTTCCCGGCAACGTTGCGCGTAGACGATCGAACTGCGGTCGGGGCGCTTGCCACCGACGTCGTCCGGGGTATAGGCATCGTCGCTGCGAATCTTGCGATCGGCGGTATAACGATTGATCATCGAATCCATGTTGCCGGCGGTCACGCCGAAAAACAGGTTCGGTTTACCGAGCTGTTTGAAGGCCTCGGCGGAATGCCAGTCGGGCTGTGCGATGATGCCGACGCGGTAACCCTGCGCCTCCAGCAGGCGGCCGATGATGGCCATGCCGAAGCTGGGGTGGTCGACGTAGGCATCGCCGGTGACGATGATGATATCGCAGCTGTCCCAGCCGAGCGCCTCCATCTCGGTGCGCGACATCGGCAGCATGGGCGCGGTGCCAAAGCATTCCGCCCAGTACAAAGGGTACTGGTTTAAAGGCCTGGCCTGGGAGGAAAGTTCGATTTGCATGGTGGATCCGGGTAGGCGCGCGATTCTACCCGATAACGCGATAAATTGTTATGCCGGCAGGTTGGTGGAGGTTCTCGCAGAGGCGCAGAGGTGCAGAGAGCGCAAAGGAAGGCAAGGGAAGGCAAGGGAAGTGGCAAACCTACGAGCGAAAACCTGCTACTTGAAATCCATCAAATCCTCTGCGTTCACGGTGTCTCTGCGCCTCCGCGAGAAACAGGCTCTAGACCGACTTAGAGCACCAGGTTGAAACAGGCCAGGCACAGCAGCACCGCGATGGCGCCGCGGCGGAACAGTTTTTCGCTGGCGTTGTGGAAGCCGTGTGAGCCGAGCCAGGTGCCGAAAAGGTAAGTCGCCGCGCCCGGCGCGGCGGTAATGACGTCGTCGAGCCCGGTCGTGCCGCTGACGGCCGAAATCAGCGCAAAGCCGAGCACGGTGAAAAACGTCCAGGCAATGATCAGCGTGCGCCCCTGGTGTTTATCGTAGGGGCCGAGCAGGATAAACACCACGGCTACCAGCGCGATATAGGAGCCGCCAAAAACGATGCCGGCAACGATGCCGACAAATACCAGCCAGGTCATCGTCATCGGGTGTTTATAGCGAAACCCGATCAGCATCAGTACACAGGCGATGGCGATGACGACAGCCATTGCCCGTTTCATCCACAACGGGTCCAGTTCCACCAGTAGCCAGTGACCGAGCGGCATGAACAGCAGCGTCGGGACCACCATGCACGCGGTCGCGCGCCAGTCAATTTCGCGGAAAACCGCCTTGAACAGGTAAACGCTGGCGATGAAATCGACGACCAGGATCTTGGATACGATGCTGTAGGGGGTAAAGAACAGGGTCAGGATGGCGAGGATAAAGGCGGGACCGCCAAATCCGGTAAAGCCACGCACCAGGCCGGCGCCGAAGGCGACGATGGCGATAATAGCCATACCGGGTTCGCCGGAAAAACTGATGTCGAAAAAATCCATGTTAGCGGTGAGTTAGCGCAAGGCCTAGATATCGAAAAAGTCGCGCAGCCGGTAAAAACCGAGCCCGGCGCGCAGGTATTGACGGCGCAGAAACGCGAGCGGAAACCTGGGTGGACGCCCGCGCACGATCGCCGGCAAATGCTTCGGCAGCAAGTCATTTGACGATTCATTTCCGGCCAGCCAGCGCGCCAGTTCGCGTCCGCTCCAGGTGGCGGTGTTGACGCCATTACCGTGATAACCGTAGGCAAAGTAGACCGAGGCATCCTCGGGCATGCGTCCGATCGAGGGCCGGTAATTCATTGCGAAACAAACCAGCCCGCGCCATTGATGGGTGTATTCGAGATCGGCGAACTGCGGCCACATTTCTGCGATCGAGCGTTTCAGGTAGGCAAAGGCCTGCTCGGCCCCCTGCGGATCACCGATGTGGTTGGCGCGGCCGCCGAGCATGAAGCGCTTGTCGCTGAGCAGACGGTAGTAGAAAAACATGTGCTTCGAATTAAAGGTTGGATTTTCGGTATGCCAGCCTTTCTGGCGCAGTTCATCATTCGTCATCGGGCGCGAGACGACGATGGCGCTTTGCAATGGCAGCGGCCGGGCCTCGACGCCGCGGTGCAGATGTTCGGGCATGAAACCGTTACCGGTGAGTATCACCTGGCCTGCGCTCAGGCTGCCGTTCGCGGTTTCCAGCCGATGCCGCCCATCCTGTTTTTGCCAGCTCAACACTTCGCTGTGCGCGTGTATGCGCGCGCCGCGGCGTAGCGCCGCTGCCGCGAGGCCGCGTGCGTAACGCAGCGGATGCAGCCCGAACGAGGGCCGATGCCGCACGGCGCCGTGCTGATGGGGGGCGTCGTAGCCGATCTCGCGAAACTCGTCGCGGCTGTGAATGCTGATGTCGAGGCCGAGCAGGTTGCGTTCGGTCTGCGCATGCTTTTTCAGTTCGGCAAAATGCGCTGCACTCTCGGCGACCATGAATTCACCATCACCCTGCGCCTGGAAATCGATTTCTTCGTCCTCGCCCAGGCTGCGCACCAGGTTTACCGCGTCATCCTGGCTCTGGTAGAAATGGCGCGTCTCGTCGACGCCGAATTTGGCCAGCTGCGATTTCAGCGAAAGCTTGGTTGCACCCGTGGTACAAAACCCGCCGTTGCGACCCGATGCGCCCCAGCCGATGTGCCCGGCCTCGAGCACGACGACATCGACGTTGAAATCACGCGCCAGGTGCAGCGCCGCGGACAAGCCGGTGTAACCGCCACCGATGATGGCGACATCACTGCTTTGCGTACCCGCCAGCGGCTCACAGTGCAGATCCGAATCACCCGCGCTCGATTCCCAGTAGGAAGGCTGTGGCTTATCGAATTCGTACAGGCTCGGATGAAATAATCGTTTCATGACTTCTTTTTACTGAGTACGAGACTTGCGACAACGCCCGCCACCAGGCCCCAGAAGGCGGCGCCAATTCCAAACAGGCTGAGGCCAGAGGCGGTCACTACGAAAGTGATCACCGCCGCTTCGCGCGAGGCGTCGTCGGAAACCGCAGTATAGAGGCTGTTGGCAATGGTGGATAGCAGGGCAAGCCCGGCCAGCGCGAACACGAACTCGCCGGGAAAGGCGGCAAACAGCGATGCGATGGCGCCGCTGAAAATGCCGAGCAGCAGGTAGAGGACACCGGTACTCAAGCCGGCGAGATAGCGTTTATCGGCGTCGGCATGCGCCTCCGGTCCGGTACAGATGGCCGCGGTGATGGCCGCGAGGTTGTATGCAAAGCCGCCGAATGGCGCGAGTAACAGGGTCGTAATGCCGGTCCAGCCGATGATCGACGAGACCGGCGCCTTGTAGCCGGCGGTACGCAGCACCGCGATGCCGGGAATGTTCTGCGACACCATCGTCACCACGAACAATGGAATGCCGACGCCGATCATTGCGGCAAGCGAAAATTCCGGAACCACAAATTGAGGCGCATTGAACGCCAGCGAAAAATCGGAAAAATCGAGCAAATCGAGAAACTGGCATAGCACCAGACCGACAACCAGCACAACCAGAATCGTGTAGCGCGGCAGCAGTTTGCGCGCCAGCAGGTAGACGACAAACATGGCCAGCACCAGTCCGAACTGAGACTCCATCGAGGTGAAGGCATCGACACCGAACTGAAACAGAATCCCGGCAAGCATGGCGGCCGCAAGCGGTAATGGAATGCGGTCGATAATGCGCTCAAACCAGCCGCTGACGCCGCACAGCGTAATCAGGGCCCCGGAAAACAGGAAGGCGCCGATCGCCTCGGGCATGCCGATGTCTCCGAGCGAGGTTGCCAGTAACGCCGCACCCGGCGTCGACCAGGCCGTTATGATGGGCATCTTGTAGCGCCAGGACAGGCCGATGGAGGTAAGTCCCAGGCCGATACCCAGCACCATCATCCAGCTTGAAATCTGCAGGCTGTCGGCACCCGCGGCTTTCGCCGCCTGGAAGACGATCACCGCCGAACCACTGTAGCCGATCAGCACGGCGGCAAAACCCGCGGCGATAGCGGGCGCATGAAAATACTCGCGCAATGACAGTGAAGCTGGATTGGGCATAGAGTTATTTTGCGCGAAACGCGAGAATGACGCCGACCATGATGATCGATGACGCGAGCATAAAGATCAACGATATACTTTCCGCCAGTATCAGCCAGGCGAGGATAACGCTCGAAATCGGTTGCAGGAACTGGAACAGGCCAACGCGCGCGATACCGCCGGTGCCGAGCGCCGCCAGGAATACCGGCCAGCTCATCGAGGCAGCCGTCTGCCTGCCCCGGATAATTGACAAGCCCTGTTTATGACTGCTTTCCCTGCACCGATCCCGCCCGTATCGCCTCGCGTTGCTGGCGGACTTCCAGGGTCTGGTAGACGCGGGCGATAAAGCGTGCCCAGCGGCGCCTGATCTTGCGTCGTACCAGGAAGGGAAAACAATTCAGCCAGTCGAGCGCGACCACGTCACCGAGGCCGTCGATTGCAATCAGCCGTGCGCTGCTGGTGGAGGATCGCTGGAACAGCAGGTTGCCGATCGTCATGTCGTGATTGAAGATGATCAGGTTTTGCAGAAAGGAATGTTTCAACTCTTCCAGGTAGACATCGAACTCTTCGATGGGAACGCCCTGCGCCAGGTACCAGTTTAGCGGTCGCGAGATTTCGCCATCGTAGTTGCGGATCAGGTCGACCACGATACCCTTGCCCAGGTTGGTTTCGCAGAGACCGTAGAATTTGGGTATGTGGCGGTTTTCGCCTGCCGACCGCCTGGTCAGCTTGCGATAAAACCTGATATCGCGCCGCGTTTGCTCGTTGACCTTGCCCATCGAAATCTTGATGGCCTTGCGCGGGTCCTCGGGGTGTATATAACAGGCGCGCTCCTTGCCCT
>Ga0255049_10001284_pt1 | contig 14006 bp, 17 predicted proteins | sample JV7_2_3_MG_FD_183615 | JGI IMG/M metagenome (GOLD analysis project Ga0255049, IMG submission 183615) | Seawater microbial communities from Jervis Inlet, British Columbia, Canada - JV7_2_3 | ecosystem: Environmental > Aquatic > Marine > Inlet | place: Canada: British Columbia | collected 2016-10-06
CTAATACTTCTATTTGCTATTTCATATAGAAAGCAGACGAAGTACATCGTTAAACGAATTGAGGCAGCGAATTTGTCTGATGACTAAATTTACGGTCATGGATGTGGGCCACGGTAACTGCTGTTTCCTAGAAGCGGACAGCGGCAATTTGCTGTTATTCGATTGTGGACACAAATCAGATCCCGAAATTAGACCTTCAAAAGAACTAATGGCAAAAGGGCAAAAATCTGTTGAGCTGTTGGTCGTGTCGAATTACGACGAAGATCATATCTCTGATATCGCCAAATTGAGGGAAAGGTTGTATGTAAAGCAATTACTCAGGAATAAAAGTATCGATGGTTCGCAACTTCGAAGTTTAAAATTAAAACAATCTGGTGAAATCTCTTCAGCAATGGATTCACTACTTGAAATGATTGATGACTACACGGGAGGCCCTTTGTCACCAGCACCGGAATTTCCTGGTGTGAGTCGATCCCACTATTATAATAACCATCCGTTTTCGAATGGAGATGATACGAACAACCTAAGTGTAGTTACGATTCTGGATATTGGTGATGATACGTTTCTTATTCCCGGGGATATGGAAAAGGAGGGATGGCAAACACTCTTAGCTTCGAGCCCAAAACTACGTTCCAGACTCAAGGATGTGAATATCTATATTGCATCTCACCATGGACGGTTTAATGGGTATTGTGAAGAAATATTCACTACGCACGGCTGCTGTCCAGATGTATTCGTTTTTTCGGACTCTGCTAAAGTACACGAGACACAAGAAACGGATGGTCTGTATAGACAATGGGCCAGCGGCATAAACTTTAATGGCGAGACTCGAAAAGTTCTGACAACAAGGAAAGACGGGGGTCTCACTTGGTCATGGTAGATCCCTAATAATCTACAGCGCCGAGTGATTTCCTATGGATAGTCTTAACAATGAAGTAATTGTAACGATGCAATTCCTGTTACCTGGTTTTGTATCAGCCTGGGTGTTCTACGCACTGACCTCCCACCCAAAACAATCACAGTTTGAACGGCTCATTCAAGCCTTAATATTTACGATTATTGTCCAAGCCTTTTTGGTACTAACAAAGTTGATTATCGAGTTTTATTTTTCTTCGATTTGGAATAAAAATTTAGAACTATTGTCAGCATTTGTACTGGCATTGATACTTGGGTTGGTACTTGCATACTTTTCAAACAATGACAAATTTCACAAACTTCTAAGGCATTTGAAAATTACAAAAGAAACTTCATATGCCTCTGAGTGGTTTAGTGCCTTTTCTGATCAAGTTACATATGTTGTTCTGCACCTTGATGATGGCAGAAGAATTTACGGCTGGCCAAAGGAATGGCCTACGGAACCGTGCCAGGGGCACTTCTATCTCCAAGATGTAAGTTGGTTAACGGAAACAAACGAAGAAATCCCCCTAGAAACTGTAAACGGTATTCTTGTCAATGGGGAGAATGTCAGCCTGGTAGAATTTATGAAATTGGATACGGACGAAAACTATGAGCAAAAAAGCATCTAACCCACCACCACCCCGAACCAGTGGACAAAGAGGGGTAAATAATAGCGTTAATACTCCGACGTCCTCCCAAAAGCCCGCACCACCTCCACCGCCGCCCCCGGCTAAGAAATAGCATCTCATTGAGAGTGACGCTTGATGGTGCTGCCGAATATTACTGGAGCTTGTTCATTGATCGGCTTCGATGGTGTTGTCTAGCGGTCGAGTGTGTGAGTAGAATGGCAGTATGAACAATTTTTTCAAATGTCTGATTGGAGTCCTGCGTGCGGCAGTTCGATTCGTGCTGAAATTCTCTGAAGAGGCAGTAAGGTTTCTCGCCAGCAGCTCTCAAACAACGCCCGCGGACGATGAGCTCAATAACTCGTTTCGTGGTGGTGTTATGAACCACCGGACTGGAAAGTTCGATGATGGAAGCGATCCTGCAGGCTGGTACGAACGTGATTAGCGGCGAGTTCCCTTCGACAGCACTGCTTTTCCGATCGAGCCTCCCTGGCGACCTGCGTCTTGGGCAGGACTCCGGAGTGGACTGGTAGCTGCCTCAATTGATCGCCCCACATGCACACCTGCCCATGCCATCATCCCACTCCAAACCAGCGGAAGCCCTAAGTAAAGACTGGTCGTGATCATGTTAAGCAGTAAGCGTTTCATGTCGTGCTCACCGGGATTGGCAAAGATTTGCAGGAAGATATTCACGTCCGGGTACATCGACAGGATGAGATTCTGATCGACCCACAGGGCCAGGTACCAGAGTACGCTCCAGAATTTGATGGTAAAAATCGCCATGGCGCCGACAACCATCATGGAAATGGAATAACGCGATAGCACCACGACCATCGGAAGCAAGGCATAGATACCGAGCAAGAGCACGGCCTGCACCATTGGAAGCGCCTGGAGGACAGCGGTCATGGTGACAGAAAACAGTGCCGATGCGGCCAACACACCGCCCGATGCCAATCCGCCTTTTGCAACATTCTCTACTGTGCTCAGCAAACCCGTGCTTCCCGTATTGTGAGCCACGAGGTCGTTGCTCGACCACGATGGCGGTGAATTCGTCAGTACGGTCTTGGCGACCGCATCATTTTGTTGTTCACTGGCCAGAGCTGGAGCTACGGCAACAACCAAACCAGAAAATCCTGCCGAGGTAGCGTCAGCCTCGTTGATTAGCTTTTCCCGGAGTCCAATCGAGCTGTCTTCCCACCACTGTTTGCAGTAGGGCTTGCCCCAGGCAGGTGGGGACGCCGCATCGTATTCAGTGTCGCGCACCACATTAAAAGTCCAGCCGGCAATCGGGGTAGTCGGACGCAGTGTGTCGTAGTAGCCGGGCGTATTGCGATAGACATGGGAGCCCATCCAGTCCGGATCATCTGGCCCATAGGTTGTCAGCAAAACATTGATCGCTGCGGTTGATGGACGCTCAGCCTGGTACTTTGAGCGTGCCGGGATGTGACACTGACTGAAGAAGTCGCTGACTTCCTGGCGGAGCCGTGGATCGGCAATGGTGGCCAACCGCGCCTGCTGTTCGTAGGTGCGCATATCTGCCGCACTCGGCAGCCCTTCAACCACTGCATGATTAAATCCAGAGGTCATTGATAACACGGCGTACCACCACACCGGAATATTTACCATGGCCGACGACCCAGTAAACCCGCTGGAACCATAGGTGCTTTGGGGCGCAGCAATGGTCGCCGTTGGTGGAGCTGGATCAATCAATGTTGGTGGTGGCGTGTAGTTGAGTGCAACAGCATTGAGCGGTGTCAATGCGGCTGGTTGCCCGGCCAGCACCACAACCAGCAAAGCAATAAACATCTCCAGCTCCATACGGCGCAGAGACAGCCCGGTAACGGTGCCAAACTCACCACCCTCGGCGGGTTCACGCCAGTTATCGATCAAGATGCCGAGGAACGGCAGGAACACGATGCCCGTACCGAGCAATATATCCCAGAGGATGCCATAGAAGGTCCAGCCGAATAGAGTAGTGAAGAGTTCGAGATAGCTGTCGACGCTCATACCCTACTCCCTGGCAACACGGTCAATACCTGGCCGAGCAGGTTCTGGCCCAACACCATCTCGATCACCACGAGCCAGGTCACAACGCGCCAGCGCAGGGCGAGCATCATAGTTGCCTGTGATTCATCGATGCGCCCCCAGCGATGAAGATTGTTTGTAACAAATGGCCAGGCCACAGCGACCAACCCGATCAGAAATAATCGGATTCCGGTAAAGAGCGGTTTCATAGAATCGACCCGGGTCTGAATCTCACTAACCGAGGACGTCTCAACCGAATGCCAGAGAATACCCCCCGTACCCAACGCCAAAACAAACGCGAGCAGCGTCAGCAAGAAGAACCAACGTCGGCGCAAGACAAGCCCGCTATGGAACACGGCCATTGGTCATTGGACGAGGATCGATCGTGGGTACCCGTGGTGTATTCAGGGAAGCCTGGCGTCGTGCCGCAGCACGCTGGAGCAATGTTGTAATCGTGTGGGAGACCACTTCCTTGCGTACCCGCGTCTCGAACAGCAGATTCTCGATCTCTTTGTCCAGTTCGGCGATTGAGATATCCGCATGTTCGCGGGCCACTTCGGTGGCATAGACCTCTGGTACCTGCCGTCCGGACAGCAGCAGACGGCGTGCATAAAGCGCTTTTTCCACCGTGCGGGCGGTACTGATCTCCGAAACCAGTCGACCCATAATCAGACTCTGCTCGGAGGCTGGCATCTCGCGGATTGCTTCAATAACCTGTCGAGTAATGGCCACACCGGGCGCTGTTATGTTGTCCAGGTTGGTCAGCGTCAGGGACGTTGCGCCACTGACCAGGTTCTGTATTTCTGCAGTAACAGCGGTCGCTTCCTGATTCAGCTTCGGCAACAGGCCGGTGCCGGGAATACTGTCTTTACGGCAGGTGTCACAGGTAGTCACGATGTTCTCACCGACCACATCGACGACCCAATTGCGGGCCTCGGTGGGTGTTGCCCATACCTGTGTTAAGCGCGTGGCTGCAGCTGGTGGTACAGGACCCGAGGTGGTTATAGCCCGGTTCATATTGATGTTGTAGCCAGCCTTGACGATGTCACCCGTGAATTCCAGAACGGGCTGGCCTGCTCCTCCCGCTTGGCCACCAACCCAGGGAATACCGCTGTCACCGTTCGATGATTCAACAGCATCCTTTGCCGTGACTGCATCATTACCACCAATCCCCATCTGTACCTTCCAGTCATTGCCTTTGGAGAGCGTGATGAGGTCGGCGTAGGGGTTCTTTCCCTGCGCGATTTCAGCCTCCATCCGCTCACATGACTTGGTGGCCAGTTGCATGGTCTCCTCCGCCTGCAGCAGCGCATTCTGGAACAGGTCGTACAAACCAGGATTAGCGCGCTGCAGAATCAGTGCCGGTAGTGCGGCAATTGCAGCACTGGCTGCGGCCGTCATGGCGCTCATCATATTATCGATGCCGGCGCCGATGTCGTTCAACGTGTTCGTCACGGCGGCCACGGGATCGAACTTGCCGCAGCTATAGCCTAATCCCAGTTGTGCGGAACCACCCAAAGTCACGGACACGACGGATGGATTGGCAGGTGCCGACACCGGCTCTGCCCCGCCGATCTCGTAATACCAGAGGCTGTCCTCCGTTGGCCCCTTGGTGACGGCGTTCGCATTACTCAGTCCGAGTAATCCGATCAACAGCCAGGCGCTAAGCCGCCGATGGCAGCATATGTATGGATATTTTGTATTCATGGGGGATAGGTCATCCAATCGATATCAAACAAAAAATGCCCGCGTCGTCGGCAACACTTGTAGGGCCGCCACAGGTTCCAAACGTAATCACCCTTGGGATCGACGCGACCACCGCCCCAGCCGGTAAGGCTGGTGAGATCATTCGTACCGAATACGTCGCAGCTCGATTCGGACCGGGGCATCAACATCTGCCAGGTTCCAGTCCGGCGATTCTTCTCCATCAGCGGGCCCGGCGACCAGATCTTCAGTGAACCCGATGAACCGGTGATAGGGACGTAGACGTGCGGCTGGCCGATACGCGTAACGATGTCACCGGCCCTTTGCGCGTTGATGGCTGCGGCCTTGGGTTCTTCTGATTGCGTAGTCCACCCGGTACGCGGATAGACACCACCCCAGGTTTGCAGGGGCCAGGTACCCAATTCTCGAAGGCCAGGAATGAAGCTGGCCGGATAGAAGATCTCCGGTACTTCCTGTCGCCATGACAGGGCATCGAGGCCGGACTGGAAATACGGAACGAGGGAGGTGGTCTCGGACGGACACAACAGGCCGGCCACGGAAACGATGCCTGAAAGCGAACCAAGCGGATGACCGATGGCATCGGTTTCGCGATATACCAGATTCTTATGGTCACGTTCCGAAGAGCCTTCGGTGCGGTTGCCTGAACTGCTAAGCGGGACCGGCAACAAGGAACCCAGCAGACCCGTGGCGGCGGCTTTCTGTGCAAGACCCAGGGTTGCTCGGATCTCGACCCAGGGGTTGCCACCCAATTCGTTGTAGGTACTGACAACCAGATCCGGATTGTAGTGACCCACCTTGATCGAAGTCCTGACACTGCAACCAGTCCAGGAACAGTGCAGCCAGAAGCAAGCGCCGATCGGCATCCACTGCATGCAGGACAATGCAGCAGCGGTGGTCTGGGTAATAATCTGAGGAGTTGTAATCGTACCCGAGAAACCGATGGCAGGAATCCATATCGCAACCGCCAGTAAAGTGGATATCAATCGCGAGCGGATCATGGTTTAACACCTGCCCGCCATGCCTGATGGAACCCAAGCGCGGCCTTCAGGTCGGTGACGCCGTAAACAACAGCCTGATTATCAAAGACAATAGCTGGATAGCGATCGATACCGTATTGCATCGCCTTCGCCAATCCCATCGCGGCAGCTTGCATTCTCGATCTGGTTTGCTCACCCAGACTCTGGATACGATGTAGAACAATCTGCTTCGACTGCAGTGGTTCTACCGGCAGGTTGGCAGAAAGATCGCGTTCTATAGACTGAATAGCATCGATTTTATACACCACTATTGCCGGTTGTCGCGAGTTGCTATCAAGGGCAGCGGCATCCGCACCAATAATGACGTGCTTGTCTGAGATGAACACCTCAACAACAAGCGGACGATCCGACCCGGCCTGACCCGCGAAAGTGATGTCTGCAAATAAGACCAGAGAAACCAGACAAAGAAATTGAATGCGGAAACTGTGGTTTGATACTTTCCAAATCATTCTGATTAGCCCAAGTTTGATATCGGCGCTATCGTGACGCGTGAGAACGCCACTCGATACCAGAAAACAATTCAGAAAAATGCGGGGTTGTTGGGCAGAATCCAGCGAGCTGTCATTACCCACCACGTTTTTGCGCGATTCGTGTGGCAATGATATGCACTGCCTCAAGCTCACTGCAGTTCTGCTCCCGCATGATCACACCACGCTCGGCCTTCTCATACTTCTCCGTCATGGCGAGCGCCAGTGACAACGGTGGAGGCACATTTCGGAATAATGCCTCCAGGTTGTCTGACAGCACCACGCCCTCGACGTATTTACCCGGCTCCTTGCGGGCCGATAGCAGGAGACTGCGCTGTACGTCGGTGAGATCCTTGAACCGGGCAATCTGCTCCACTTCTTCTTTGGGCATGACCAGGCACAGCCACCACTCCATCATGTTGAGCATCTTGCGGCTGGCGTCGGGAAAATCCTCGAGGTTCTGGGTGGCGATCCAGAACCAGGCGCCGAGCTTGCGCCACATCTTGGTGATCTTGACGACATAGCGGGCCAGCAGCGGATTGGTGGTGATGATGTGCCCTTCGTCGGTCACGACCAGCGTTGGCCGTTCATCGTGCTGGTGACGTTCCACCAGATCGTTGATGTGACTCATCATGGAGATATAGGCCACGGTGAGCTGGTCCTCGTAGCCTTCACGGGCAAGTATACCCATCTCGAGAATAGTGATGTCTGCCTGCGGCCACGGGGTTCCAGGTCGGTTGAAGAAATGTCCTGCCAATCCTGAGCAAAAAAGCGCCATGCCATCCCCCATCTCGATGGCCCGGTTGCGCCGGTGATCGGGAAGCGTCTCGTCATGACCTATGTTATGGAGCGCAGCCACCACATCTCCAGTGAGTACCTGGTCCCGGCCGGCCTCAGTGACGGTTTTGGCGGCCAGAAAGATTGCATTGCGAATGAGTAGCCTGTCGGCTCGGGTCATGCGTGCATCTTCGCGCTCGTCACCTCCGGTGATCATGATGCGTGCGGCGATCTCCATCTCGCCCAGGATATCGCGACCAGTGCCTTCTTCGTCAAACTCGTCGTCATCGGCCAGCGCATCCGGGTCTTCGCACAGGCCGCACCGACGTTCTTTCTGCAACACGCGCAAGGCATCGGCAAATGGCGGCAGACTGACATCCGTATTCGGATTCAGCGTCACCTGATTGACGACCAGCCCATGGGCTTGGAACTGCTGGCCCAACAGAGAAAATGATCCCCCGGCCTCGATAATAAAGATGCGCGGCCGGTACATGGCAACCATTTGCTGTAGCAGGTAGACCAGCATCGCCGATTTGCCGGCGCCCGTCGGGCCGAGAATGAGCATGTGCGCATTCTTTTTCCGATCAGATCGATGCAACGGATCGAACACGAAGGGCTCGGCGCCACGATTGAAGAAAACCAGTCCGGGATGCCCCGTGCCTTTCGAGCGTCCATACAGGGGCATCAAGTTCGCGGTGTGGCTGGAGAACACCAGGCGCGACCGCCGACGGGACTTTTCCAGGGAAACATCGTATGCCATGGGCAGATTGCGTATATAACTGTCGAGCGCCAACAAATCGGCCTCGTGCAGAATCGGCTGTAGCCCGTTGGGCAGCAGGATTGCATTTAGCTGGTTGACGTTGGCGCGCAGTGCTTTCAAGTTATCACCACGTAGATAGAAACCGATCGTGAGTGGATAGAGCTTGTTACCTCGGGCCATCTCCCGTTCGACCGCTTCGGCGTCTTCCCGGGTGAGCTCAGCTTCTGCGGAATCGCCTACCGAAGCGCGCTTGACCTGGGCAATGTGGTTGCGCGTAAAGTCCTGGGGCTTGGCAGTCATGGTCATCACCATGACGGTGTGTTCCGGAAACCGATCAAACAGCGAAAATACATGATCACCGGCCTGGCGTTCCGCTGTCATGTGCCCGACCTCCGGGACCCGGCGCAGGCCCTGGATGGTGACGAGGGTGTGCGGCAACTCATCGAACCACCAGGTGGCGGAGGCATTCTCCGAGCGCGGCATAGTGAGTGTCAGCCGCTCACCGAGATCATGGCCAAACGGCAGCTCATCATCACCAGGGTAAGGGGCGGTTTCGAGCAACCTGTCGGGATCGCCATTGGTTATCTCTGGCTTCGGATTGAACCACTTGAGCAACCACTCGTAGAGATCCCGTCCTGTCCCACGGCGCACACGGATTCCCGCCGAAGCCAGCGAGGCCACCCACTTTGTTGCTACATCATTCAGAGCCTCTTCGACTTCTACGGCTGGCGGCAGCCGGCCATTGGATTTCAGTCGCCGGTACAGCGTCGCCCGTACGCGCCGGATCTGACCGCGCCAATGGGTACCGGTGACAGCGGTATCTTCAAAAAGACCACCGGGGCACGTGATTTGTGCGAGATGGTCTGACATCGTTTGCTGAAAATGCTGGGTGTAGTCCGTGTCGCGCGCGCTGGGCTGTGCGTAGTTCGCGACCACCTTCTGGAAACCTTGCAGGCTCGGTTCATCCTGGACGTACACCTGCAATATCCACGGCGATTCATCTTCTTCGGGGATCGCATCCGTCAGCGCGGTCTGAATGGCATCACGCAATTGCACCATGAATTCCGGCGTGCGCGCCTCGGTGCCGGCCGGCGTAATCTCGAACAGGGCGCCGACACTGATCCCGTCTTCCAGCAGAAAGGTTTGGCTTGCCGGGTTGTATTCCCTCCACGGCAAGAGATCGGTAAACGATGACGGACGTTCATAGAGTTGCTTGACCTGCTTCGTGGTGACCGGGATCTCTTTCGATTCATTTTCCACGTCGATGGATGAGCGCTGCTTAACGAAACTCACCACACCTTACCGCCAGGTAGCCCGAGGACTTCACCGGGCAAGGCGTATTCCACTTGCTCGTACATCGAAAATGCGGTTGCATAACCGGGCACGGGCGAGCGCGTGTCTCCTGCCAGATGGGGGAATACATACATCACCAATGTCGGATTCGGCAGGCGCGGGAACAGGACATCGATCTCGTTAAAAGCATCCCGAGCATATCCCTGCAGGGCGGCCTCACCGTTGTTGAGCGGCCGGTTTCCCAACTCGCGGCGAATGACCTGAGGATTCCGCGCATTCATTGCCTGTATATGACCGTCATAGATGGTCTTCATCGAAGGGCCATTCTGGGGCAATACGTTATCCTTGGTGCTGGTGCAGCCAACCAGTACCAGGCTAATCAAGCTGAGTGTGGATATAAGGGTCAACGGATTTTGCATGAGTCAGTTTCCTGCCGGTAGTATTGAGATCAATGGGTAGTTCGTGATCGACGTGAATGGCGATGCGGGCGCCGGCGGGTACGAACACGGCGTCGAAGCTCTGGGCCTGGCGTTCCAGAAGCCACTTAGACACCTCTTCGCTGCCCCCTGAGATGGTCCTGCCCAACACGTAGTTGCCGGCATCTCCAGTGACACTGTTGCTCACACTGCCGGTGTCATTCACGATGGAAGTCGTCTCGGCACTCGTTGCTGCTTCCGCAGCGGCCTGAATAGCCGTCACACCGATGCGCTGGGTAAGAAACGCAGGGGCATTGGTCTTGCGTTCACCCGTGATACAGGGAATACCCTGTTCATCCGAGATCCAGCCCAGAGGCTTCCCCGAACCACCACTCTGGCTACCCTGGTCGTCATTGGAAATGGTGCGGATGGTGCCGTCTTCAAAGACGAAGGTGACCGAATCGAGACGGCCCGTTACACACGACAGCGTCCAATCTCCGATGGCCGTTCCACTCCACACCATGCCCTGCACATCGGGCACCATCAGTCCGTTCGCAGCCAGATTATCTGCGCCGGTGATCACCTTGAAAGGCATCGGGTCCCGCACCTGTCCCTGCACCGGTACCCGGCCGACCAGGGCAGTCATCGCGATAGAGCCGATTAGTGTTGCATTACGGGGTACGGTATAAACGGGATGGACGGCATTAAATTTCTGACCTAAGTTGCTGGTCTTTTCATGAGCTGACTCCAGCGTACCGCCGGTGGACTTACCCACACGATGCAACAACCCGTTGCCACCCAATGTGATTGTATCGGTATCGAGGGCATCCAGTGGATCGATCCAAATCAGACTCTCTGTTGGTAACGTCCCCCGCCCAGCTCCATCGAGACCCAGTCCTACCGGTATATCTTGACTGCCCAGGGTAGGTCCGCCCCGTGAGTACGACTGCGAAAGCGCATCCATGCGTGCCGTCAATGACGAGAGCACACCGGCATCGATCCGGTTGCGCTCCTGCTGACCCTTCTCCCGTGCAATCATCTCACGCTTGAGCCGGGTTGCGACGTTCTCTTCGATCTGCTGTCGATTGGCCAACAAATCACGATTTCCCTTGCGTAGCAGATCATTGTCCCTGCGTAACGCCTGTACTTCGGCCGTCATCGCGGCGACGTTCGCTGTCAAAGTCTTGATGGTGTCGGCAGGGCTGTCTGCATCCGGCGCCGGTGCCTGGGGCACAGACTTCATGACGAGTGATGCTTCCTGTTCTCCATTGCAGGATTTCAAAGTAACGAAGGCCAGCATCAATACCAGAGTGCCGGCAAGCAAAGGCAAGAGTCGATTAGAAGTTGCAATGGCCATTGATTATTTCGGGTGCGAGACTTCAAACGGCCGAGCCGAGATCAGATAGACGGCCGTGGTGTCAGCCTCATCGCCCATAGGGAACAGGCGATGATGCTGAAAGCTTGCGGTCAACCAGGCACCCCGTAGATCGCGCGGATCCAATATCTGGGCTTGATGGGTGCGGTTGGTGAGTTTGATCGCTGTGATATAAAGCCCTTTGGCTCGCCAAGCCACCAACGGGATTGCCTCAACCGCACCGCCGTGGAGCAGGTCGACGGGATTCCGTGAAATGGGGACACGAGTAATAACGGGGTTGTCTTTGACCAACCGGGATGGTGCATAGAGTTGCTGCGCCGCGAATCGCGTCAGTTGGATATAGCTTGGTCGTTCCGGGCTCGAGTCATTTACCTCAAGGTCATTAGCGCCACTATCGTCAGTTACATAGATTTGGACAGGATGGGTTGTAGCGCCGTCCTGGGTGGACGTGACATCGAATAGATAGATTCGACCACTGTCGAGTTCGCGCACCATAATCCGGTTTGTATCAAACGGCGCATGCGCCATCAAATAGACCGTTCCGTTGATGCTTTGCGTGCGTAGCAGAGGCCGGACGGACGCCTGTATTCCGACCTTCACCTCATCGGGGAATTCGATCCGCTGTTCCTGACCGACGACGAGTTCCAGTCGAATCGGTACTTTCTTCCATTCGATCCGCTCAATCGTGTTGGTTTCGGCCTGGGCCAGCGTCTGCATCAATAGCAGCGCCACGCCGAGGCATGTGGTGATCACAGGATGGATGTTATTGGTTTCTCGCATAAGATAATTCCTTTTCCTGCTACTGATTTTGTTCAGCGTCTTCATTCAGTTCAGATTGGTTCAACCGCCGCGGCCCATCACTCGAAAACCCATCCAGCGCCAACCCCCATGGGTTTGCTTCCGGATCGACGGATAGATTCACGACTCGCAGGGGATAACGGATAGCGGTCTTCTTCACGGTCATGCCCTTAACCGACTCCAACAGATCGAGATCCAGCCAGACCACCCAAACACCCGGTGAAAGCACATCGACACGGTGCTCATCGTAACCATGCCCGGCGATTTCTTGCACACCACGCACGCGGTAAGCCAATTCTCCCTGTCGGCCTTTCACCTCTAAATCTGCCATGAGTTCCGCGTGATAACGCGGTGTCACATAAGGTGAGATCTTAAAAATCGCCTTACCGTAGTCTTTCGCCCCGTCTTCCGGCCAGCGGTTGAGCTGCTGAAAGATATAAAAGGCAAAGGTATACACGTTAGATGCCGGCACTTCGTCGACCGATAGGGTCGCGCCCGAGCGAAGATCCGGGGGTACATGCACGGTCAGTTGTTTGGGCGCCTGGCTCCAACCGAACCAGAGTGCAACAATCACGACAAACTGGATGCTGATGACCACCCACAATGAGTGCAAGTGGGCGCGAACATTATCAATCTCGTTGCGGTAACGACGCATTCCCGGTTCTCCCGATATCCCAGGCGCCGCTGCGCCGGATAAATGGCGAGCGGCGCAAGCCATGGTCTGTCAACCAGATGCCGGCCTGTTGCTGGTAATACCCGTCCGGGCGGCCCCGCTTCAGGCGCTGAAACAGAGTCGCCATCGCGATTACAGTAACAACCACACCAACGCCAGCCAGGCCGAAACCCATGGTGACCGCGCCCATCAAACCCGCCAGGAGGAGGCTAACGGGCAACCAGACGAGCGCGGCCACACCAACGATGATGCCGAGCTCCGATGACGAACAACCCTTGAAAATTGTTGGCTCTACGTTGAGCCGATCAGCCAGGATGTCATCGCAACCAGACATTGATTAAATAACGCCTGCGGCTTCGGTGAGCAGGTAGCTGGCAAAGATCAGTACGACTGCACCAACAATGCCCAACACACCCACTTCGGCCCACTCGGCCTTGCCCTGGCGCGCCTCGTTGAATTTGGCGAACCCGAGATAAGCAATCCACAGGAAACCGATCACTGCGATTGCCAATCCCAGGACCAACCCACCATCTTTGATATAACCCTTAATGAGTCCAATCCAGTCACCGGCCGCCGGTCCCGTACTGGGAGCGACCGGCGTCGGCAAGGCCGCCCACACCGATTGAGCTGTCGACATTGCCAACAACCCGACTGCGGCTATGACCTGCTTTGATATTTTATTCATTACTACTTTCTCTCCGACGTAACGGGGTTGCCCCCTGTTGTAAATACCGGGGAAATCCCCGAACTGATGCGGAAGCGACCAAGAGCCCTTACCGCAGATAAAAGCCCAACACCATGAGTACAATACTGGCGCGCAGCGTAGCCCAAATCACATCGAACAATGTGACCTGCCCATTCTGCCAGGCGCGGAAGGTGCCGAGTGTCACCCAGATGACCCAGATGAAGGCGAGCACCAGCACGACAGATGCAATCCCCGTCAGCAGAGTCGCCGGTGTAAAACCGGAACCTGCCTGAAATGCCGTGTTCTGTGCCGCCGTCATAACTCTTCATCAATGACGATAATCGCCACGCAGTGGCGGAAAGCTTCGTGGTTCTGAACGGGGAGTATCGATGTGCGCCTGTATCCCGAGGCGAATCCGATCGAGATCCTGCCGCAGCCAGTCATATTGAAAC
>Ga0255049_10001285_pt1 | contig 14006 bp, 15 predicted proteins | sample JV7_2_3_MG_FD_183615 | JGI IMG/M metagenome (GOLD analysis project Ga0255049, IMG submission 183615) | Seawater microbial communities from Jervis Inlet, British Columbia, Canada - JV7_2_3 | ecosystem: Environmental > Aquatic > Marine > Inlet | place: Canada: British Columbia | collected 2016-10-06
AAGCAGTTCCAGCGCATCGCCCAGGTCCGACGCCCGCGGTCGATCGGGCAGCTTGATCCCCGCGTTGGCGATGGCCTCGTAAATACCGTCGATATCCAGGGCGTCCTTCATCTCCGAATGGCCGATGCGGAAGCGCCCGCCGACGCCTTTGCGATTGCCGACGACGACGACCTGCGCTTCGACCTGCTCGACCCCCGTCGAGCATGACGCGACCGCCGAGTAGAGCGACAGGTCCTTGGCCACCTGATCCTCGCGCGGCATCGGAAATTCGCCTACCGCGACACCGATCCCCAGCGCCGCCGTCGCGTTACCGATGGCCATCGAGTCCATGGTTTCCTCGGTGACCACGGTCTGACCGCGCGATTTCGCGTCGGCGATGCGTTCCGCGGTCAGCAAGGGCGACTTGGTCTGCACATAGTGGACATCCGCCATGTCTTCGATGCCGGCATCTGCTATCGCCTTGCGAACCCCCGCCGCCACTTTCTCGACGCCGGAAAGGCGGCCGACATCCTCGGGCTTGATCGGCTCCGACACCGCGGCGCCGACGGTCAAACGGAGTTCGTCCATGCCGGGGGCTTGGTCATCGTCGAGCTTGGCGAAGACGGTCAAGTGCGGCGCGATCACGCCGTCACAGCCGCCGGACAGCGCGATCGGAACCTGCCGCGCTGCCTGTCGGTCGCGCGAGCCTTGCGCGACGAGGAAATCCCGCAGCACCCGGTCGATCAGGATGCGCCCGAGATCGTTGATGCCGCCGTTGCCCTCGGTCTTGCCCACGATCGCGACGATGTCGTCCGGACCGAACCCCTCGCTTTCCATCGCGGCGACGATGCTGTCGGTATCCTGGACGTGCTCCATCGGCACTTTGGCCACAATAAACGGCATAGCGGCTCTCCTATTTCGACACTATCAAGGTAACAGGGCGTAGTATATTGGCCAATCGATACCTGTGTGCGGCGAATTACAAAATAGGCACAACGTAAGTTCTCCTTACTGCACGTCACGCGGCGGACTCTGGACTTCGTGGAGGCACTGCACGGAGTCAAGGATCAGGCTGGAGGGCAGACGTGAGCCAGGTCCCCCTCCCAGGTGAACAGCGATGCTCACGTAGCGCGTCGGTGTGTCACGACAGGTTGTCTCGACAAACACGTCACCATTACCACGAGGACCAACAACGTCGGCGTAGAAGGCGACGACCTCCTCGTACGACAGTGTGGTGAGTACATCGACGACGAATCCTCTGCCGTCTTCAAACCTCGCGCTACGTGCCCTGTAGATTTCTCCGCTAATGATAGGAACATCGGCCGGGAAGTCTGCGGGTAGTTCGCTGTTGAGATTAGCGCAGCCACACGCTGCCAAAGCCAATAGTCCGAGACGTATCAAGGGCTTCATTCTCAGGGTGTAAGACAAAGATTCTCTGATTTTCAATAACCGTTTCATGGCGCTACCCTCAGTTGATGAACTCAGCGCTAGATTGCCCGTAAGTTATCTATATAGTCACCTTATTCGTAGCTGTTGCGTTTTATGACGCTATTGGTATTACAAAGGGATACCTTTGGAGCCCACCTAAGGACACCCTAGAACGGCGCCCGCGTTTCGGTTTCTGGGTCGTGAAGCAATTGATTGTGGCACTCACTAGCTGAGCGATCGTAGTCATGAACCCTTTCCCATCCGAACGATAGGCTAATTCTCGGCCTAGCCGGGGTACTTTGCAGACCCGTACCGGGAGCGTATCCTGGGTCGCTGACCGGGCGTCGTGGGAGAATCTGCTGAACTCATCCCGAAAAAGCAGGGGGCCGTTCTAACGGGCGAAGAAAATGGGGCATGCTTGGCTCTGGTGGTCTATTGTCTTCGTGTCGCTTCAGATCGGCTTTTTGGCATTCATATACAGCAAGACAAAATGCGCAAAATGTAAGCGATGGTTTGTCGCGTACAAAACCGGCGCTAGAAAGAAAGAGATGGATGGGAGTTGGCCGGAGCATTTGTACGAGATTCGGTGCAGCAACTGTGGCGATAGGGTTTGGTGGAAGGCGTGTTGACGTTCACGATTGACAGGACGTCCCGATCTTCAACTTAAGCCGGCCGTTCTAACGGATTACCCGCAATAGTAGCGTGCCGTTCTCTCGCTGATACCAGGTTGAGAATCAAACGCAAGGCGGGCAACAAAACCAGCCAGAGCCCCAGCATAACCCCGACCCCGGAGCCGACAAATACCAGAAGATGGGGGCGAATCGTTTGCATCATGTTCTGGAAGGACGGGCCGTCATAGAGGCCTTTCGTAAAGCCGGCCAGGATCAGTGCAACCCAGAATACCAGCAGACAGCCATTTGCTAACCAGAAGCCCGTCATCACTGGTTTTGAACTGCCCGCTGGAGCTTCTTCCTTATATTCCAGGCGGATCACCAGGAACACCGAGGACAGCAGAATCATGGTGTTGATACCGATGGTGCTGCCCATGGAGTGGGCAACGGTGATATGAGTACCGTGAGTGATGATGTTGAAGGCCGGTACCGATATCAGCAGGGCCAGGATCAGGTTAAGGAACACCCAGATGTTGGCGGCAAAGAGGAATCGATAGGCGACGCAATAATGATGTTTCTGGAGATCCGTTAGGGAATCCCTCCAGTCCCAGATGATTTTTCCCAGGATCAGCAACTCGGTCATGCTGATGATGTAGCCGAAATGACGAATCCAGGGGGCCGACGGCAGCAGGTAGATATGATGGGACCAGCCGAACAACAGGTTCGTGAGGCCCAGGAAATACATTCCAAAAGCCAGTTTCGACAGGGCTATCTTTCGCTCGCCGCTGATCTTCTCTGCCACGAAGATCGCGGTGCCATACACGAGCATGTTCCAGGAACCGACCAGAGCGCCGTAGGACTTCCACTGCACGCTGAGTTCGCGAATCATGTCTTCGCGAAAATAGGGGATCAACCACAGGTAGGATTCAGCATAGGTCAGAAAGAAAAAAACGATGCCCGTCCCCCACATCCAATAATAAACTGGCCAAGGCTCGAGCCTCTTGATCACTGTCCTAAAGTAGATCACCCCGAACAGAATCCAAGAAGCAAATATCGGTATGCTCAAGGCGGCGGGAAATTCCCAGTATTCGCGCCCACCAAACCGCCCGGCAACATAGCTGCTCAGGATCGCGATGCCCGTGAGCAGAAATATCCAGAAATGCCAGCGGGCCGCGACGGGAAAAAACAATCGCAGCCCGCAGTGATTTGGCAGGTAGTAGTAGATACTCCCCACCGCGGCAAGAAATATCCACGCCACTGCGAGAGAAACATGCAAGGGTCGTGATTTGACAAATGATAGTTCCTGGAGAAATTCAGGGAACAGGAACTGAAAGCCGCCGATCGTGCCGAACAGCATGCCTGCCATCAAGGCCAGAATTCCCAGCGACAGGAACCATAAACCGACGTACTCGGGACGCTCAGCGACGGGCTTCAACAACAGCTCCATGCCAGTAGATCTCGTAGTTCTCGGACGGGAATGTTCCTGAGGCGTCCACGAACACCAGATAGGCGACCAGGGCATCAATTTCAGCCGGCTGGAGGTCGAAGTCGGGCATCCGCAGGCTACCGTTGGCGATGAAGGCCCGAGCATAGCTGACGTTCCTGGCAGAAATCACATTAGTCAGGTCCGGGCCCATATAGCCGCCAAGACCGTAAAACTGATGGCAGGCTACACAATTATGTTTCTGATACAGAACCTGGCCCTGACGGATCGATTCAGAGATTCTGATTCCCGGTGTGATGTTAGGTGTGGCCGTGTAAACGAGCGCGGAGTAGACAACGAACGCCGCGAATAGCGAACCGAATATAACGCGTTTATAAAGCCTGACTATCAATGAGGGTTCTCACTTCTCGTGCGGGTACCGGAGTCAGTGCGCCAAATGGTGCATTGAGGCCTTCTTGCCCGATCGGTGACCGGCTCCCAGGGGCGTGCAGCTTGTCCTCGTCTACGGAACGCAATTCAAGGTGGTATATATTACTACAGATTATATGTATATATCTATAAGTTTTTTACTAAATTATTACTGCAGTTCCAGCGAGTTAGATGATCATCCCCACCCGGAAGGCGAGCTACTCAATCGTATGGATGAACAAAATGAACGGGTGAAGCGCCGTGGAGTCTGCTAGCGGCCGGGCGTCACCGTGAAGAATGTTAACGTAGATCTACTAAGCGGATAACCATTGGCGAATTGGCTTTCCCGCCTATTGGGACGAGAGAAAGACAACAATAGAGGAGCACGATGAAAACTCTTAAATGCGACCTATGCGAAGTAACGGCGGAAGGTGAAACTTTCGAGGAGTGGATGATGGCGCTTCGGCCTCACTACGTAGAGGCTCATGCTGACGTAATGAATGATCCTAGTCATGATCATGGTACGGGACAGATGGAAAAGTGGATGGCTGAAAACAAGGCAAGGTTTGAAGCTGCCTGATACGCACGCAGAAATACGTGCCTATGTTCGTTGAGATCCAGAACGAAGAATTCTGAGTGTCCGCAGTTGGCCGATTGTCCCCGTTAAGAATCGCCTTAACATAGCCACTCTTTACGTCTCGTTAGCGCCTGGAAGCGGACATTCCTTGAGGTTGGCTTAGAATCAGTCTTATAGTCTCAAATCGACCCAAGCGGTCGTTCTATAGTCAATAAAAATACCCGCGAGGCAATGCAATGAAGCCCTGGAAAATCACTCGCCAAATCTTAGTCACTTGTGCGTTGCTGATCTGCTTTTCGGCGGCACGTGCCCAGGACAGGCCCAACATCGTTTTGGTATTCATGGACAACTTCGGCTGGGGTGAACTCGGAACCTACGGCGGTGGCATTCTTCGTGGCGCGCCAACCCCTCGGATCGACAGCATCGCCGCCGACGGCATGAAGCTGCTGAACTTCAATGTAGAGGCGCAATGTACGCCGAGTCGAGCGGCCATCATGACGGGCCGATACGCGGTGCGGACGGGTAATGGCCAAGTACCTTTAGGGACAGGAGAATATGGGCTGACCCAGTGGGAAGTGACGATGGCAGAGATGCTGTCGGATGCCGGCTACACAACAGCGATGTTCGGCAAGTGGCACCTTGGAGATAGCGAGGGGCGCTATCCGACCGATCAAGGGTTTGACGAGTGGTACGGGATTCCTAATTCCTCCGATGAGAGCTACTGGCCGGACAACGACCTGTTTCGCGACGACGTGCATCCTCAGGCGAAGTACGAGTACGTTGTGGAGGCCGCACGGAATGAGACGCCTCGCCAGGTAAAGATCTATGACAGCGCGCAGCGACTGATGATGGATCGGGAACTGACGGACCGGGCAAAAGACTTCATTGAACGGGAGGCCGATAGCGAGGAACCGTTCTTCCTGTTCATCCCTTATACACAGACGCATCTTCCGGTAGAACCAGAGCCAAGCCGCAAGGGCAGTACAGGGAACGGAAAATGGGGAGACGTACTCGCTCAACTCGATGATTACGTCGGTGAACTCCTGGATACCGTAGACGCGGCAGGCATAAGCGAGGAGACGATTTTCATCTTCACGGCGGATAACGGTCCGGAGGGTGCAATACCGCATCAGGGATTCGCTGGACCGTGGCGCGGCAGTTACTTCACGGGGCTTGAAGGGTCGCTACGAGTGCCTTTCCTGGTTCGCTGGCCGGAACACGTGCCAGCGGGGACCGTTTCTAACGAGATCGTCCACGAAATGGATCTTTTCGCCACCTTCGCCTCTTGGGCGGATGGTGAAGTTCCTGCCGACCGAGTCATTGACTCTATTGACGTATCCGAATTTCTAACCGGAGCAAGAGATAACTCGGGCCGAGAGAGCGTCGTCGTGTACGTCGGGAACGACATCTTCGGTGCGAAATGGCGAAACTGGAAGATGATGACCAAGGAACTGGGTACTGGATTCGGAATTCCCGTGACGGAGTTTCCTGTTCCGGCGTTCTACAATCTACATCTTGACCCTAGGGAAGAGCATCCGGTGCTGAACGCGCCGCCCAATTTCTGGATCAGATATCCAATCGGTCAAGTCCTCGTCGATCATGCGGTGTCCCTCCAGCAAGAGCCGCCAATCAGGCCGGGTACGCCCGATCCCTACACCCCTGGTGGCCAGTAGCTCGACAGTATCGAATGACCGCAACTGGCCGAAAGTCCCCGTTAAGGACGCTCTTAACATAGCCATTCTTAACGTCTCGTTAGCACCCGAAAGCGGGCATTTTTTGAGATAGAGTTAGAACCGGTCTAATAGTCTCGAGACGACCCGTTGCGGACATTCGCCGCGTATAGGAGGATACTGTCGTCGTGATGAAATCCGCTATGCACAACACAAGGATGCTGGATCGTGGGCGAGACTGGTTCAACGATCCAAACGGGTTCAATGATCCACTTGCCAAGATTCTCCTTGGCATCGGGATAGTGTTGACGCTGATTTTTTATATCGTCGCGTTTCTCGCATCGGTGGTCGATGTGGCGTTCCTCGGGATGCTGAAACCAGTTACGTGGTTGTTGGGCGCATTCGCGGTCGTCGGTGTGATCTGCGGGTTAGTTCGCGGCATCCAATTTGGAAAGGCGATCAGGAGCCGCAGAGAGTAGAGCGTCCGCTAGTGGCCGGTTGTTCCCGTTAAGAACGCCGATCCAGCGTTTCCAATCGATACGAGAACAAGAATGAAGAAGATCGACCTCGGTCAGGCGATCACGATACTCGCTATTCTCGGTGTGATTGGTGGAATCATGCTGCTGGCGTATGAGCTCCAACGCACTGATTTTATGGCGGCGAGAATAATGCTCACCCGGGAATCGTCGTTCCAAGAGCTTCCTCGGTCTGAATTACCGATCGCAAGGTGGAGAAGAGCCACACAAGCATTTCCGAGTTTGCGGACAGTCTATGAGCGCAATAAGGGTAGTTATGATCCGGAGTTCGAAGAATGGTTCGACGAGAACATTCTCAACGAACTTCCGAGCGAATGACCGCAGTTGGCCGATCTTCCCCGTTAATAATCTCCTTAATCTAGTCATTCTTAACGGCCCGTTAGCGCCCCAAAGCGGACATTATTAGAGATAGCATTAGAATCAGTCTTATAGTCTCGAGTCGACCCAAAGCGGACGTAAGTTAACTCGCCGTAATTATCCAAGCTGGCGCATATTTAGGGGGAAACATTGAGAAACTCAATCACACTACTGTTTTGCGCTCTCATTTGGACGAGCGTCAACGCTCATCATAGTGCCGTGAGGTTTGATCAGAACCAGGAAGTCGTAATCGAGGGAGTTGTGAGCGGCTACGACTGGAAGAATCCGCACGTGTACATCTACGTTGACACTGAAGACGACAGTGGCCAACTCATGCGATGGCAGATTGAGGGAGACGATATCCGAACGATGACGGGAAGTGGTTGGACAGCAACTACGCTCGTAGCTGGAGAGCGAGTTGTAGTGCGAGCGAACCCTGACAGGATTGCCGAACGACGCCACGCTCTGATGATATCGCTTTCTACACCGGACGGTACGACCTTGACACCAGAGATTCTCGAAGCGCCGGTCTCGACTGTCGCGGCAGATATCTTTAGCCTCTGGGATTCTTCGAGGTTCGTCGATTTGTACTTAAATAGCGGATCTCTGACTGAGAAGGGAGCCGCTGCTCAGGCCGAATACACTTTAGAAGACTCTCCGAAGTCGCAGTGCATCCCCCCAGTCCCGCCCTTCATGGCCGTTGGAACGGGTCTGCTACATATCTCGATGCAAGAAGAGCACATGCTGATCCAGACCGAGGAGTTCCAGATTGAACGAATCGTCTATATGGACGGGCGAGAGCATCCGGCGGACGGTGAACGCACTCTTCAAGGCCACTCTATCGGTTGGTGGGAAGGTGACGCCCTCGTCATCGACACAACTCATTTTGCCGATTACCTCGAAGGAAGCTGGTTCGACACTCCTTCGGGAGCACAGAAGCACGTCGTCGAGAGGTATGAGTTGACAGAGGAGGGGACTCAGTTGAAGTTCGACTTTGTCCTGGAGGATCCGGAATACCTTCAAGAACCTGCAATGGGTGGGATCGCACTGGATCATGCGTCAAACGAGACGTTTATGCCGTCCGTGTGCGACCTGGAGACCGCACGATTGTGGATGTTTGAGTGATCGCACGTTAATGACTTGTCGGACGACCGGTATTGACCGATTTTCACCGTTAAGAATCTTCTTAACATAGCCATTCTTAACGTCCCGTTAGCGCCCGAAACGGGACCTTTTTTGATATCGGGTTAGAATCAGTCTTATAGTCTCGACTCGACCCAAGCCGGTCGTTAGCACTCGCCTGGCTCTGACCGACACGTGAACCGAACATGGAGAACGCAGAATGACTGCATATGTTCCCGCACTGATTTGGCTGTTCAGCGCGATAATCTGTGTCTACATCGCCAAGGCCCGAAGCGTAAAACCTGGCCTGATGTGGGGAGTGATTGTTGTTCTATTGGGCCCGCTGGCTATACCGCTAATATTTCTCGCGAAGCCACAAGAACCAGCGTAAGCGATCTCGAGGAACTCTAGTCGAACGTCCATTACTGGCCGGTTTTCACCGTTAAAAAAATTCTTAACGTGGCAAAATAGAGCGTCTCGAATACACCCGTTTCGGGACATTAGGATGATATATTTCGCGGCTGAAGCTAAGGTCACGAGTCGACCTATAGCTGCCGCAGATGATTGAGGCACAATAGTGCTGTAGACAGGACCTACTATCGTGGTTGAGATGACGGCTCAACTTCTAACACGAATCGGTATCGGCGCTGCGATATGGTGGGCGCTTTACCTCCTTGTGCGATTCCTGCCGATGAGACCGCAAACGCGGAACGGATTGCTGCGTATCTTGGCAATCATACTGATCATTCTGATCGCTGGACCTGAGGCGGGACTCGGTGCCGAAGCCTTAGCTACACTCGACGCTATGGGCGCAGAACTATTCCTTACGAGTTTGATCATAGGTCTCCGAATGCTGCCCATTTGGTTCGTTTTTAGCTGGCTAAAGAGACTGCTAGAAAGAGCCGATCCATACTTCTTTGTTCCTACCGCCCGGCAAGTTAGGGACTGCCCTCCGATTGCTTGTCATGCGCTGCCTTGTTTTGTGCCTCTGTGCCTTGTATTTTCCTTATGGGGAGCAACACAGGTCGACGTTTAACGGTCCGCTTTTGGCCGATAGTCCCCGTTAAACAAGTTCTTAACATGGCCATTCTTAACGTCCCGTTAGCGCCCGAAAGCGGACACTTTTTAATATCGGGTTAGAATTGGTCTAATAGTCTCGAATCGACCCGAAGGCGACATTCGACCCCCGCCAGACGGCTTGAACCTCCTATAGACGCTGAATATTAACAAACTAATGAGTGAGCAGAACACTGCACGCCCGATTATAGGGAAGCCTACGGTGGAACTTGTCAGATCAGGTTCGGCTTCTTGGCTGAAGTTCGATTTGCATATGCAAATTGCTAACTGGCGCCAGCTTGTATGCAAAGAGCGGTTTGCACCGATTCATTATGATCGCTTTGAACAGTCTCCCCTCTATTCTGGGCGCTTAGCAAAAGCTGAGGGAAACAGATTAGAGTTTTCATTCTATCAGGGAGACAGTAAAAAGCCCGGCGAACACCGATTCTTGGTTCACGGAACCTTGAGGAAATCGGACTCGGATGAGCTGCCGGGGATCAAGTATCGCATCGATGAATCGGGTGAGCTGGAAGTAAGAACGGTTGGAGATAGAGAAGAGCTGCTGGATCTTGACTATGATGATCCCCGCGATCCGACCACAGAGTCGCTACCAGAGAACATCATCCCTTCATCCATCGTAGGGCAGTATTTATTATTCGTTTTCGGATCGTCAATACTTGCTATCGGGCTGCTCTTTGTGGCTTATCTCGTTTTGAATACGTGGGGCACTATGCCTTCGATTAATCCGGACGTTCCTGCCGGAGCATTTCCGGATCTCCTCCCTGTTGCCGGATCCGGGGCACTGATTATTTTTCAGCTAGCAGTCTGCGCTCTTCCAGTCATGCTTGCATATTTCTCGATCGCTTGGGCGATTCAGAATGCAGGGACGTTGCGTATCCTGTCCGCTCTCAGGCGGAGAGGCGTCCTTGAACATGTCTCGTTGTGGGACAGTCTTAGCGAGGAAATGAGGACGAATCTCAAAAGGATTTATCGGAGCAGTGAGCCGGTCGCGTGAGTGAGATTCTGATGCCCGAGATTAGACCAAGTATGCCAGAAACGGTACGACACGCGTCTTCGGAGATGAGGTAGTCTGGGCTGACGCCCGTCATCTAAACAAGACCCTTGAAACCTGGGAAACTCCTGCGGACACGGACGCTGCGCCCTGACCCCAGCGCGTTCGATTCGCTGGAGAGTGGCTCGTTTACCGCATAGTCTGAAACGGTACTAGCTACTTTTGTGCATGGTGGGTATCGGATTAACGACCTGCTCCTCCGCCACGAGTGACCGCAATTGGCCGATTGTCTCCGTTAAAGAGTTTCTTAACATGGCCAAACAGAATGTCTCGAATACACCCCAAGCGGACATTTCTAGAGATCGCGTTAGAATCAGTCACTGGGTCCGGAGACGACCTACAATGGCCATTCACTCAATGAAGGCGCGGCGATGCCGTTCGTGCTCGACCACTTCCTGATTAATACTGACGAGGGCGCCCCCCAGGCTGAGCTGCTATCAGAACTCGGACTCGTGGAAGGAATTCCAAACGATCACCCGGGCCAGGGTACAGCCAATCGGCGCTTCTTCTTCCGCAACGCGATGCTTGAACTCGGCTACGTTCGAGACGCGGACGAAGCCATAAATGGTCCGGCGAGGCGGTTACGCACGGTGGAGCGCACGCGCGATGCTCGCGCTTCGCCCTTCGGTGTGATTCTGAGAGCATTGGGCGACTCAGCGGAACCGGCGTTTCCAGGATGGCGCTACTTTCCCGATTATTTCGGGCCTGATACGTATTTTTATATTGGCGAGAATTCAGACATCCTGGAGGAACCATTGTGTGTCGTTATGCCTCCTAATCTTCCCCCTCGCTCCAGCCAACCGCTGTCAGCAGAACCGTATACGAACGTGACTGAGCTGCGCATAGGTGTGCCGGTAAGTCGCCCATCCAGCGTCTTGGAAGCTATCGGAGACGTTGAGGGCATCACAATACAGTTGGGTGCGCCGCATTGCATGGAAGTTGTTTTTGGCCATGAGCGGGAAGGGATGTCACGAGACCTCAGGCCCGCATTGCCGTTGGTAATTCACTGGTGACGAACGTCCGCTTCTGGCCGATTCTCCCCGTTAAGGAAGCCCTTAACATGGAGAAATCGAGCGTCTCGAATGCACCCCAAACGGGACATTAGAACTGAGTTGCGCCATTACGCTCATTAACGGCGACTTTGCCTCCAGAACCGATCGTTAGCCGAATACCTTCCGCCGGTTGAGCCCCGGCCCATCTCCCACAATCCAAGCGACAGCCCAGCTGACAGCTCCGATCCCCTATTTACAGCCTATTCCAATAGCGCGAAAAAGTGCTTTTTCTGTGGCATATAGCTATACCCCGGTAATCACGATGGGGCATTCGGACAAGACGTTGAAGTCAAAGGACATTATTCCAGGTCGGGATGGAGATAGAGTTCTCCTTGCGTTGTGAGGAGCTGTGGACATGGTGGAGGAATTTGCTAGAGCCAGTAGGGAGAAGTGGTGTCTCGTGACCGGACTGGGCGGCCTTCGCGCTGTTGTGCGGCGGACCGGCTACGGGGCAAGTGTCGAGCTATCTGATGGTCGCGCCTCGGCTTTCTGGGCCTACGCAGTATCGGGATCGGTTCTGGACGCTGCGGTGGGCTGGGCGCGGACCGAAGGCGCGGTTGCGGTGGAGGTACGTTCCTAAGACCTCGTCGCTGCGTGTAATATCGCGCCCTGATGGCAGAAAAATTCGAACTGACTGCGGAGACATTCCCCTCCCACGTACACGCGCTGGCAGAGCGCTATCCCGAGCTGGATACAATCGTCGGCCGTTGGGGGTTGCCCGAATTCTGGTGCCGAAAACCCGGAATCGACTCACTCGTGCTGATCATTCTCGAGCAGCAGATATCGATCGTCGCGGCTCGCAGCATCTATCGGCGGTTAAGGGCTGAACTCGGCAGCCTGTCGGCGCGTCGGATTCATGCCGCCGGCGCGGACAAGCTACGGACGCTCGGACTGACGAGACAGAAATCTCGTTATTGTTATGAACTGGCGAACGCTATCGTGGAGCGACGACTTTCGCTGGGCAGACTGGCAGCGATGAATGACCAGAACGCCATGGCAGCGCTGATCGCGTTGCCCGGCATCGGACCCTGGAGCGCTGCGATTTATCTCATGTCTGCGTTAGGGCGCATCGACGTCTGGCCGGCGGGCGATCTGGCCCTGCGTCATGGCGTTGCGGAAATTCTGCCGGGAGTCGACACTGAGTCTCTCGCGGACTCCGGTGACCGCTGGCAGCCGCAGCGCGCGGTAGCCGCCCGACTTGTCTGGCATCACTATCGGAACAGGCGAAACAAAAAGCCGTGAGCCAGCCTCGATTAACCGAACTCGACTACTCAACGGATTCGCTACCGCGATTTCGCTCGTTTATCGACGCGCCGTGGTGCGTACTGTTGGACAGTAGTCGTCGTGGCAGTAGCCAAGGCCGTTTCGACATTTTCTCTGCCGAACCCTACATGACGCTGACGACGCGAGGTGAGGCGACCGAGATCTCGACAGGAAGTCACGTCGAGATCTCGTACGATCAGCCGTTGAAGCTCTTGAGACGTCAGTTGGGTGAGCTCGTGCCGGCCGTCGATGGGTTGCCGTTTGCTGGAGGTGCAATCGGCTTCTTTGGCTACGATCTCGGGCGGAGATTCGAGCGGCTGCCACGTCTAGCTCAGCGAGATATCGAGATGCCGGACATGGCCGTTGGTCTCTACGATTGGGCGGTCGTCGTCGATCATCTGCGAGAGCGAGCCTGGCTGGTTGGCCAGGGCCGGGACGAGCGAACATTTGACGAGTGGCCCGAGTTGCTCGAGCGCGTATCGTGCCGGAGCCTTGACGTGCCCGTTCGAAACTTCGAAGTGCTATCGACCGTGACATCGAACTTCGATCGCGACAGCTACGAAGAAGCCTTTCGCCGGGTTCAAGAGCATATTCGAGTCGGAGACTGCTATCAGGTGAATCTCACGCAGCGTTTCAGCGCCAGAGTACAAGGCGACTCCTGGCAAGCCTACGAACGTCTTCGTGAGATCAATCCTGCGCCTTATGCCACTTATCTTTCGACACCTCACGGCGACCTCCTGTCTTCTTCTCCAGAACGCTTTTTGAGCGTTAGCGGCACACACGTGGAAACAAAACCCATCAAGGGAACGCGTCCACGTGCGCGCTCTCGGCAGCGAGATGCGGCGCTCGCGAGCGAGCTTCAGGCTAGCGGCAAAGATCGGGCCGAGAACGTGATGATCGTCGATCTGTTACGCAACGACCTTGGAAAGAGTTGTGTGCCTGGCTCCGTTGTCGTCGCCGATCTGTTTAATGTCGAAAGCTTCGCGAATGTTCATCATCTGGTGAGCACGGTCCGCGGAGAGTTATCGGCGGACAAGCACGCTCTGGATTTATTGCAGGATTGTTTTCCCGGCGGTTCGATTACGGGCGCGCCGAAGGTGCGCGCTATGGAGATCATCGAATCGTTGGAGCCGCATCGTCGCAGCATCTACTGCGGTTCGATCGGCTATGTCGGATTCGACGGAAACCTGGACTCCAGCATCGCGATTCGCACGCTGCTGCGGTACGGCGAGCAGCTTTACGCCTGGGCGGGCGGTGGGATCGTCGCCGATTCGGAGGCCGAGGCGGAGTATCAGGAAAGTCTGGACAAAGCGTCGAAGCTACTCGAGCTCATGACGAACGGCCTGGCCCATGAGTCCGTCGGCGTGAGCGGCGGCCGGCAATAGCGGATCGTGGGGATCTCGATACGCTGAGGCATGCAGCGGGACATTG